>Ga0208589_1000525_pt1 | contig 17957 bp, 18 predicted proteins | sample NGESurshal092012_2_FD_184486 | JGI IMG/M metagenome (GOLD analysis project Ga0208589, IMG submission 184486) | Arctic peat soil microbial communities from Barrow, Alaska - NGEE Surface sample F53-2 shallow-092012 (SPAdes) | ecosystem: Environmental > Terrestrial > Soil > Wetlands > Peat ... | reverse complement strand
GGGCCATGACCTGCACTTTCCCGGCGGTCATGACTGAAGGGAGGACGGCGATGCGCGGTCACGAGTGGGGCTAACGGCGGGGTGTGGTGCTGGTCTGCGAGCTGCGGAAGGGAGGACGGCGATGCGCGGTCACGAGTGGGGCTAACGCAATCAGACGTGGTCCGGAGCGCGGCTGGGCGACCGGTCGGCTGCCAGCGGGAATGCCAGGCCGATGGCGGCGACGGTGCCCAGCGCCCCGGCGGCGCCGATTACCAGGGCCGGAGCCAGGTGTAGCGCGGCTGCGCCAGCCAGGGCCATTGCAGCCGCCTGGCCTAGGCTCATGCCGGCGGCGGCCAGGCCGAAAGCCTGGCTGCGCTGCTCTGGCGGAGCGGCAGTGACAAACGCTGCGTTCGCCGCGACCTGGAAGCAGCCGCAGGCCCCAGAGGCGGCCAGGATCAGCAAGGTGATCGGCAGGTTCGGGCGGAGCGCGATCAGGATCAGGATCGCGCAGGACGCCACGGATAGCGGTCTCATCAGCCGGTCACGGCGATCGGCGTTCAGCAGGCGGCTGAAGATCAGCGCGCCAACGGTATAGCCGGCGGCTGGGAAGGCGAGAAGCAGTCCGGTAGCCGCTGCGCCGCCCCCCAGCGCCCGGCCGAACGGGGCGGCGATGCCCTCAGGAGCGTCGCAGAACGCGGCGAGCCAGCCCAGCAGCATGGGGGCCCGCAGCGCCGGGTTGCCCAGTACTAGCTTGAGGCCGGCGACCAGGCCGTCGACTGCCCTGCCTTTCGTCACCGCGCTGGCGGCAGCCGGAGGCCGTACGGCCACGCCGACCCGGACCAGGATGGCCGAGATCCCGAAGGTCGCGGCGTCGATGAGCAGGCAGGCGCGAGCACCGAACAGTGCCGTCATCGCGCCGCCGGCGGCGAACCCGATCACCTGGCCGAGCTGCAGCGTCGTGAGCGTCACGGCCGTGCCCGTCACGTAGTGATCGCCGGCCAGGATCTCCGGGTAGATGGCCGCCCGCGCCGACTTGAACGGAGCGCCGATCATCGTGATCCCGAAAAGTAACGCGACCAGGACCGCCAGCGGTACGCCTCGCACGACCATCACCGCGGCCAGTGCCATCCGGGCCAGGTCGGAGGTGATCATCACTGCCCGGCGGGGCAGCCGGTCAGCCAGCCCGGAGAGCAGGATTCCGCCGGCGAATGACGGGACGAAGCTGGCCGCGAAGGTCAGGGCGGCCAGGAGCGATGAGTTGGTTCGCTGATAGACCAGCACGGTCAGCGCCACCTTGGCCAGCTGGTCCCCTACGACCGACAGCAGCTGCGCGGCCCAGAGCGCTCGAAACTCAGCGACCGCGAACACCACCCGGTAACCAGCCCGGCCGGCCACTTCGCTCACGGCCGGCCCAGATGCCTGCGCCGCGAGTACCGGCCAGCTGGCCTGGCCTGGCTGGTACTCGCGGCCATCTCGGCATCGGGAACCGCCCGCTCATCCGCGCGGCCGACGAAATGGTCCATTCGAACAGTGTGCACCTGTTGGTGCCGCCCGAGGACGGCCTAGGCGATGGCTAGCTCACCGCGCCTGGGTCAGGTTGTAGACGGTCTCACCGCCTACGGTCCGCGCCGTGAAGTGCGCCGTCACCCAGCTCGTGATGGCCGCCGCGGCGCCTGATCCGCCGCCGAAGCTGCTGGCGTTCGTGCCGACGAAATAGTGGATCTTGTGCTCGGCGACCAGCTTCTTGAACTGCGCTAGCGTCGGCGCCGCGTCGGTGCCGTTGAACCCGCCGATCGACAAGATGGCCTGCCCGGTGGCGAGTTGCAGCGGCGCTGCGCTCTCGGAGCCAACTGTGGCGGCGGCCCAGGTATAAGTGCTGGCGTCTCGCTCCAGCAGCGTGGTCAGCGCCTTGCTGACCTGGGTGGACCCGCCGAGGCCGCCGCCTCCAGGACCCCCGGCGCCGCCGGGAAAGCCGGCCGGGCGTCCGGAAGCAGTCCCGCCGCGCGGCACCGTACCGGGTAGCTGCCCGGATGCAGGCAGCTGGCCCGCGCCGGGGCTGGACCCGGCTGCCCCGCCTGCGGAACCCGCCGCGCTGCCGGCTCCCGCGCTGCCGGCTCCCGCAGGGTTACCAGTCCCGGCGCCAGCGCCAGGCAGCGTGGCCCGACCGCCCGTCCTGCCCGCGCCGCCGAAGCCGCCACGGAAACCGTGGCCGAATCCGCCGCCGGGTCCGCCGGCGCCCCCTGGACCGCCGAACGCGCTCGTGACCGTCGGTCCGGCAGTGGGCAGCGCGCCCGTGTGCGTGGTGCTGGCGGCGTCCACGCTGTAGGCCGCGGGCCCGGCCAGCGCGGCGACGACCGCGCCCGCGGCTGCCGCCCCGGCCATGGTTACTCGCCATCGTCTGCCTGCGACTGCCTGCCCGCCGGTCGCCAGCCCGGGGGCGGCACCCGATCGCCTGGTCAGCCATGGTGATGCCAGCAGGACGGCGGCCGATGCGAGTCCGAGGACGAGCACCGCGAACCGCAGCGGCGGATACCAGGAGGGCGAGCGGTCGAGCAGGACATACGACCAGATGGCCGTCACGGCGACAGCCGCGCTGAGCAGGGCCCGGGCCGGCCACTCTTGCCGCAGTCGCCACAGGGTCACGGCGCCGATCCCGGTGAGCGCGGCGATCGCCGGAGCCAGGGCCACCGTGTAGTACGGGTGAATGATGCCGGTCATGAAGCTGAACACGGCCCCGGTGATGATCAGCCAGCCGCCCCACAACAGGGCCGAGGCCAGAGCGCGGCCGGTCCGCCACGGAGCCGTCCGCCCGCCGACAGCATCAGCTCCCCTGCGGCGGTCGCGTCGCGGGCGCCCCCGCCAGGACAGCCAGGCCAGCGCGCCGATGGCCAGCAGCGCGGCCGGGAGCAGCCAGCTGATCTGGCCGCCCATCTCACTGGCAAACAGTCGCCCGAGACCGGCCGACCTGCCGAACGCCGGACCGGACCCGCGACCGCCGGTGAAGCCCACCGAGCCGGTCTCGTTGCCGCTGAGGCGGCCCAGGCCGTTGTAGCCGAGCGCCAGCTCCAGGATGCTGTCGTTGGTCGAGCCGCCGACATAGGGTCGGCTGGCGGCGGGCGTCAGCATGACCGCTGCGACCCACCAGCCCGCGGCCACCACGACGGCGGCCAGCCCCGCGAGCAGCTGCCAGATCCTGGTGCGCAGCCGGGGCGGGCCGGCGACCAGGTAGACGAGGCCGAACGCCGGCAGGACGAGAAACGCCTGCAGCATCTTGGTCAGGAACCCGAAGCCGAGCAGCCCCCCGGCGAGGACCAGCCACCGAGTGCGGCCGGACTCGATCGCACGGACCACGGCGTAGGCGGCGGCGGTCATCATCAGCACCAGCAGCGCGTCCGGGTTATTGAACCGGAACATCAGCGTGGCTACGGGGGTCAGGGCCAGCACCGCCCCGGCGAGCAGCCCGGCGCCCGGCCCGTACCAGCGGCGCACCGCGGCGTAGAGCAGCGCCACCGACCCGACGCCCTCCAGCGCCTGCGGGACAAGCATGCTCCAGTAATTGAGGCCGAACATGCGCGCCGAGAGCTCCATTGCCCAGAGCGAGGCGGGCGTCTTATCGACCGTTATGAAGTTAGAGGCGTCGAACGAGCCGAAGAAGAATGCCTTCCAGCTCTTCGTGCCAGCCTGCACCGCTGCCGAGTAGAAGTCGTTGGCCCAGCCGTTGCGGCTGAGTCCGACCAGGTAGAGCAGCGCTGTCGCGGCGAGCAGCCCGCCCAGAGCCGGGCGCGTCCAGCGGGCGGGCGCAGCGGTCGCGGCGCGTGTCCGGGCCGGGCGGCCGGCCGTGACGGCGGTCACTGCGAAGTCCCGCGGAAGACCCAGCTGCGATAGAGGGCGAACCGGGCCAGCGTGGCGACGAGGCTCGCGACGAGCAGGACGGCCAGCTCCGCGGCCCTGGTCGGCTGCGGAACCATCCAGTGCAGCATGGCCAGCGCGCCCGAGGTCAGCAGCAGGCCCGCGGCGAACGCGATGAGGCCGCGCAGCTGATGCCGGACGACGTGCCGGCGGCCGGAGATGCCGAACGTGACGCGCCGGTTCACGGCGGTGTTGGCGACCGCCGTGACCAGCAGGCTGATCGCGTTCGCCGTCTGTGCCGCCAGCCCGCGGCGCAGGACGAGATAGATGAGCAGGTAGGCCAGGGTGCTCGCGGCCCCGATCACGACGAACCGGGCCAGCCGCTGGCCGCCGCCCATCCGCAGGATGCCGCGGAGGTCAGCCAGCGCGGTCGCGCGCACGTTCACCCGCGAGTCCGGGTCGTCGGTCCAGTCGACCGGCACCTCGTGGATGCGCAGCCCGGCCCGCTCGGCCAGCACGAGCAGCTCGGTGTCGAAGAACCATCCGCCGTCCTGGGTGAGGGGCAGCAGCTCACGGGCCTTGTCCCGGCGGATGGCCTTGAAGCCGCACTGCGCGTCGGAGAACCTCGCTCCGAGCGTGGCCTGCAGCAGCAGGTTGTAACCGCGGGAGATCATCTCCCGGCGCGGCCCGCGGACGACGCGGGAGCCGCGGGCCAGCCTGGTGCCGATGGCCACGTCACTGTGCCCGGACAGCAGCGGCGCGACGAGCGGCAGCAGCGCGTTGAGGTCGGTGGACAGGTCGATGTCCATGTAGGCGAGCACGTCAGCGCCGCTACGCGACCAGATGGACCGCAGGGCGCGGCCCCGGCCTGGCTGGTCAAGCCGGACCGCGGTGACGCCCGGCATCTCGGCGGCGAGCGCCACCGCGATATCCCAGGTGCTGTCCGTGCTCCCGTTGTCGGCGATCGTGACGCGGGCGGTGAACGGGAATCCGCCGGCCAGGAAGGCGTGGAGCCGGCGGATGCCGGGGGCCAGGTCGGTCTCCTCGTCCTTGACCGGGACGACGATCTCCACCTGACAGGTTCCGGGCGGCCCGTCCGCCGTGGCCGGCTCGGCGGCCGGTTCGAGTGCTATCGCTGGAGTGTTCATGGCGATCACTATTGATGTCGACGCTGGTCAGGTCCTGCGACGACATTCTGAGGCCGCTATGAACCCCCGGCCGGGCAGGCTCCGCCCGCGCCCAGCTTGCGCGGCCCGCGGAATGAGCGAGGCAGGCCGAGCCCGCGCCGTTTCGCGCTCAGGCGAACGCGTACCGTAACCTCTATGTCTGAGGGTGATCATCAAGCTACACAGGGTAGTGAGAACCGGGCGGAGCGAGCGGCTCAGCGAGGTCCGGCAGAGCGGGCAAAGCCGGAAGAACGGGCAGAGCGGGCGGAGGGGGAAGCGGCTCCGGATCGGTCCCGGGGCGCCGTGCCCGTGCGCGAGGTCCTCGTGGCGGCCGCCCGGTCGGGCCGGCGCGACGGATGGCGGATCCTCGCGGTCGCGATCACGGTTTCCACCGTGACCGCCGTGGGAGAGGTCGCCGTGAGGCACCTCATCGACCCGAGCGAGCTGGCGCTGTCGATCCTGGTCGGCATCAGCGCCGGGGCAGTGAGCATCCTGGGCACGGTTTTCCTGTCGGGTTTCCTGACCCGGCTGGCAGGCGCGGCAGAGCACGCGACGCCCGCGCCAGGACCCGGACCCGGCGCCGGGGCCACGGCCGGGGCCACGGCCGGGGCCGGAGCGCCAGCCCGGCCGCCCCAGGTCACCCTCGGCCAGGTGGCCCGCCATCTCCCCTGGGGCCGGCTTATCCTGGCCGACCTGCTGGTCGTCGTGCTCGTGATCATCGGGATACTCGCGCTGGTGATTCCCGGCCTGGTGATCCTGACCCTGCTGGCGGTCACCGGTCCGATGATCGAGATCGAGGACCGGAAGGTACTCCCGGCGCTGCGCCGGTCCGCCCGGCTCGCCCGGCATCATTTCTGGTCGGCGGCGCTGCTGGCGACGGTGCCGATGATCCTCGCCAGCGAGATCGAGTCCATCGCCCCGGAGCCGACCGGCGTGGGCGAGATCCTGGAGGTGCTCGCCGTACGGGGCATCGGCGAGGGAGTGCTGGAGGCGGCGATCGGCCTCATCCTGGTGCAGCTCTGCTACCGGCTCATCGCCCTGGACCGCCAGCCGACTGGCGCCCGGCCCCCGGCTCACACCAGCTAACCCATCCGGGCGCCGTCCGCAGTTAATCGTTGCGCAGCGAGATCGGGTCGGACTCGGCGATGGTGTCCGCCTCGATGGCGCGCAGTCCTTCGCCCAGCCGCCCCCGGGCCTGCCGCAGCAGCTTGAGCGAGGGACCCGCGATGCTGCCGGCGGAGGCACGCTCCGGGTCGGCACCGTGCTCTTCGATCAGGTGCACCTGGAGGGCCGCGGCGACTTCGTCGACGGCCTTGAGTGCTTGGTAGATGGCGAGATCCCGGCTGGCGTCGTTAACCATGCCTGCGAGTATGCCCCCCTCTGACGTCGTCATCACCCAGCGCGGTGAACCTCTCGGCACGGCGCGGCGCCAGCAGCGGTGCCGGGACAGCGCGGCTGGATAAGGTGTCGCCATGTTCCAGGGGGGAAGCTTTCCGGCGCGCCAGTCTCACCTTGAGGCCGGCAGCCCGCTGCGGACTCCGCGGGCCGCCGCGGCGGCGGGGATCGCCTTCGCGCTGCTCACGGCCACGTCGCTGATCATGCTCCGGCTGGCGACTCCAGCCAATCCCAATAACGTCGGCCAGTGGCTGAGCGACTCGGGCAGGCGGAGAGCCGTCTCGGTGGCGCTGAACCTGGTCCCGTTCGCGGGCATCGCATTCCTGTGGTTCATCGGCGTGGTCCGGGACCGCATCGGCCAGCGCGAGGACCGCTTCTTCGCGACCGTGTTTCTCGGGAGCGGCCTGTTATTCATCGGCATGTTCTTCAGCGCGGCGGCCCTCGCCGGGGGTCTCATCTCCGCGGCCGCGTCTCATGCTTCGGCGGTGCCCGGCTCAGACACCCTGGCCCTCGGCCGCGGCGCGACCGCCATCCTGCTGAACGTGTACTCGATGCGGATGGCGGCGGTCTTCACGATCACGACCGTGACGATCGCGCGCCGGACCGAGATCATCTCCCGGTGGCTGTGGGGGGCCGGCCTGGTGAGCGCGCTGGTGCTGCTCGTCGGCAGCGGGTTCTCGCCCTGGTTTGAGCTCCTGTTCCCCGCCTGGATCCTGGCGCTGAGCGTCGACATCCTCGCGCGCGGCCGCGGCGCCGCTGATCCGGCCGACCCGTCGACGCCCGGCAGCTCGACGGAGGCGCCGCCGGCAGGGGAAGCGCGATACTGAAGCAACGCCGGGCAGCGAAGCGCGCCCTGGCCACCCGTCAAGGAGCACTCGTGGGCCTCTACGACCAGCGAATCCTCCCGCGCATCCTCAACCTCACCTGCGGCGCCGAGACCGCCGAGCCGCTGCGGCGCCGGGTGTGCACGGGCCTGGCGGGCGAGATCATCGAGATCGGGTTCGGCTCGGGGCACAACGTGCCCTTCTACCCGGCGACTGTGACCAGGGTGACGGCCGTCGAGCCGGCCGACCAGGCGTGGCGACTGGCGGCCGGCCGCGTGCGGGCCTCGGGAGTTCCGGTCCAGCGCTCCGGGCTGGACGGCCAGTCGCTGCCGTTCGCGGCCGGGTCCTTTGACGCCGCCCTGTCCACCTGGACGCTGTGCACGATTCCCGATGCCGCCGCCGCGCTGCGCGAGGTCCGCCGGGTCCTGCGGCCGGGCGGGCTGCTGCACTTCGTCGAGCACGGACTGGCCCCCGACGAGCCGGTGCGCCGGTGGCAGCGGCGCATCGAGCCACTGCACAAGCGGCTGTTCGGCGGCTGTCATCTCACCCGGCAGGTGACCGACTTGCTCACCGCCGCCGGCTTCACCGTCTCCGACGTGGACGTGTTCTACGGGGAGCGCACGCCGAGGTTCTCGGGCGCCTACTCGCTCGGCACCGCCGTCTCGCCCTGACCCGCCCCGCCGTCCTCCCGGCCCGCGCCGTCACCGGAGCCCGCGTCGTCGTCAGCCGGACCGGTCCTTAACTCCCCGTCGGCCTGCTCGTGCAGCCGCGGGAGCGTGATCGTGAACCGGGTCTGGCCCGGCCGGCTCGTCACCGCCACGTGCCCGTGGTGCGCCGTCGTCACGGCGTCCACGATCGCCAGGCCGAGGCCGGTACTGCCCGCCGCCCGGGACCGGGAGGAGTCGCCGCGGACGAACCGCTCGAACAAGCTGGGCAGCAGGTCCGCCGGAATCCCCGGGCCGTCATCGGTGACCGTGACCTCCACCATGCCCGGCAGGTTCGGCCCGGCGGGGTCGGCCGGGGTCAGTGCCACCGTGACCGTCGTCCCGGCCGGGGTATGCCGGGCGGCGTTGCTCAGCAGGTTGGCCAGGACCTGGTGCAGGCGGTGCTCGTCGCCGCGGACCAGGACCGGCTCGTCGGGCAGCTCCAGCTGCCAGCGCCGGGCCGGCGCGGCGGCCCGGGCGTCGCTGGTGACGTCGATGGCCAGGCGGGTCAGGTCGACCGGCTCGCTGGCCAGCGGGCGGCCCGCGTCCAGCTGGGCCAGCAGCAGCAGTTCGTCGACGAGCACGCTCATCCGGGCCGACTCCGACTCCACCCGGCTCAGCGCGTGCGCGACGTCGTCGGGAACCGGGCCCGGATGACGGCGGGCCAGCTCCGCGTACCCCCGGATTGCCGCCAGCGGCGTGCGGAGCTCGTGGCTGGCATCGGCCGCGAAGCGCCGCAGCCGCTTCTCGCTGGCCGCCCGCCGGGCCAGCGCGGACTCGACGTGGCCGAGCATGTGGTTGAACGCCGCGCCGACCTGGCCGACTTCCGTGCCGGGGTTGGCGTCCGGGACTCGCTCGAGCGCGGTGACCTCGCCGGTGCCCAGCGGCAGCTGGCTGACCCGGGTCGCCGTCGCGGTCACCCGGCGCAGCGGGCGCAGCGACAGCCGTACCCAGCCGGTCCCGATGACCCCGGTCAGCAGAAGGGCCACCGAGAACACCACGATCTCGGCGATGGCCACCTGCTGCAGCGTGGCGTTGACCGATGCCAGGGGGAGGCCGCTGACGAAGGACTGGTGGCCGGCCTTCGTGGCCAGCACGCGGTAATCGCCGTAGGACGCCAGGTCGATCGTGGCCGGGCCGCCGGAGGCTGGCAGCCCGGCGAGCGCGCGCCGGTCGGCGGCGGTCAGGTGGCATACGCCGGCGGCCGCGCCAGCCAGGTGCGAGTACCGCACGCCGCCGGTCGTCACGGCCGCGGTGATGGTGTGCACGGCCTGCTGCTGCGCGCAGTCGGCCGGCGTCCCGCCCGGCGGCGGGGTCAGGCCGCCGTCTCCGTCGCCTGGCTGAACGGCGGGTTGATGGCCACGGGGGTCGTCGCCATTGGCATGCAGCGCGGGATCGACGCAGTAGGCGTAGCGCTGGCTGGAGAGCGTCAGCTGCTGATCAAGCTGGTTCATCAGCACCGCGTGCAGGTGCGCGTAGGTGACCGCGCCGACCGTGGCGCAGGCGATGGCCAGCAGGGCCAGCAGGCCGGCCACGAGCCGGCCGCGCAGCGTCCGGCCAGCCAGCCACCGGCCCGGCCGGCGCAGCCAGCCGGCCGGCCCCGACGAGGCTTCCTGACCGCGGGCGGGCATCGCTCTAGGCCGACGGCTTGAGCACGTACCCGACGCCGCGAACGGTGTGAATGAGCGGCTCCCGGCCCGTGTCGATCTTCTTGCGCAGGTAGCTGATGTACAGCTCGACGACATGCGCCTGGCCGCCGAAGTCGTAATTCCACACCCGGTCGAGTATCTGCGCCTTGGACAGCACCCGCCGCGGATTGCGCATCAGGAAGCGCAGCAGCTCGAACTCCGTGGCGGTCAGGTCGATCAGCTCGCCGCCGCGCCGTACCTCCCGCGCGTCCTCGTCCATGGTCAGGTCGCCCACCGCGAGCTCGGTGCCGCTGCGGGCCTGGGAGATGCCGGCCCGGCGCAGCAGCCCCCGCAGCCTGGCCAGGACCTCTTCCAGCGAGAACGGCTTGGTGACGTAGTCGTCGCCGCCCGCGGTGATCCCGTTGATCCGGTCCTCTACCGAGTCCCGGGCGGTGAGGAACAGCACGCAGACGTTGGGCTGGCTGGCCCGCAGCCGGCGCAGCACCTCCAGGCCGTCGAAGTCGGGCAGCATCACGTCGAGGACGACGGCGTCCGGCTCGAACTCCCGCGCCGCCCGGACCGCGCTGGCCCCGTCGGCGGCCGTCCGGATTTCCCAGCCCTCGTAGCGCAGCACGCTGCCGAGCAGCTCGGCCAGGCTGGGCTCGTCGTCGACCACCAGGACCCGGACCGGACTGCCGTCGGCTCGCTGGAAGCCCCGGCCGGACTCGGACTGCTCCACGGGGAACCTCTCCATGACGCTCATCATGCTGCCAGTCTGGCCCGCTCGCCTGTGCCGGCCTTCTGAGCAACTTCTAGGTTTCTTCTGAGATAACGGTCCGCCTCCGCTGTCAGCTGCCTGCTCGCCGGCTGCCCCGGCCGCCCGACAGCAGGAGCGCCAGTGCGGGGCAGTCCCGGACCGCGCGCCGGGCCTGGCCCTCCAGGGCCGGGGGCACCGGGGCGTCGTCCACGAGCGGGTAGCCCCACTCGTCGAGGGTGATGAGCTCGGGCAGCAGCTCGGCGCAGACACCGTGGGCCGAGCAGGCGACCGGGTTGACCATCATGCGCGTAGATGGGACCCGCGATGAGCGTGGCATCTCAGCTCCAGTCCGATTCTTGGGAGGCCGCGGCGGGCACCGGCAGGAAGGGGCGGCGATCGGTGGCGGAGCACTGGCCCCGGGCATGGCGGGCGATCTCGGCGCCGAACACCGTCAGTGCGCTGCGGACGAACCGGACGAAGCCGTCGGGATGGTGGCAGGCTCCGCGGCCCTCGACCAGCCCGGCCCAGCGCCGGACGGCGGTGATGACCTGCGCGTCCGGCCGCGGCCCGGCCAGGTCGGCCAGCGCCCCGGCGATGCGCGGGAGGCCGTTGAAGCACGGGCCGCACTGCCCGGCGGACTCCAGCGCGAGATAGCGGGCCACCCGGGCGGTCTCGGCCAGGCCGCACCGGCTAGCCGGCAGCTCCGCCAGCACCCCCGCTCCGGCGAACGCGCCTACCGGCCGGAGCGAGGCGTTGGCCAGCGCCAGCCGGGCCGCCTGCTCCGGCTCCAGCCAGGCGCCGTGGTAGCCACCGCACAGCACGGCCTGGACCCCGTCGAGCCGGACCAGCGCGCGGATCGGCGAGCCAAGCTCGGCCTCCACCACATGGCGGCCGCCGTCGGCGCGGTGCACCGTGCACAGCATCGAGCCCGGCTCGGCGGCAGTGCCGGCCGACCGGAACCAGCCCGCGCCGAAGCGGGCGATCAGCGCCAGGTGCGCGAGCGTCTCGACGTTCTGCACCAGGGTGGGCCGGCCGCCGACGCCGCGCTCGTAGACCGGCGGCCGCTTGAACTGGGGCCGGGCCGGCTCGCCGTTGATGACATTCACGAGCGCGGATTCCTCGCCGGCCAGGAACCGGTCGGGTGCCTCGATCAGCTCTACGTCGGCGTAATCGGTCCCGGCCGCGTACCGGTGGGTCAGGGCCTGCGCCAGGTAGGCGGTCAGCGCCGCGTCCCGGTGCACGTACAGCACGGTCCGCATGGCGCCGGCGGCGGCCGCGACTAGCTGCAGTCCGTCCAGCACCAGATGCGGTGCCAGCCAGAGCAGCGAGCCATCCTTGCCGCTGACCGGCTCGCTCTCGGCGCCGTTAGCCACGACCACGGGCCGGTCGCCGGATCCGATGACCGCCGCCAGCTTGCGGTGCACCGGGAACGCGGCGCCGCCCCGGCCGGTCAGGTGGGCCGCCTCGGCCACTTTGATCAGCGCGTCGGCGCCGGGCGCGTAGGGGAGCGGGCCCAGCCGGTCCAGGTGCGGGCCGATGCGGGCGTCCGGGCTGGCGCCGGACGGGATCAGCCGTGGCAGCCCGGCGGGGGCTGGCCGCCGGGTCGGCCGGGCGGGGTGCGGTCCGGAAGGGCGCTGGGCGGCCATCTGATCGGCAGTCATCGGGTACCGGCTTTCGGGCGAAGATCGCTATCGCGGGACTGGTCACGACGGGACTGGTCGCGGCGGGACTGGTCGGCTCGGAGCTGGTCGCCCCGGAGCTGGCGGGCGCCGCGGTCACCTGGGATGGCCTTTCCGTCACGGCGGTACCGGGCGTCGCCGCCCGGCCACGTAGCCAGGACCTGCGCCGCGCGGTGCGCCAGCGGGGTCTCGCGGCCCGTCCCGATGACCCGCCAGGCCACCGCCCCGGCCACCGCGGCGGCGCAGGCGATGGCCAGGTCGAGAAGTCCGCCGCGCCACAGGTCGGGGCCCGAGCCGATGCTGTGCGCGAAGGCCACCGGCCAGCTCACGTAGGCCAGCCAGTGCACGGCCCGCCAGGTCCGGCGGCTGATCCTGGCCCGCAGCAGGCTGGTCACGGTCAGCGCGAGCATCAGGTCGATCGACACCGCGCCCAGGCCCAGCCAGAACGGCTGATAGTGCGACACGAACGGGATCACCGACGCCGCGATGCCGATGGACACGTACGGGTCGGCGATCGCGCTGATAATGTGCACCGCCACGAACGCCACCGCCAGCAGGGACACGGCGCGGTGCAGGCTGGTCACGGCGAACCGGGGCAGCCCTGGCAGCCGGCCGTGCCGGTTCACCGCGATGCCCAGGACGAGCACCACGGTGAGCAGCACAAGCGCGACTACTCCGGTGGCCCGGCTGGCGAACCATAGCGCCGTGCCGGAGAAGATCCCGTTCACGTCTTCCGCCTCACAGGGTCTGCGCCCGCCAGGCGGCGGGACGGGTCACCGTCTGAGGCCGACCTGCGTTCCTCACCCGGTGATAAAGAGAATGCCTGGCCGGGTGCAGCGACTCTTCTAGGTTAGCTCTGCGTTGCCTCTGAAAGACCGGGCGCGAATCCTGGTGCGAACGACATGGCCGTGCGGTTACTGATCCTGTTTTCAGCACCGGATGCATGTCCATGACGTTCAGAGCAGGGAGAGCTCCCCGGTGACGGGGTCGATGCGCTCAGCGTCGGCCGGGCCGATCGCGCAGCAGGTCAGCGTGCCCGCGCTGATCTGGGTACGGCCGGCGTCGCAGATGACCTCGACGGGCAGGCCCGCTTGCCGGGCCCGGTCGGCCACGTCCTGCAACTGCTCGGCGCCGGACACCCGGAGGACGACCTTGGGCTGGCCCTCGCGCAGCCACGCGGCCAGGTCGGCGCGGTGCCGGTCGAGCCCGGCCAGCGTCGCGGTCACGGCGGCATGCGCGACCTGCGCGGCTATCTTCCCGCGCCCCATGCCCAGATCAGTCCGAACCACCAGTATCAGCTTCATCGCCACCAGGAAACCGTACGGCGGCCGGCGGCCTAAGCCCGAACTGCCATGTGCGCGAGCCCTCGCGCCTCTACGATTATCGGGTGATTATCTGGCTGAACGGGACCTTTGGCGTTGGCAAAACCTCGACTGCGCAGCGGCTCGCCGCCCTGGTTCCCGGCAGCCGTGTCCTGGCCCCCGAGGCCGTAGGCCAGTTCCTGCGGGTCAACCTGGGCGATCTGCCCGCCGGGGACTTTCAGGACTGGGCGGCCTGGCGACCGCTGGTCGCCGCGACCCTGATCGAGGTGGCCCGGATGACCGGGCAGCACATGATTGCCCCGCAGACCGTCCTGAAGCGGGAGTACCTGGACCAGATCTTCGCCCCGCTGCGGGCTGCTGAGCTCGAGGTGTTCCACGTCGTCCTGGACGCGGCCGATGCCGTGCTGCGCAGCCGCATCGAGGGCTCGGACGAGGCCAGGGAGTGGCGGCTGGCTCATCTGGATGCCTACCGCGCCGCGCGTCCGTGGCTGGTCGAGTCCGCCGACTTCGTGGTCGACACGGCCGCGTCGACGCCGCCCCAGATCGCCCGCCGGATCGTAGCCGCGCTACCCGGCCTGCCGGATCTGCCCGAGGTCGCCGTCCGGGCCAGCGCGACCGGGAAGCCTAGGGCGACGGAGAAGGCCGCCCTGGAAGGCCAGCCGAAGGCGGGGCTGGCCGAGAAGGCCCAGCCCGCCGAGCAGCCGGGCCTAGCCGACCACCGCTAGCCGTTCTCTGCTGACGGTTCTCTGCTAGCCGTTCTCTGCTAGCCGGCCGCTGCGAGCCGGCCAGGGTACTGAGGGTTGCGGGGGATGTGCTGCCTGCCGTGGACGGCGACCGCGGGCCTAGGTCCGGTGGTCGCCGCCCACGAGCGGCTATCTGATTAACCTGGTCGGCCCCTGAGGGGACAGCCAGGCTTGCTGCCGGTCAGCAGCCGTCGTACGGGGCCCACTGTGAGCTGCCGCTCTGGGCGTACGCCGTGTTGAACGCCTGGTTCTGCTGGGCCACGGACGCATTCCCGAACGAGGCCGGGTTGCCCCCGGCCGCGACCCAGGACGAGTAGCTGAACTGGTAGAGGCCGTAGTGACCGCTCGAGTTCATGACCTGGGCGTTCCCGCCGCTCTCCCGGGAGATGACGCACTGCTGGAAGGAGCCCGCCGGTGCGCCGGCCTGGGCCGAGCTGGCCTGCGCCGCCACAGGCGCGGCCGCCGTGGCCTGCGCCGTCGTGGCCGCGGGCTGCCACGTCGCCGCTACCGGCGAGGCCGGCGCCACGACGACCGCTGGCGGCCGGTAGGACTTAGCCAGCTGGGCTGCTGACGCCGCCGACGGTATGCGCAGGCGCTGCCCGGGGTTGATCAGGCCGGGGTTTCCCCCGATGACTTTCCGGTTGGCCTCATACAGCCCGGGCCATTCGATGCGGTACCGGGCGGCGATTCCGCTAAGGGAATCACCCCGGCGGACGACGATCTCCGCCGGGGGCCTGGCGGCTGCTTCGCGGTGCATTTCTACCGCCGCGAGCACTGCTGCCGCGTGGATCATGGACTTTCCTCTCGTGGCTGAGAGCAGGATCCGCATCCATCGCGGTGCAGCCAGGGTTAGGGGTCTGCCATCCTGCGCTCATCTCCATTCGGTCGTTCCGGGGGAACCTACCTAGCGCCCGTGCCAGCGCCAAATTCGCGGCCGTTGCCGGGCACCTCGCTCAGGCGAAAACCAGCCATTCCGCGGGGCGATTGTCCTGGCTCAGGCAGTGATCCACACGGCGCGCACGCGGCCTGTTACCTGGGCGGATGCCGCATCTTCCCGGCCGCCCCGCCCATTTCGGGGCCGCCGGGCGCCCGGCTTAAAGGTGACTTTCGTCATAGTGCCGGTCTTCGTGTCCGTTTCAGGGTGAGCCGTCAATAGTGCAGTGCCCGGTCGCGAGTACCCGCCGGAGCCCCGATCGCGCGAAGAAAATATCGCCGCCGCCACGTCGCTTAGTCCGGGTGCGGTCGCCGGTATATACCGGGTGAGCACCGGGAACTCATCGGTCCCGGCTACCGGCCGCGGCGACAGAGGCGGGCAGATGACCTCGATCGTGCAGGACTTCGAGCAGCAGACCAGCCCGTACCGGCGGGAACTGCTGGCGCACTGCTATCAGATGCTGGGCTCCGTGCACGATGCCGAGGACCTGGTTCAGGAGACCCTGCTGCGGGCCTGGCGGGCCCGCGGCCAGTTCGATGACCGTCGCGCGTCCCTGCGCACCTGGCTGTATCGCATCGCCACCAATGCCTGCCTGACCGCGCTGCAGGCCCGCAGCCGGCGGCCGCTGCCGGCCGGGCTGGGCAGCCCGGGGGATGATCCGATGCAGCCTTTCAATCCCGGCCACGACGTGCCGTGGCTGGAGCCGCTGCCCGATGCCCTGGTCGGCCGGGCCGGCCGCGACGATCCGGCTTCCATCCTGCTCGCCAGGGGCACGCTGCGGCTGGCGCTGGTGGCCGCCATGCAGCTCCTGCCGCCACGCCAGCGTGCCGTGCTGATCCTGCGTGACGTGCTGGACCTGCCGGCCGCCGACGTCGCGGACATGCTCGGCAGCACGACGGCGGCGGTGAACAGCGCCCTGCAGCGGGCCCGGGCCCGGCTCAGCGAGGCCGGCGTCGACCAGGACCAGGTCGACGAGCCCGCCGACCCGGCCCGTCAGCTGCTCGTCGACCGGTATGTCGCGGCGTTCCAGCACGCCGACGTCGCCGCGCTCAAGCGGCTGCTGACCGACGACGCCGTCCTGGAGATGCCGCCGATGCTGAACTGGTTCGCAGGCCGGGAGGCCTACGCCGGCTTCATCGACCGGGTCTTCGCGATGCGCGGCCCGGACTGGCGGATGCTCCCGGTGGCCGCCAATGGCCAGCCGGCCGTCATCGCGTACGTGCGCGGTGATGACGGCGACTACCACATTCACAGCCTGCAAGTCTTCACGGCCGGGGCCGGCGGGATCAGCCATAACGTGGTGTTCGCCGACCCGGCCGCATTCGCCCGCTTCACCCTGGCGTCCCGGCTGCCCGCCTGATCACCCCGCAGTACACCTAGTGCAGGCTGCCCAGCAACGTGGTGAGCCAGTTGCCGAGCAGCGCGCCGCCGGCGGCATCGAGGATGTTGGTGAGTCGCTGGCCGACCCATCCTCCGGCGGTGCGCAGCGCCGAGACCTGCGCCGGGGCGTCGGCCGGCTGAGCGGGAAGACCGGCCGCGGTCGCGCACCAGGACAGCGCGGCCGCCAGCCGCTCGCGCAGGTCCTGGTCGAGGTCGGACTCGGCCACCTGGCCGGCCAGCCCGGCCAGGTCCGCCGTCGTGGCGATCCGGATCGACGTGCGTGACTGGGTAAGCTGCGCCGATCCGCCGCCCATGACGATCTGCAGCGTTCCGGCCTGCACCGACCCGTTGATGGCGACCGGCACCTCGGCTGACCTGAGCAGCTGCGACGACAGCGGCACGCAGACGCTCGCCGCGTGCGCTTCCGCGCAGATCCCGCACTCCCACTCGCTGGTGATCTCCAGCGACGGGCCGCCGGATTCCGGCGAGTCGGTGAACCGGTAGCTCCGCGGGCCCGAGGTGCGCAGCTGATGATCGCGGGCGCACCGCACGTTGTCCCGGATGAGCAGGGTAGGCACCTCGAGCAGGCGCCGGAGCGGCGCGTCACTGCCGCAGTCGACGCAGGCCAGGCTCAGGACGGCCTCGACCCGGACCCGCCCCGGCTCGCTCTCGGTGAACGACAGGCTCCTGACGTCCACCAGGATCGGCTCGTCGTCCTCGTCGCCGGGCACCTCGGCCAGGTAGTAGTCGATGTCCGACTCGCGCGACGGCACCTGCCGGGCGCTGCAGCTGCCGCAGGTGAGCTCGTGGAGCTGCAGTTCAACGGTCAAAGCAGCCATCGCCGCCCCTTCTGGTAGAGCTGGCAGCAGTACTGGTCGCCGCGCTGCTGCACGAGGCCGTCGGCGAGCAGGTCGCGCAGCAGGGCGGGCACCGGGTCCTGCTGGGGGAGATCTTCCTCGCCGGGCGGGAACCAGCTGCCGCCGGGCAGCAGGGCAGCCATGGGCGATTCGAGCTGGCCGTGCGGGCCGACCACCGCCGGGAAGAACGTCCGCCCGATATCGGCCATGGTCGCGGGGACTTGCAGGTACCGGCACAGGTCCAGGCGGATCAGCGCGCGCCAGGACCGCAGTCCATGATCGGGATGGTCGCCCAGGTCCTGGACGACGTGCCCGAACTCGTGCCCGTAGTGCCCCATCAGCAGGAAGTCGGGTAGCGCCGTCGCCCGCTGGACGAGGCGCCCCCGCGAGTAGAACACCGGGGAGGCAGGGTTCTCGTACGGGGAGACCGCTCGCTCGCTGGTGAACCGGATCAGCCGGATCCGTCCCGTCGCGGTGGCGGCTGCACCTCGCCGAAGAAGAACAGCAGCCGCTTCCCGAGCGCCGGCGCTGGCGCGCCGGCCAGCCGCGCCGCCTGCGCCGCGCGCAGCTCATAGGCCGGCTCGGCCACGTAGTAGCAGGACGATCCGAGCGTGGTCAGCTGCGCGTTGACCAGTCCCTCGCTGGCCAGGCTGACGTGGCCGCCGAGCAGGCGCAGGCGGAGGCCGGCGGACTCCGCCGGGTCGATGCGCCGCAGGCCGCGCGTCACGATCTGCCGCTTC
>Ga0208589_1000524_pt1 | contig 17992 bp, 16 predicted proteins | sample NGESurshal092012_2_FD_184486 | JGI IMG/M metagenome (GOLD analysis project Ga0208589, IMG submission 184486) | Arctic peat soil microbial communities from Barrow, Alaska - NGEE Surface sample F53-2 shallow-092012 (SPAdes) | ecosystem: Environmental > Terrestrial > Soil > Wetlands > Peat ... | reverse complement strand
CTGCGGCGCGCCCGCGCCGAGACGCAGGTGGAAACCGCGCGCCAGCAACTGGCCAATGTTGAAGACCTCTCCAGCGTTTTCCGCGATGTGGCCAAGGTGGTTGAGCCGTCGGTCGTGCGCATCGACGTGACGCGGGTTGTTCATGTAAGCGCCACCGATAATCCGCGGCGGTTTTTCCAGAGCGCTCCCAACGCGCCGGCAACGCCGTCGCCGTTTGGCAACGATCAGCCCCAGGATTACGACGAGGCCGGCACCGGCAGCGGCGTGATCATGGAGGCCAAGGACGGCTACGGATACATCCTCACGAACAATCACGTCGCCGGTGAAGGCGACATCACCATATCATTGGAAGACGGCCGGCGCATCCGGCATGGTCGGCTCATGGCGGCGGACGCCAAGGCGGATTTGGCGGTCGTGCGCATCAAGGCCGACAATCTCATCACCGCGCATTGGGGCAACAGCGATGACATTCAGAAGGGCGACTGGGTTTTGGCGTTTGGCTGCCCGCTGGGTTATGCGGGCACCATGACGCATGGCATTGTCTCGGCGCTCGATCGGGATGGCGTCTTCATGGACGAGCCGGGCTCGAGCAACAACGCGGCCAGTGCGTTTCATTATGAAAATTTCATCCAAGTCGACGCGCCGATCAATCCCGGCAACAGCGGCGGGCCGCTGGTGAACCTGCATGGCGATGTGATCGGCGTGAACACCGCCATCGCCAGCCACACTGGCGAATTCAACGGCATCGGCTTTGCCATTCCTTCGAGCCTGGCGCACAAGATTTTTGACACGCTAAAGAACGGCACGCATGTGGTGCGCGGCTATCTGGGCATTCGCATGAGCGACGCCTCGACGACGCCGGCGCTGACACACAGCTACGGATATGACGGCAACACGGGCGTGATTGTCGTGGAGGTCGAGCCGAATGTGCCGGCCTCGGGCAAGCTGAAGGAAGACGACATCATCACCGAAATGAATGGCAAGGCGATCCGAAATTCAGAGCAGTTCAGGGATTTGGTGGCGTTGATCCCGCCAAATTCAAAGGTGACGTTCAAGGTCTTCCGGGACGGCCATTTCATTAATATTGACGTGGTGTTGGGAACGCAGCCGGAAAGTCTGGCCGTGGCGCAGACGCCCGCCGACGCCGCGCCGGCCGTGGCGGCGGATCAGCCCGCCGACGATATTGCCACGAAACTCGGTCTCTCGCTGCGAACATTAACGCCGGGCCTGGCTCGTCAGATTCATTTGGATGGCGGCACCAGCGGCGTGGTGGTGGCGGAAGTGAAGCCCGGTTCGGCGGGAGCGCAGGCGGGCATGGACCCGGGCGTGATCATCACCCGCATTGGCAATACCATCGTGCGTGACACAGGGAGCGCAAACAACGCGCTGACGGCGGCCGACCTGAAGAAGGGCGTTCGTCTGACCGTATTAGTTCCCGATGCGGGGCGATATGTGCGCGATGTCCTGTTCCTGCAGGAAGACGATGGATCGTCGGCGAATAATTAAGTTGCGGGAATCCCCCCGATTAGCACCCACGGGTTAGCGACAGGGCAATCGCATGTTCGGTTAAGAATACGGAAGACCCTCACCCCAACCCTCTCCCAGAGTACCGGGAGAGGGGGAAAGAAGCGGCGCGTAAAGATCCCCATCGCTCAACCCCAATTCTTCTCCAGGAACGCCTTCACATCCCAAAGCGTTTGAAACGGCACAAACGCGCGCGACTCCGATTTCAGCGCCGCGGCAAGGTTCCCCTTGGCGAAGACAAAATCCGCCTGCCGGGCGGGGCAGAGGTCGCTGCGGCCGTCGCCAATGTAAATGGTTTGGCGCTTCGGCTGGTGCAGTGATTTCATCGAAAAACATTTGCAATGGGCGGCCGCCGAAACGCAGTCGGAACGCGACAGCGGGCAGACCAGTTTCATCTCGGATTCACGACGCTCGATTGCATTGGAGCGGACGGGCATCTCCACGCCGGCGGCCTTGAGCGCGTGATGAATGAAACGGTCGATGCCGTCGCTGAGGACGGCCTGGGGGACTTTCAACTGCTCGAGCCATTGGACCAATGACACAAATCCCGTATCGAGTTTTATGGAATTGAGGACGCGGGTCAGTTCAGAATCAACGATACGAATGCCGTCGAACTGGACGGAAAGGCATTGGAACGAGCCGATCTCACCGGCCAGCCATTGGCGCTCGACCTGCTTCCAGGCGTCGTGGACCGAATAGCCGCTGACGAGATCGTCGAGGAGATCGCCCTGCGTGATGGTGCCGTCGAAATCAAAAAAGATTTGGGTCAGGTGTGGTGGTGGGAGAAGTTGGTCGGGAGATTCAGACATTCGGAGGAGTCCAGTAAAGAGTTTGAAGTTTTCAGTTTTCAGTTTTCAGCTAGGAATGCCTGTTCTTAGCTGAAAACTGAAAACTGAAAACTCCCAGTCAAAACTCGGCAATTAGCCTCCAGCGCGACCATTGCATCATAAGCCCTTTTTTGATTTGCCCCAAGCGTGTAATCTACATGGCTCAAAAGGAAGAGGCAGTTGAGCAACATGAAGCGTTTTTTCATCACGGGCGGCGCGGGATTTATCGGCAGCAGCATGGCCGACCGGCTCCTCGCCCAGGGCCATGCGGTGACGGCGTACGATAATTTATCCACCGGCCAGTCTCGATTTCTGGAACTGGCGCGGAAATCGGAAAACTTCCAATTTGTTCACGGCGATCTCCGCGATCAGGAAACGCTTCGCGATGCGATGGCGGGGCACGAGACGGTTTTTCATTTCGCGGCCAACGCCGATGTGCGATTCGGCTTGCAACATCCCGACCGGGATTTGCAGAACAATACCGTGGGTACCTTCAACGTGGTGGAGGCCATGCGCCTGTGCGGGGCAAGAACCATCGCGTTTTCCTCGACCGGTTCGGTTTATGGCGATGCAAAGGTTTTCCCCACGCCGGAGGACGCGGCATTTCCGATCCAGACATCCCTGTATGCCGCCAGCAAGCTCGCCGGTGAGGGGCTGATTCAGGCCTACGCCGCCGGCTTTGGCATTCGCGCGTTCATCTTCCGATTTGTTTCCATTCTCGGCGAGCGCTATTCGCACGGCCACGTCTTCGATTTCTATCGCAAGCTGCTGGATAATCCCAACGAGATCGAGGTTTTGGGCAACGGGCGGCAGCGCAAGAGTTATCTTCACATCACCGATTGCCTGGACGCGATTCAAACCGCCATGGAACTGGCGCAGGGCGATGTGAATGTTTTTAACCTCGGCCGCGATGATTATTGCGAAGTGGATGATTCGCTGAATGTGATCTGCAACGAGTTGGGCCTGCAACCCAAGCGACTCTACACCGGCGGCGAGCGCGGGTGGATCGGCGATAGCCCGTTTATTCTGCTCGACGCGACGAGGATCAAATCGCTGGGCTGGAGCTCGAAATTGTCGATCCCGGAATCGGTGCGGAGAACACTTCGATATCTGCGGGAAAACCAGTGGTTGATGGAATCACGGCATTAATTTCAGGATAAAAAGCAAGAAGTATTTCCATGCGTGTTGCGATCATCGGCTGCGGTTTGATTGGCCAAAAACGGGCGCGAGCGCTCGGCGGCCATCGTCTGGTTGCCGTGGCGGATAAACAGATTCTGCTCGCGCGCAAGTTGTCGGAAGCGCATAAAGATCACCCCAGCGCCGGCGACGATTGGCGCAGTGTGGTCGGTCGCGATGATGTGGACCTGGTGATCGTAGCCACGACTAACGACGCGCTGGCCGCGATTAGTCTGGCGGCGGTGGAAGCGGGCAAACACGTTCTGGTGGAAAAGCCGGCGGCGCGCAGCAGCGCGGAGCTTGAGCCGGTGGCAAGGGCCGCGGAGGCGAAGGGCGTTGTCGTGAAGGTGGGGTTTAATCACCGCTTTCATCCGGCGCCGTGGAAAGCCAAGGAGCTTTTTGATTCCGGCGAACTTGGCCCGCTGATGTTTATCCGCGGACGCTACGGCCACGGCGGGCGCGTGGGTTACGAAAAAGAATGGCGGGCCGATCCCGCAATCGCCGGCGGCGGCGAAATGCTCGACCAGGGCGTACACCTGATTGATCTGGCGCGCTGGTTCGCCGGTGATTTTGTTCACGTCGCCGGGCAGGTGGGGACATTCTTCTGGGACATGCCGGTCGAGGATAACGGCTTTGCCCTCCTCACCACCGAAGCCGGACAGGTGGCGTTTCTTCACGCGAGCTGTTCGGAATGGAAAAACCTCTTCTGCCTGGAAATCTACGGCCGCACCGGAAAGCTCCAGATCGACGGCCTGGGCGGCAGCTACGGCGTCGAGCGCCTGAGCTTTTACAAGATGCTCCCGCAGATGGGGCCGCCGCCGACGACGATATGGGAATTCCCCGGCGAGGACATCAGTTGGCGGGCGGAATTCGATCACACCATCGCCTGCATTGAAGGCAAAACCCGGTGCATCGGCGATGTGCAGGATGCGCTGGCGTCGCTGCGCATTGTCGAAAAGCTCTACGCAATGCCGAAATTGAATCCGAGGAAGTGAATCATGATTATCACCCGCAGTCCGTTGCGCATCACGTTGGGGGGTGGCGGCACCGATCTGCCCAGCTATTACCGCGAGCATGGCGGCTTTTTGATCGCCGCGGCCATTGATCGGTACGTCTACATCACGCTGCATCAGACCTTTCAAAAGGGCCTGGTCATCAAATACTCCAAGATGGAGCACGTCGATACGGTCGAGGAGGTGCAGCATCCGATCATCCGGGAATCGCTGAAGCTGATGGGAATAACCGATCCGAGTCTTGAAATTGCCTCCATGGCGGATATTCCGGCGGGCACGGGCCTGGGTTCCAGCGGAAGTTTCACGACGGCGCTGCTGAAGGCGTTGCACATCCATTTCCACCGGATTGTTCCCGCGCACGATCTGGCCGAGCAGGCATGTCAAATCGAAATTGAAAAGCTTGGCGAGCCGATCGGCAAGCAGGATCAGTTTATCGCGGCTTATGGCGGCCTCACCTGCTTCAATTTCCTGGCCAATGAAAAAGTGGAGGTTACGCCGCTGAAGATTGACCAGCAGACGCTGTTCAATCTGGAAGACAATCTGCTGATGTATTTCACGGGCTACAGCCGCTCGGCCGGGAGCATCCTGAAAGACCAGGACCAGCGGAGCAAGCAGCACGATCAGACCATGCTCGACAACATGCACTTCACCAAAGACCTGGCGTTCAAGAGCCGCGAGGCATTGGAAACCGGCAATCTGCAGGCATTCGGCGCGCACATGAAATTGCATTGGGAGCGCAAGCGCCAGCGTTCCGGCGGCATGAGCAACCCCGACATCGACCGCTGGTATGAACTGGCGATGAGCAACGGCGCGCTCGGCGGCAAGCTCGTCGGCGCCGGCGGCGGCGGGTTTCTGCTGTTCTACAGCGAGGAGAAATCGCGGCTGCGGCAGGCGCTGGCCGGGTCGGGATTGCGCGAAGTGCGATTTCGATTCGACTTTGAAGGCACCCGTGCGGTGGCGCAGTGAAGCAAAGGGCCTGGATGTTCCTTCGCGCCGGCGTGAGTGCCGCGCTGATCGCGATTCTTTTGTATTACGCGCGCACCCACCATGTAATGGACGCGCTGAGAAATGTGGGGCCGCAGTGGGTGGGTTTGTCAGTCGCGGTTCTGGCCATCGGCTGGCTAATTAACGCGGTGAGATGGAAATTGCTGCTCTCGGCGGCGGGGGTCGAGCAGGGGGTGGGACGGCTGGCGTCGCTTTACTTCATTGGAATGTTTTTTTCCCAGATGCTGCCAACCGGGGCCGGCGGAGATGTCGTGCGCATGTGGGAGGTGTCGCGGCGCACGGGTAAGCACGCGGCGGTGATCGTGGCGACGCTGCAGGAACGACTCATGGGGATGGGCGTTTCGATGCTGATGGCTTTGTCGGTGCTGCCGCTGTACCGAACCCGCCTGCCGGCGAAAGTTCTGCCGCTCTTCACGGGGCTGCCGATTCTCGCGGTGCTGGCCGTGAGCGTGCTGATCTACCCGCGACTCTTCCTGCGCGCCGGCCGCCGCTTGCGTTTGCCGGCGAAGTGGGGAACTCTGCCGATGGTGCGGCACATCGCTGTTGAGCTGCGCAAAGCCGCTGAGTTGCCGCCGCTGAGCATCGGGCGATTGGGGCCAATCGCACTGGTTACGCTGATCGGCGATTTGTTTTCGATGGGGGCGTGGTGGGTGCTGGGGCGCGGCGTGGGGATCGACCTGCCGCTGGTGGCGTACTATCTGATTATTCCAATGATCTGGGTCATCAGCATGGCCCCCAGCATCGGCGGCGTCGGCGTACGCGAGGCGGGATTCGTTTCGATGATGACTCTGTTCGCGGTGCCGGCTGATAAATCCCTGGCGGTGGCGGCGCTTTATTTGCTGGTGCAATTGCTGCTGGCGGGCGTGGGGGGGTTGTTGCTGCTGGGGCGGGTTTGGAGCGGAACATGGAAGCGGGAGCCATCGTCCTCGGATCTTGGAGCAACCTGAACAAAACCCGAATTTGATTTATCCCGCTCTTGACCGAACCTGCCCCCTGACTTATCCTTCTTCCTCCAACCGCTCGCCCTGCGCGGGGCGCGGAACCTGTTATGACCGGTTTTTGGCTCGGCCGTTTTGGCTGGTGCTGGGAACCTGGTGTCCGGGAGTTTGAGTCCATGTCCATCACCGCAGACAAGAAAAAGCAGATCGTTCAGGAATACAAGGTTCACGAAAAGGACACCGGCTCGCCGGAAGTCCAGATCGCACTGTTGACGACGCGGATCAACCAGCTTCGCCAGCACTTCGATGCCCACAAGAAAGATCACTCCTCACGCCGCGGGCTGCTCAAGCTCGTCAGCCGCCGCAATCAGTTGCTCAAGTACCTGACGCGCGAGGACCGGAATCGATACCAGCAGGTCATTGGCCGGCTGGGGCTGCGAAAATAAGTTTCGCGGCAGGATTGAACATAGCGTTTTCGCCCGCTTCGTCGCGGCAGCTTTGGCCAACGGTCTCCGGCTCAGGCAGCAATCGCCGTGGAAACTGGCGTTCTTTTTTCGGGATGGTCCCAGGGGCCGCCACAGATGCACAAATCCGGGCACTGAGCCACAACTGAACCGCGGCGGCTTGACAATGTCGCTGCCCAGAAGTGAATGGCCGTGTTTGGATCTGTCCATCTGTGACCCCTTCAAAATCAAGATGAGACCGATTGGAAATTTCTAAATGCAGGCTACTCAAGTTTCGCGCCAGATCGGCGGCAAAAAGCTGTCGATCTCAACCGGTTCCTGGGCCAAGTTGGCCGACGGTTCGGTAACGGTTCAATTGGAAGATACAGTTGTTTTGGCCGCGGTGGTACGGGCCAACCCGCGCGAGGGGATCGACTTCTTCCCGCTGCAAGTGGATTACCGCGAGCGGCCGGCCGCCGCCGGCAAATTCCCCGGCGGGTTCATGAAGCGCGAAGGCCGCCCGACCAACCGTGAAATTCTCACGGCCCGCCTGATTGATCGCCCGCTTCGTCCGCTGTTTCCCAAGGGATTCATGGATGAAGTGCAGATTCATCTCAGCACCCTGGCCGCCGATCAGCAAAATGATCCCGACGTGCTCGCCGGTATCGCGGCCAGCGCGGCGCTGGCCATCAGCGACATCCCGCTCACTCATGCGACCGCCCATGTTCGCGTCGGCCGCATCGACGGAAAATTTATTTTGAATCCGACGACCGAACAGAGCGAATACAGCGACATCGACGTGGTGGTGGCCGGCACCAGGCACTTCGTAAACATGATCGAAGTCGGCTCGCGCGAGGTGAAGGAAGACGATATCGCCGACGCGATTGAATTCGGTCACGCGGCGGTCGTTGAAATTGTCGGCATGATCGAGGAGCTGGTCTCCAAGGTCGGCAAGCCGAAGGTCGGCGAAGGCAAGCTGCCTGACCCGGCGCTGGTTGCCGCGGTGAAGTCGCGCGTGGCTGACAAGATTCGCGCCGTCAAAGGCACGCCGGGCAAGACCGATCGCGCCGCGGCGGTTGATAATATTCTCAAGGAATTGATCGCCGAGCTGGCTCCTTCGGTAACGGATCCGAACGCCGCCTATGGCGCGTTTGTCGCGGCGAAGGACAAGCAGAAGCAGATCAAAGCCGTGTTCGTCGATGTTGAGGAACATGCCACGCGGCAGGCGATTCTCGCCGGCGTGCGCCCGGACGGGCGCGATTTCAAGACCATCCGCCCCATCACATGCGAAGTCGGCGTATTGCCGCGCGTTCACGGCTCGGCGGTGTTTACCCGCGGCGAGACGCAGGCGCTTTGCACCGTTGTTCTCGGCACCAGTTCCGACGAGCAGACGGTTGACGGCCTCATGCCGGAATACAGCCAGAAGTTTTACCTGCATTACAATTTCCCCAGCTACAGCGTCGGCGAAGTGCGTCCCATCCGCGGGCCGGGCCGGCGCGAAATCGGGCATGGCGCCCTCGCCGAGCGCAGCCTGATCGCGGTGCTGCCGACGGTGGACAAATTCCCCTATACGGTTCGATTGATCAGCGACATTCTTGAGTCCAACGGCTCCAGCTCAATGGCCAGCAGTTGCGGCGGTTGTCTGGCGCTCATGGACGCGGGCGTGCCGATTACCCGGCCGGTCGCGGGAATCAGCGTGGGCCTGGTTCAGGAAGACGGCAAGTCGGTTTTGCTGACCGACATCCTCGGCGAGGAAGATCATTTCGGCGACATGGATTTCAAGGTCTGCGGCACCAGCGAAGGCATCACCGCGATTCAGCTCGACATCAAGATCGAGGGAATCGATCACAAGACCATCCGCGAAACACTGCACCGGGCCAAAGAGGCTCGCATGGTGATTCTCGCCAAGATGGCGGAAGTGCTGCCGGGGCCGCGGGCTGAGATCAGCCCGTTCGCGCCGCGTCTGCTCACCGTCAAGATCGACCCGGAAAAGATCGGCAAGCTCATCGGTCCGGGCGGCAAGAACATCAAGAAGCTCCAGGAAGAAACCGGCGCCCAGATCGACATCGAGGACGATGGCACGGTTTATATTTCGTCGGTCAATCAACAGTCCGCCGAGCGGGCACGCGATCTGGTCGAGGCCATCACCGCGGAGGTGAAGGTCGGCAAGATTTACGCGGGCCGCGTGGTGAGCATCAAGGAATTCGGGGCGTTCGTGGAAATCGCGCCGGAGACCGACGGGCTTTGCCATGTGTCGGAACTGAGCGACCGGTATGTGGCCAATGTCGGCGACATCCTGAACATCGGCGATGAAGTTCGCGTGAAGGTGATCCTGGTTGATGATCAGGGCCGCATCAAGCTGAGTCGCAAGGCGGCGATGCTGGAAGAGGGCAACAGCGACCCCGAGCCGGTCGGCATGCCCTCGGACGGCGGCCAGGGCGGCGGCGAGCAACGTGACCATGGCGGCGGAGGCCGTGGTGGTGATCGCGGCGGCCGAGGCGGCGACCGTGGTGGACGCGGCGGCGGTCGGCGGTAATCTGCCGATCGGTTTGCTTGTTAAGTGAGTGTGAATTAAAAGGCCCCCGGATAGCAATCCGGGGGCTTTTTTGATCAACCGCTCACTCGCTCGTCTAACTCAATATCTCTTCAATGCGCCGAATCGTTTCCGGCGACAATTTAATCGAACACGCCGCGACGTTCTCCTCGATCTGGGAGGGCCGACTGGCCCCCATGATGCAACTCGTCAGCTCGCTGCGCCGCAGCGCCCAGGCGAGAGCCAACTGCGACATTTTGCAGCCGCTTTCCTGCGCCAGTGGGATGAGCTTCTGAACGCGGCCGAGCAGATCGTTATCGTTCACGAAGCGCGTAATGAACTGGTTTTGCCGCGAATCAGCCGCCCGGCTGTCCGTCGGGAACGGTTGTCCGGGTTTGTATTTGCCGGTTAAAACACCCTGCGCCAGTGGCGAGAAAACCACCTGCCCGATGCCGGCTTTGGCGCAGAGCGGGAAGATTTCCTTTTCGGCTTCGCGCTGAATTGCGCTATAGCGGGGCTGGCTGCTCTTGGGTTTTTCATACCGGTCGCCGCAGACGCGGAGACACTGCTCGATCTGCGGGGCCGTCCATTCGGAGAACCCCCAGTAGAGGATTTTGCCCTGGCGAACCAGGTCGTCCATGGCGCGGACGGTCTCCTCCAGCGGCGTGTTCTCGTCGAAGCGGTGGCACTGGTATAAGTCGATGTACTCGGTTCGCAGGCGTTTCATGCTCGCGTGGCATTGCTCGAAAATATGCTTGCGCGACAGGCCGGAATCGTTGGGGCCTCGGCCCATGGGAAAATAAACCTTCGTCGCCAGCACGATGGCGGAGCGAGCGCGGTCGGAAAGCAGATGCCCCCACGCTTCCTCGCAGGCGCCGAGCGAATAAACATTGGCGGTGTCGAAAAAGTTGATGCCCAGGTCCAGGGCCTTGTGAAGGATGGCGCGGCCCTGCTCTTCCTCGACGGCGTTGGCGAACGTGAGCCAGCCGCCCATGCCGATCTCGGAGAGTTTGATGCCAGCGCTTCCCAACCGACGGTAATTCATGCAGATGCTCCTGAGTCTTCGGTGTTCAGCTAAAGGCTACCAATCTTAGCTGAAAACTGAAAACTGAAAACTTCAAACTACTCTCAGGCCTCAGTCTTCAGTCCTAACACCTTTCCGTGAGAATACCACTACAATGCCCAATATGCTCGAAATCATCTGGCAGGACGACCGCCTTCTCGCCGTGAGTAAACCCGCGGGCCTTGCGACCGTTCCGGGGCGCGATGAGCCGGCGTGCGTGCTGGAGGAAATGTCCGGCCTCGGCAAGCTGCGCGTTATTCATCGCATCGACAAGGAAACCAGCGGCGTGCTGCTGCTGGCCAAGGACGCCGGCGCGCAGCGGGCGTTGTGCGAACAGTTTTTCCATCGCAAGGTGGAGAAGACTTATCTGGCTTTGGTGGCCGGCGCGCCGCCGGCGGAGAGCGGCGAGATCGACAAGCCGCTCGGCCGGCATCCCAAGTCGCCGAAGTTCATGGCCGTGCGCAAAGACGGCCGCGCTTCAGTCACGCGCTGGAAACTGCTCGAACGATTCCGAACATTTTCGCTTTTGGAATGCCGACCCCTGACGGGGCGCACGCATCAGATTCGCGTGCATCTTCAATCGGTCGGCCTGCCGCTGGCCGTGGATGCGCTCTACAACCCGCAGGCCACCGGGATTTTTCTGAGCGAGTTCAAGCGTGGCTACCAGTTCAAGGACGTAGCCGAGCGGCCGCTCATCGGAAGGCTGACCCTTCACGCCGCGAGCTTGAAATTTGCGGATTTGAATGGGCAGGGGATTATTATAGAGAGCGATCCGCCGAAGGATTTTAGAGCGACGCTGAATATGTTGAGGAAGTATGCGCCGGGAAGGGCGGGGTGAGCGACTTCCGCGCTGCATTTTTCGCGCCCGCGACGGAGTACCGCCGCTTGAGCTCGCCGAGACGCGCAGAGACAAATTTGGTCTGCGATGCGGGACAAATTATCGAATTAACTATGCAAGGTGGGAATTGCCCACGCTACATGGCTGTTGCGGAACATTCCGCGCCGTCTGGCGCGTGGGGCGTTGAATTCTTGCCGGGACGGCGATAGCGTGATGGCGGGGGAGAACGGCATGGCCATGAACATCAGGCGTCGCGTTGCGGACCCTATATTTACTGGGTCGGAAAGACAATTGACGAGGAAGATCGATAAGCGGCATAATAAGGCTTGAGAAGTTGGCAAATCATTCCACGTCACGAGCGGCATGGCCGCAAAGGGTTAGGCATCGCAATATCCAAGAGATCGGCTGAGCGCGCTATTTCCGGCCTCAGGCGGCTATTGCCGATTATCCAACAGCAGAAGACACGCGACGTTTCCGAGGCCGACACAGTTACCTTGGTTAAGGACGTCATGGCGGAGGTATTCGGGTTTGACAAATACTCCGAATTGGCGAGCGAACATGCGATTCGAGGCACTTATTGCGATCTGGCCGTCCGGCTTGACGAGAAGCTTATTGAACTTGTGGAAGTAAAATCAGCCGGAACTACGCTGGACGATCGACATGTCAAACAGGCCGTTGATTACGCGGCCAACGAAGGGGTCGTATGGGTCGTGCTGACCAATGGCTCTGTTTGGCGGCTTTACCAAGTTTCGTTTGGTAAGCCGATCGACAAGCGATTGCTTGAGGAGTTGGACCTGACCACTTTGGACTTAAGACGCGACGATTGCGTGGATTGCCTGGCGCCATACATGAAGGAGGGATTTGCCAAGGGCGTCCAAGAGGAATTACGCGATCGACAGGACGCCACGAGTCGATATCTGCTATCTGCTTTGATACTGCACAACGACAATGTAGTCAGCACGATTCGCCGTGAACTTAGGCGGATCGTCGACGTTCTGGTCGCCGACGAGGAGATTCTGAATGTGCTTCGTGATGAAGTCATTAAGCGTGAAACCGTCGACGGTCCTGAGGCAGAAGCGGCGGTTCGACGCGTCAACCGAATTGAGTCTCGCAATTTGCGTGCGAAATCGCCTTGTCAGACTCCGGAAAACGCGTCGGAAAAGATTGCGCCGGTGGACGGGCCCTCTGAGAAAAAGTCGTAATGCGGTGTCACAAGTTCGGGAGAGGATGCGTCTTAATAATTGGGGCCGCGACAAGTCGGCCCCGAAAACTGCCAGGGTGACATCCACCTTTTAAAAAATCGGCGAGAAACCCGCCAAAAAGCACCCTGAAGGAATATTCCGACCAAAGCCACAACCGCCACGCGTCCCGCCGGGAGTCATTTAATATTAAATGCATATATACGGGGGAGCAGGAGTTTTTCTTAGAGCCTCCCACCCGCCTTCGGCTGCCAAAATGGCGTGGAATATTCCGTGTCAGTAGGTAGAGGAGGACACTTTCTTAATCGAGCCTTCCTCAGCCGCAACGCCCTCCGCCGACCACCCGAAAAGATGGAATAATTTCGGCTAGAAGATAGAGGCGCATACTTTTGTCGATGAACGCCCCCAACCCAAAGGAGAATCCATGATCCAATGGAATAATTCCGGATAGGGTGACTTTTTCTCACCCTCCCCTCGGCTGCAAAGTCCCCAGCCGCTGCGCCCCAAATTAGCCCGGCGTGAATACACGCCGGGCCGATCGCGCAGTCCAAGGGCCAGCGCGCAAACCCCCACCGATCTTCAATCCCCCTCCTGAGACTCCCAAAGGAACCTCGATCCTTACGGCGTTCTCAGTGCCCCTGACTGAGTGAACACCGCGAGGCGGCGATTGAACGGCCAGCAATGATCCTATGAGTGTCCCCAAAGCATCATTGCCTCGCAGGTGGGCCTATGCTTCAGGAGATGAGTCTGGGATCGACTCTATGGCCCCTCCTCTCGCGAGCGCCGGTTCTGCTTCCCACGCACGATTCAGTTCAATTTGCGCGAGGCCGCGCAATTGCATGGGTCACGATTCCGCCAAGTAGCTCAACGTCTTCACCGACGTCGCGTTATGAAGCGGACTCCAGGCAGAACGAGGACAATCCGAATATAGCCACCGATGAACACAGATTCACACAGATAAAACTCGGACGATTTTGATTGAATTGAATTATCCGTGTGCATCTGTGTGTATCTGTGGCTAAAAATCTGTGGCTAAAACCACCAGGCGCTGCTCGCGAGTCTAACGCCGTTCGATGGCCTCATTCGGATTGATCCCGATTACCCGCTGTACCGCTCTGATTTCGGCTCGAACCCGCCGTCAGAGATAGAGCCTGACAAGCGAACCGCCATCCACCACCGCGCGTGGCGACGATGTGTCCGGCCGACGAATCGAAAAACCTATGCGGTGGGCAGCACCCATTTGACTGCCTCCAATTCATGGGGCATGATGTGTTTTCGCTCAACCTAATTCCCGAGCATCGCAAGGAGGCGATCTCATGAACACGACTGAACGGAATCAGTCTCTGCCACAACAGACACTGCCGCGGCGGCTGCTGGTTTCATTTCAAATTGGCGGCGGGTTTTTTGCTTTAGCCAATGTCATCTGCGTGGCCATCCTCGGCTACGTCTATCTTTCGTCAAAACACGAAACGCGGACGCTGGAGGTCAAAGGCTCGGCCAAGCGGGCGATTGTCAGTGATGTGATCACCTGGGACGGCACGATCACCTCGCGCGATCCCGATCTGGTGAAAGCCTACGACAAAATCCACGGCGACGCCGAAAAAGTCGCGGCTTTTCTCAGGACGGCTGGAGTCTCCGACAAGGAAATGACCTTCTCCTCCATCACCACCAACAAGGTGTTTCAGCGCGAAGTGGTTCCGCCGCTGCCGACCGATGGGGACGCGGCCGCAAAGCATACGCCCGTGATTGTGGAGACGCCGAAAGTGGAGATGTATGTGCTCTCGATGACGGTTCACATCGAAAGCGGCCAAATGGAAAAAGTGCCTGCAGTCTCCAGGTCGGTGACCAGCCTCATCAAGGACGGCGTGGAGATCGACTCCGGTTCGCCGTCTTTCCTGTACTCCAAGCTCTCGGAGTTGAAGATCGACATGCTCGGCGAAGCCACGCGCGACGCGACCCTGCGGGCGACGCAAATCGTGACCAACGCCAACGGACAACTGGGCCATCTCGTACAGGCCAAAATGGGCGTGATGCAGATCAATCCCAAAGGCGTGACCGATGTCTCCGGCACCGGCAACAACGACACGACCAGTCTGGAGAAGGATATCCTGGCGGTGGTGACGTGTGATTTTGAGTTGAAATAACCGGCTTCCCGCTTACTTTTCCTGCTGCCGAAAGGTTGACACTTGCCCGCCCGTGCCGGTGAGGCTCTTCGGAAATGGCTTGCCCTTTATGGCGTGGTCGAGAAACGCCACACTGTACTGGGAGATGATCGATTGATAGGTCGTTTGCAGATCGATCCAGGCGAGATGGCCGGCGCCGTCGAACTCCACGAAGTATTTTGGCGGCGGAGTCTGGTCGTAAGCGCCGTTCGGTGCTTTTACGTATGGCGTAATGGCGGTGTCGAGCGTGCCGCCTTGGTACATGACCGGCACATGAATGTTGGCGAGCGTCTTCTGCGCGATGAAGGGCGTACCGTAGGGGGAGAGAGCGAGAACCGCCTTGACGCGCGGGTCGGCCCAGGCGGGCCACGCGCCGGCGAGACCCAGCGCGGTGTAGCCGCCGAGGGAATGTCCGGCGATGGCGATTCGTGTCCAGTCGAATGAAAGGGTGTTGTAGCGGGTATCTTTGCTGAGGGCGTCGACGAGGCGGCGGATGTCGCGGCCGCGGTTGGCGTAAGTGGCATCGGTCCATTTGGAGATATCGGAAAACGGCTGGTCAGGAGGATTGAGCCAGCCGAGCGGATTCCAAACGACGGCATCCGCATGATTCGGGGCAAAGACCGCATAACCGGCTTTGGCGAGCGCTTCCATCAGGAAGACCGACTGCGTGTTGGACCCATGAAATCCGTGGGAAAAGATGACAATCGGCCATGGGGTGACGGCAGGTTTGTCGCTGGGCAGCCAGACCGCGACATCAAGGTCGGCAATATTAATATGCTTGACTGCGGCGGCCTGACTGTGCCGGGAGAAGCCGACGGCCAGGGCGATGCAAGCGAGCAGAGCCAAACCGCGAATGGATTTGATTTGTAGCATCGTGTTCCGTCCAGGTTCGTACCGTGAGCAACGGGTGTTCCCATAATTTGCGGCAATCTTCCCCCTCTTACCCCCTCTTACCCCCTCTCCCCGTACTCAGGGGGAGGGTTGCGGTGGGGGTCCTTCCGTCGGGCCACAGAATATGGCCACACCTTGGGAAACGTAACCGGTGGCAGGTTTATTGCCAGTGACGACGATGAATTTGCGGAGTGAATCGGTATAATCCCACAAACAACCATGAAAGTGAGCAAGCGAGTAGGTCAGCTTTTTCTCAACGGGCATGCGGTGGGGCAGGTCCTGGCGGAAAGTGCCAGCGACTCATGGGGATTTGGAATATTCACGCCACAATCTGGATATGAACAGTTCGCGCCTTTATTCGGCGCGTGGGCGATGTTGCTGCATGAAGACGATGAATTGGATCGGCCGACCCGGGAGGCGATGGATGCGCTGCGCGACGCGGAGAAGGCGATCGACACCATCCGGGCGGAGCTTCGATGGAACGATGAGGCGCAGCCGGTGTGCGTGCGGCAACTGACCATCGACGGCACGCTTATTGAATGGAGTTCGGAGGAGCGGCAGACCAGCGGGTAAAGTCGTCCTCGGTGTCGATGTCGATGGCGGCTTCGGGCAAATTGAATTCCTCCACTTCATCAGGATGCCGGCGGATGACTGCCTTGCCGCCCTGGTCGTCAGAGAGGGCGAGCAGTTCGCCGAAGAGAGAGGAACTGAAGACGGCTGGCGTGCCGACGGATTGGTTGTAGCCGGCGGCGGCGATGGGCTTCCCGGAAGCGGTGTGTAAACGGATCAACTCGCTGATGTGTTGGGTGGTGATCAGCGGCTGGTCGCACAGCATCAGCACGGCGGCATCACATTTGGAATCGAGAGCGGCGACACCGGCGCGAATGGAAGTGCCGATGCCGGAAGCCCAATGGGGGTTGAGCCGGACGGTGACGGGTTCATTGGCGAGCAGCGGGGTAAGGGTGTCGCTTGCCGCGCCAAGGATGATGACGATCGGCTGGCATTCAGTTGCGACGGCGGTGGAAATGCATCGGCGAAGGAGGCTGACCCCGCTCTTTTCCAGAAGCTGTTTGGGGCGGCCCAGCCGGCGTGAGCCGCCGGCGGCGAGGATTACGATGCCGCAGCGGGACATGGGTTCTCCGCCCGGTCAGGCCCGTGCATTGGCGTATGGATCGGGCCATTTTTGTCGCGTAGGGAAACCGCGCGCGTATTGCGCACGACACTGAGAATTTCGGCGACGACCGAAAGTGCCACCTCGCGCGGAGTTTCGGCGCCCAAATCCAGGCCGATGGGGTAATGCAGCGCGGCGGAGTTGGGAGGGTTTACGCCGAGATATTGAAACAGCCGCTCCGTGCGGCTCTTGGGGCCGAGGATTCCGAGATATTTTAAGTTCAGATTGACCACCCGCTGCAAGGCGGCGAGGTCGTGCTGCCAATGGTGATTCTTAATGATGACGGCTGAGTGTTGATGGATTTCGATTTTCGCCAACTCGTTGGCGGCGCAGCGGAATGTGATATCGGCTTCGTCGGTTGCGGGAGAAGCGGAGACGCTGGTGCGCATGTCGATGAGGGTAACATGCCAGCCGAGATTGCGGGCCTGGGCGGCGAGTGGCGCGGAATCGGCGCTGCCACCGAAGATGAAAAGTTGGAGAGGGGGTTCGATGCGTTCGATGAAGAATTCGATCCAGCCGGCGGGGGTGGGCAGGTGCAGGATGCCGGGTTCGGGGGCGGGGGGGATGGCCCACCGATGGCCATGCGGGTGAACATCCGCGGGTTGTTGGAGACCCGATTCGTCCAGAGTGATGCGATCGCCGATGCGTGCGTCAGTGCTTTGCTGGGCGATGACGGTCGCGGAGAAACCACGCTGGCGGCGGGACCAGAGCCATTCCAGGGATTCGAGCGGCTGGGCGTTTTCGGGCGTGAGGGATTCGATGAGAATTTCGATGGTTCCGCCGCACCCGAGCGCGGCGGCGGGGCCGGCGTCTTGTTCCGAGACGGCGTCGTAGCGGACGATTGTGGGAATTCCGGTGGCGCGAACCGCGCCGGAGCGGTAAACCACATCGCGTTCGAGACAGCCGCCGCTGATGACGCCGACCGTGCGACCGTCGCCGAGGATAAGCATTCGGGCGCCGGGCCGGCGATAGGCGGAGCCATCCACACGAACGACGGTGGCCAGTGCGGCGCCGACGCCGTCCGCGACGCATTGATGCCAGGCTGAGAGAATTTCAGAAATTTCGCTCATGGTTGGTTGGAAGGCATTATAGCCTTCTTCTTCTACGCGCGGGAGCGGGGATTGTTAATGATTGCTGTGTGACCAGGGCAACTGCATGTTACGTCAAGAATGCAAAAGACCCTCACCCCAGCCCTCTCCCAGAGTACCG
>Ga0208589_1000523_pt1 | contig 18011 bp, 19 predicted proteins | sample NGESurshal092012_2_FD_184486 | JGI IMG/M metagenome (GOLD analysis project Ga0208589, IMG submission 184486) | Arctic peat soil microbial communities from Barrow, Alaska - NGEE Surface sample F53-2 shallow-092012 (SPAdes) | ecosystem: Environmental > Terrestrial > Soil > Wetlands > Peat ... | reverse complement strand
GCCACCGTCGTCACGCGGCTGGGCCACCGGCTTGACGAAGCCGACGTTCACGCCCCGCCGGTCGAGGGCCCGCACCACCCCGAGGCAGGTCCTGGCGACGCTGGCGCCAGTTGCGGTGGGCACGACCAGCAAGGTCCGGGTCATGACGGTCACCCTTTCGCGTGGTCGGTAATCCGCCGGCCGCCAGCGATGACACGGGCGGCGGCCCGGGTGGTGCCGTCAGCGATGACGCGGGCCGTGTCGCGGGCGATCAGGAGTTCCTCGTCCGTCGGCACCACCATGGCCAGGACCGGTCCGGCCAGGCTGATGCGCCCCCCGGTTCCGCGGCCATGACCGGCGTTGGCCCGGGTGTCCTCCGTCAGGCCCAGGAAGCCCAGCCTGCTGAGCACCAGGCTGCGGACCACGGCGCTGTTTTCCCCGATGCCGCCGGTGAAGACCAGCGCGTCGAGCCGCTGAAGCCCGACGACCAGCCCGGCGATCGCCTTGGACAGCCGGTGCACGAAAACGTCGAGCGCCAGCTGGGCCCGCGCGTTCCCGTCAGCAGCGGCCCCCTCGACGGTGCGCATGTCGTTGCTCAGGCCGGACAGCCCCTGAAGCCCGCTGTCGACGTTCAGCGCCCGGGTGAGCTCCTCGACGTTCATCCCGGTGCGGCCGGCGAGATAGCCGAGCAGGCCCGGATCGACATCTCCGGAGCGGGTCCCCATCACCAGCCCGTCCAGTGGGGTGAGCCCCATGGTGGTGTCCACCGACACACCGTCGCGCACCGCGGTCGCGCTGCACCCGTTGCCGAGGTGGGCGGTGACGAGCCGGAGCTCGCCGAGTGGCCGGCCCAGCATGACGGCGGCCTGCTCGCTGACGAAGCGGTGACTGATGCCGTGGAAGCCGTAACGCCGCACCCCGTGGCGGGTGTACCACTCCTCGGGTACCGCGTAGCGGTACGCCTGCGCTGGCATCGTCTGGTGGAACGCCGTGTCGAAGACGGCGACCTGCGGCAAGTCCGGCAGGAGGTCACGCACAGCCTCGATGCCGGCCAGATTCGCCGGGTTGTGCAGCGGCGCCAGGTGACTGAACGAGCGCACGGCCGCGATAACCGTGTCGTCCACCTGGATAGACGACGTGAACCGCTCCCCGCCATGCACCACCCGGTGACCAGCGCCGAGCAGGTCAGAGCCGGCGTGCCCGGCCTCGGCCAGCTGGTCCAGCACACGGGCTACCACCGCCCGGTGAGTGGCGCCAGGGAGCCGCTCCTCGTCTGCCGCCGCCGGGACCCACTGGATCCGCAGCGACGCCTCAGGCGTGCCCAGCCGCTCGCCGATCCCGCCCATGAGACGCTCGCCGCTCCCGGGGGCCACCAGCGCGAACTTCACTGAGGAGCTGCCCGAGTTGAGGACCAGGACGAGCCGGCCGGCGGTGCGATCGGAACTGGAGGCCGTCATAGGCGCGCGGCGCCCGTCTGGGGGAGCATACGATTCCCGTTGCTCCCCTAGTGAACCTCTTCGGGGGCGGCACGGTGTCCGTCAGCGACGATGTGCATGCTCCGAGACCTCGGCTTCCCGGCGGCGGGCACTTCGACGCTGAAGGTCCAGCTCAGCCTGGTTGTCACACTAATCGCAACGGCGCGGAAGCTCAATGCTTCCTCATCCTGGCCTGCGATTCCGGCCGGGGCGTAGTGGCCGGGAGGAGGAACGAGGTGACCGCGTTCACGAAAGCGTCCGGCTCCTCCCAGAACAGCAGGTGGCCCAGCCCGGGGAAGATCACGAGCTGCGCGTCCGGGATGCGATCCGCGAGCAGCCTGCCGTTGCCCGGGTCGACCACGGTGTCCGCGGAGCCGTGTATGACCAGCGTGCGGGCCCGGATGCGGGTTTGCCGCAGGCGGCCGGTGTAGCCAGCGCCAGCGACCGCCTGGGCGGCCAGCGCCCGCGGATCCGCGGGCGACAGTTGCTGGACGGCGACCAGGCGGTCGGCCACTTCCGGACGATCCAGCACGGTGCGCGCCGACAGGGCGTTCTCCGCATGGCGGTGCGCCGCGACCTCGCGGGTCAGGCGGCCGGTCGTGGCGATCAGCGCCGCGGAGGCGGCGGGCATGGGATAGGCGAAGGGCCAGCCCGGCGTGGTCGACACCAGGATCAGATCGCCGACCCGCTCCGGGTGGTCAACCGCCAGTTCCTGGGCGACCATGCCGCCCAGGCTGACCCCCATCAGGTGGGCCCGGCGGATGCCCGCGCTGTCGAGCACGGCCAGGACGTCACCGGCCATATCGGCGACGCTGAACGAGCCGGCCGGCAGGCTGCTGCGTCCGCTGCCCCGGTTGTCCACCAGCACCAGCCGGAAGTGCCGCCCCAGTTTCCGCAGCACTGGCTCCCACCCATGGCGGTCGAAGCCCATCCCCTGGATCAGAACCAGCCACGGACGCCGCCAGAGCCGGGACCCACGCAGCTCGTAGGCGATCCGCGAGTCGCCACAGCGGGCATAGCGCGTCCTGCTCACGTCGACTCCTCAGGCACCCACAGATCAGGGGGCGGCAGTCAGAGTGAGCCGCTGTACCCATGAATGCGCCTGCAAACTATAACATGCGCGCGTAGTATAGTGAGCACAGTGATGCACACCGACCCCGCAGGCCCGTTTGACGTCTTTACGCACACCGGCGCCGCTGGTACCCGTGCCTACCGGCTGTATGTGCCCAGCGGCGGCACCGGCGGCACCGGCCGCGCCCTGCCGCTGGTCGTCATGCTGCACGGCGGCAGTCAGGACGCCGCCGCGTTCGCTGCCGCTACCGGCATGAACGACCTCGCTGAGCGTCAGTCCTTCCTCGTCGCCTACCCGGAGCAGCCCTCCTCGGCGAATCCGGGCAAGTACTGGAACTGGTTTGCCCCTGCTCATCAGTTCCGTGATGCTGGCGAGCCGTCGCTCATCGCCGGGATCACCCGCGAGGTCATGGACCGGCACCCGGTCGCTGCCACCCAGGTGTACGTGGCCGGGTTTTCCGCGGGGGGCGCGATGGCCGCGGTGATGGCCGCGGTCTACCCCGATCTCTACGCCGCCGTCGGCGTGCACTCCGGGGTGGCCTATGCCGTCGCCCAGGATGTGGCCTCCGCGCTCGCGGCCATGAAGCGCGGCCCGTCACGCCCGGCCCACTCCTCCCCGTCGGGTGCCGTGCCGCTGATCGTCTTTCATGGTGACCGGGACACGACCGTGGCCCACGCCAACGCGGAGGGCCTCATCGACCAGATCCTGGCGGCAGGCAGCCCGGACGATGCCCCTGCCCCTGCCCCAGTGGAGGCGACCACCGGCGGGCAGGTCCCCGGCGGGCATGCCTACACCCGCACCTCCTACGGAGGCGCCACCGGGACAGTCCTCGCCGAGCGCTGGACGGTCCACCGGAGCGGCCATGGCTGGTCCGGCGGTGTCCTGCGCGGGTCCTACACCGATCCCCGCGGGCCCAGCGCCAGCGCGGAGTTCATCCGCTTCTTTGACGAGCATCCCGCCGGCACGCTGGCTGGCTTAACCGTCCCGGGTCCGGCCCGCGGATCTGACCCGCAACCTTCCCGCCTGGCTCGGACAATCCGTTGGCTAAGACAAGTACGCACGCGGTGCGTGGGGCCGCCACCGGTGGAACGCGGTGCGGGGACCGGCTAGCGCGCGAACGCGGTGCCGGAGCCGGGAACGCGCAAACGCGGCGAACCGGGGAAACCCTGGTCCGCCGCGCGGCGATTCGGTCACTTGGCCTGGGCGTCGGTCTTCCTGGCCGTGGTGCCATTCTTGGCGGTCAGCATCGGCGTGGTCGCGTGCAGCACGTCCTCGGCGAACTTCCGCTGGCTGGCGAGCAGCTGCTCGGCGAAGTCGTAGGCGCTGGCCACGAACTCCTCGGGCTTGGGCATCTTGTCGCTGTAGGGCAGGTTCGGCGTCGGCATCGACGGGGTCATCGAGTGGACCGCGTCGGCCCAGCGCTTGATGGCATCGACTACGGCGTCCTGGCTCTTGCGGACCGTGTTCAGGATCTCGCCCTGAACTTCCTGGCCGGCGGTGTGGGTGTCAGTCATGGTGTCTCCTCAGGTTGGGCTCTTGCTAGTTATAGTACGCACGCTTGGTTGATTCGTCAAGCACGGCGGGTGGCGGCGGAGGGACCTGCCCATGGGTAGTGGTGCCGGTCATGGCCGCCCCGGGCGCGGTCGCGCGCCCGGGGGCCGGTGGGCCTAAACCCTTTCGAAGATCGCGGCGATGCCCTGGCCACCTCCGATGCACATCGTGACGAGCGCGTACCGGCCGCCGGTCCGGTGCAACTCGTGGAGCGCCTTCACGGAGAGGATGGCGCCGGTGGCGCCGATCGGGTGCCCGAGCGAGATCCCGCTGCCGTTCGGATTCGTCCGGTCGGCGGGCAAGCCGAGCTCGCGGATCACGGCCAGCGCCTGCGCCGCGAAGGCCTCGTTAACCTCGAAGATGTCGATCTCGTCAAGCTTCAGGCCCGCGCGATCAAGCACCTTGCGGACCGCCGGGATGGGGCCGATCCCCATGACCCGCGGCTCCACGCCGGCGTGGCTGTAGGCCACGAGCCGCCCGATGGGACGCAGCTCGTGCTCCTCGGCGTAAGACGCGCTGGCCAGGACCACGGCCGCTGCCGCGTCGTTGACCCCTGAGGCGTTGCCCGCCGTGACCGAGCCGCTTCCGTCGAAGGCCGGGCGCAGCTTGGCCAGGTCGTCGGCACTGACCCCCGGCCGGATGTGCTCGTCAGCTGCGAAGACCTTGGTGCCTTTCCTGGATTCCACGTTGATGGGCGTCATCTGCTCCGCGAAGTAGCCAGCCTCGGTGGCGAACGCCGCCCGGCGGTGGCTCTCGGCCGAGAACGAGTCCTGGTCAGCCCGGGATATCCCGTACTCGGCCGCCACGTTCTCGGCGGTCATGCCCATGTGGCAGTCCTCGAACGGGTCGGTGACCGCGCCGACCATCGCATCCACGGCGACCGCATCCTGCATCCGCTTGCCCCAGCGCATGTCCGGCAGCCAGTACTGGGCGCGGCTCATCGACTCGGCGCCGCCGGCCACCGCGGCGTCGGTGTCGCCGAGCATGATGGCCTGGGCCGCGGAGACGATGGCCTGCAGCCCGCTGCCGCACAGCCGGTTCACCGTCAGGCCGGCCGTACTGGGCGGCAGGCCGCCGTTGATGGCGGCCACCCGGCCCAGGTACATGTCCCGGACCTCGGTGTGGATCACGTTGCCGAAGACGGCATGACCCACGTCCGCGGGTTCCACTTCAGCCCGGGCCACCGCGTCGCGCACGACCGCCGCGGCGAGGTCACAGGGCGGGACGGTCGCGAGACCGCCGCCATATTTGCCGATTCCGGTACGCACGCCGGACAGGATCATTACCTCTGGATGCTCATTCATATCTGCTCCCTCACATGTCCAGTCCGCCGTTGACGGCCCAGATCTGCCCGGTGATGTAGGCGGACTGATCGTCGGCCAGGAAAGTGACCACCCGGGCGATCTCGTCCGGCCGGCCGAGCCGGCCCGCGGGGATCTGGGCGCGCACCCGGGCAAGCACCTTCTCCGGCATCGCGGTGACCATGTCAGTCGCCACATAACCCGGCGTCACCGCGTTCACGGTGAGCCCCACCCCGTCCCCGGCCGGCCGCTCAGCGCGGGCCAGATGGAACAGGGCTTCCTTGGCCAGCGTCTTGGTCAGGCCGAAGAGGCCCGACTTGGACGCGGCGTAGTTGGCCTGGCCGATCGCCCCGGTCTCGCCGATCACCGAGGACACGTTGATGATCCGGCCGCTGCCGCGCGCGAGCATGTGCTCGAGCGCCGCCTGGGCCATGAAGAAGGCACCCGACAGGTTGACGGAGATGACCCGCAGCCAGTCCTCGTCGGTCATCTTGGCCACGGTCTTGTCGATAGTGATGCCGGCGTTGTTGACCAGGATGTCGAGCCGGCCGTGCTGGTCGATGACCTCTTGCAGCACGCGGCGGCAGTCGTCGGCGCTGCCGATGTTGCCTTCGTGCAGGGTGGTGCGGCGGCTGGGGTACTCCTCGTTCATGGTGGCCAGGAACTTCTTGGCCGGCTCGTCGTTCCGCCAGTACCCGGCGGCGATCGAGGCGCCTTGCCCGGCCAGGGCGCGGCCGATGGCCTCGCCGATACCGCGGGTCCCGCCGGTGACGAACGCCACCCGGTCCCGGAGCTGTCCTGCGCTTTCCTGGTGTCGCTGATCCATACTGACGGTCATAGCGCCCCCTTCGGGTTTCGTGTCAGGGGGTGCTCCGGGATGTGATCCATGCCCTTGAGCGCTTCGTTTTCTCCCCTAGGTGATAACTCAGGCCTATCATCGAAACGCGGCGGAAATGTGACTAAAGTGGCCAGCATTAATTGCCAGGCAAAGTTCAGGACTTAGGTCACTAGTTCTGCGGTTGCGCCCGTGATGTGATGGCGTACGGCAGCCTCTAGACGAGTCGGGCAAAATGTGCATCAGCAGGGATCTGATTAATCGGCAGGAACCTTGGATGATATATATCGCCCGCTTTCGCGTTATCGCGCGCTCAGCCCGGGGGGCAAAGACTGTCCGCACTGGTCACGCCCGCCACTCGGGCCTCCACGACCTCAGTGGTAACAAGGTCTAATCCGGCCAGGAACGCCGGGTTAGCCTCCATGTTTGGCGATCCTGATATGGCTGGAGGAGTCCGCGCGCAGACTCGCGCGCCTCGGCTGGCGGCTGGGGCGCCTGCCGTACCCCCGGGAACATGCGGAGCCCGTCCCCGGTCTGGTGTGCAACAACTGTTTGTTGGCACGTTCTCGAGGATTGTGCTTTGCTGCTCGTGATCAGGTCCAGACCAGCCAGGCCCGCCCAGGGCCAGGGCTAGGTGAACCATTCACCCGGAGGCTGGCCGGGCAGAATCGCCTGACCGCAAAGGAGCGGATATGCCATTTGTCACGGCATCGGACGGCGTCCCGCTGCATTACTCCTCAACTGGCTCCGGCCGACCGCTCGTGCTGGTTCATGGCTGGACCATGAATGGCCGGTTCTTCAAGAAGAATATAGGGCCGCTGGCCGGAAATTACCGTGTTATCACGATCGACTCACGCGGGCACGGCTATTCCGGGAAAGAATTGTTCACCTGACCATGGAGCAGGTCGGCGCGGATGTGGAGACCGTGCTCGAGGCCCTCGAACTCCAGGACGTAATCCTGGCCGGATGGTCCATGGGAATGGCGACAGTCTATAATTACCTGGACCAGTACGGCACGCGCCGGCTGTCCGGGATCATTGATATCGACATGACGCCTTACCTATTCGTGGAAGGAGGCTGGGATCACGGAGTATTCGGCAACCTCACGCCGATGGCGTCCCTGGCCGTGCAACGTCAGATGATCAAGGATCGGCCGGGCCTGGGGGAGAGCCTGATTCCGGCCATGTTCGCGGCCGGCTCGTCCCCGGCGCCGGAAGATGTGACCTGGTGGTCGGACGAGTCGGCCACAGTGCCGGATTTGACCGCGCTGGCCTTGTGGGTCTCGTTCTCCAGTCAGGACTGGCGGCCGCTGCTGCCCCGGATCGATGTTCCCGTCCTGCTGGCGCACGGCACCCAGAGCCAGATCTACCCGACGCCCGTCTGGAAGTACCTGGCCTAGAACATTCCTGCTCACCGGGTTGAATTGTTCGAGCAGAGCGGCCACTCGCCGTTCTGGGAGGAGCCTGACCGGTTCAATCAGGTGGTGGCTGAGTTCGCCGACAGCCTCTAGCCTCCATCGTCCGTGACCCTGGTGCGGCTGGCTGAAGCGATCGCGCCGTGGCTATCTCGGCAGCAAGCTACTGGCCAGGTCAGGTGGCAGGCGACTGCCCGCTGGCGTCGGCAGGCGCGCCGGGGCTGCCGTTGCTGGTCTGCGGCTGGCCATCGTGGGCGGGCTGTGTGCTCGTGGCCGGCTCGGCGGCTTCTGCGGGGACCTGGCCGCCGGCATTCCGGCGCCGGAGCACTATGGCTGCGGCCGCGCCGGCGGCTGCCAGCAGGGCCGTTCCCGCTATCACCTGTGGCCAGCGCCGCCGGGGCGCTTCGGGCGGCGCGCTGGCGTCCACGAAGCGCGCCGTGGCCAAGAGGCTCTCGTGGATCTTGGGTGCGACGGTGTCCTTGATCGCGACGCCGCTCCACTCGATGCGCGACGCGGTCCAGGTGCGCGCCCCGCTGACCCGCGGAGCAGCCCACGTCGCAGCACTCCGGGCGCCGTCCCGGGCGGCCATCCCGGCTCCCGCGGCGGCCGCCCTGGCCAGGACCATCGAGCGGACCAGCTGCTGCCAGCCGACGGCCTCCGATTCGCGCGTTCTGGTCAGATCCGGCATGTGAACCTCCCGGGAGTTCCCTCACGAACAGCCGTAGCCGCTGACACTAGGCAAGCACAACTCGCAGCCGGCAAAACCACCCAACATGGGTGAGGAATGGGCTCGAGGGCGGGTTATTACGGTTCGTTACCCTGGTGTGAAGACCCGGGCCGGGCCTGACGGCGTTGAAGGCCCTGCAGTTGCACGCCCTCACTGGCGGACAGGCGCGCGAGAACTCCGCCGCCGGCGCACTCGTGCTGGAAGGCCGGACCGGCGAGACGGCCAGCGAGGGTGACACCCGGCTCTGGGCCGGGCGCATCAACGATTCGTTCTACATCGACCTGTCGCTGCTCGGGATCGTCAATGCGGCCGTGAAAAACGGGACGGCGCCAGACTTGTCGGCGTGGCAGCCGGAAAGCGCGAAGAACAGTTTCGCCGGCACGACCGTCGAGTCGATCGTGCTCGAAGTCTCCCATCAGCACCCGGATCTCCACGCCGGTGCCCGCATCGGCGTCTGGTGTGCCACGAAACTCGCCACCGACGCCGGCGGCTGGCGGCAGATTAACCGCGCGGGTCATCCCATGATGTGGCCGATCTTCTGGCCGGACGACACTGATTTCTCCAACCCGGCCAACTCCGGCCATCCGTCCGCTGACTTCGCGGCCAGGGGCAAGTACATCGGCGAGCAGGTCGCCGCCGTCGTGTCGGCTAGTGGGACCTCAGACGACCCGCAGGGCTACGGCGAGACCGTGGCCCGGGAACTGCTCCCTGACGTCCTGTCCTACGTGGTGGGGACGCCCGCGACCTATGGGTTCGCCAACCGCAACGGCCGGACCATGGCTGATAACGCACCCGAAGCCATGCTGTCCCTCGTCCTGGACACCGCCGTGCCCTCAGGGCTGACTCCGTCTGTATCCAGGGATGCCCGGGCCACGAGCTTCCCGTACGTCGTGCCGGCGTAACCGCCGCAGCGTGCGCGCGAGCTTGACCTGACGATGCCGTGACGGTCCCCGCGAAGAGGCGTCCACGAGAGGCACTGTGCGCGAGGCACCCTACGGCGGGATCGGTAGCCCCGAAGGTACGGCGCCGCGATGCCCGGGGTTACGGATGAACTGACTCCGAGGGAGCGGTCAACTCGCGAGGCACCAGGGCCGGGGGAGGCGGCGGGATCGCGGCCTGAAGCTCGGCCGCCCGGACCGGGCGCCACTCAGGAACGGGTGTGGCGGGGGGCCGGCGCCTTCTGGTGGCGCGGGACTCGCCTGCGGAGGTGGAATTCCTGGTGAACCACGTCAACGGTGTTCTGCCCTTGTCCGTCAGCGACCTGAGAGCCGCTTCCCGGGACAGCTGTGGCTGCCGCCGTATCTTCTGGATGTGGCGCTGCCACCGCTCCTGGTCGGCAGCCAGTGCCTTCATGTAGGCCACGCACAGTTCCGGGGTTATGCACGCCCAACGGCCGAGCGCGGCTCTCAGCGCCTCCCCCATTCGCGCCCGTTCCGTTGCGTCGATGCTGATCGTGTGCTCGACCATGCCCTGGACCTGCTCGATGAACTGCCGCCGATGTGCTAGGAAATCCCGCCAATGGGCTAGGTCACCATCCGAAATGGGCTTCCCCTGGTCGAGCAGCCAGAACGTTCCTTCAGCGAGCACATCGCCGAACTCTTCGCCCCGGGCCCGTTCGGCCCGATAGGGGTCATAGGGGGACTGGGACACCTGCCCTACGCTCGCGACCGACTGCAGGCCCTTTCCCGCGTCCAGGATGAAAAACCAGTCCTCGTTATAGACGTTGGGAAAGAACGAGCGATTGCGCTTGATCCCGACGGCCAGAGCCCCGCCGCCGATGAATGTCTCCTGCCAGCCGCCAGCTTCGCGGAAGGCGTGGCACACCATCGAATTGTCGGGGAAGCCCCCGATGCCCAGCCCTACGGCGGTGTGGCTGTTCAGCAAGCCGACGGCCTTGATCAGATCGCCCGGGTTAGGCACCTGGATGTCGTCGTCGAGGAACACCACCCGCTTCCAGCGAAGCGCGTGGCTGAGCATCAAGGCCAGGTTGCGCTTGGTGCTGACGTCGGTCCGCCGCTCGAACATCGAGCCAGCCAGCAGACTGGAGGTCGCCAATGCGGGAAGCCGGAGATCGGCTGACCTGGGGACGTCGATCGCGATCAGGTCGATCTTCGGATCGAGCTGGGCGGCGGCCGCGAAGGCGCTCGTCCAACGCCCGCTATGCAAGGTGACCAGTGGGCAGCCCAGGGACAGCGCGGCGGCGGCCGCTTCCTTCAGGTGGGCCACTCTGCGCGCGGTGGGCACGATGATCGCATCGACCTTCACCGGTGGCGTTGACTCGTCGACCGGCCAGATCAGGGGCCGGTGCGATCCGTGATGATGAGCCGTTTCGAGAGCGGCCATCACTGTGGCCTGGACCACTCGAAGAGCCGCGTCTCGGGCAGCGTCCAGTCAGGAGTCAGCGCCACACCGTTCTCCACAGTGACCCGGGTGAGGATACAGAACGCTTCGCTGTTCGCGAACCGATCCTGAATGTACTCTGCGTTGCGGTCCCGGAAGCGCTCATCAGTCAATGCGCGCACCGCGCCGTAGGTGCCCCGGCCATACATCCCATTGCAGATGGTCACAAATCTCTTCCGATTGAACGGACTCACGGCCCGCGCAAACAGTGCAACGTCCTCGCGCAGGATCGTCCGTCCACCGGACTCTCCGAGCTGCGGACGGTGCGGGACCTTACCGCCGTCTTCGCCCGTGACCTCGAAGTATGCGCCCCCTTCCTTGCCCCAGTCGCTGACCTGCCGCACCGGTAGCTGCAGGCGGTCGAGGACCGAGCTTGTCGCCTCATTCCAGTCCACACCCCCCAGCGGGACCAGATGACCCGAGTACCCATCGGACCCGAGCTGACCTGCGGCCCGGTACTGGACACGACTAGTGGGATTGGCGGCCCGCATGTGCCCGAACAATTCCAGGAGCGCGTCGAGGTCCGTGTACCGGTACAACTCGATGAAGTCGGGATCCAGGGGATCGGTGTAGGGCATTTGTTGCAGCATCTCGTGCGGCAACTGGGCGCAGACGATGGTGATGGTCTCGCCGTCCTTGAACCGGTAGGGCCCCGCGTCGAGCGACGGGGCGGCCACGGCAGCGGCCGGGACGGTGACCCGGGGCCGCGCCAGGGCTGGCGCGTTCAGCGCTTCGCCGCGCAGGCGGGTGAGTTCCTGGAGGAGTTCTTCCCTGGCCGCCTGCTCCTGCGGAGTCATCTCGTCGGGGTTCAGCAGGCGGCCGACCTCCCCGTCGAAGGACCGGGGGCTGGCAAAGAACGTGGCGATGTCCTCAAGCCTCGCGGCCGGCGGCACCTTCGGGTTGGTCTGCGACTCCCATGACGAGATGAGCGGCACGCTGACAGATCGGTTCCCGTCCCCGCCAAGTGCTGCTGCGAGCTGGGCCTGGTTTACCTTCCGCCCAGCCCAGTGCCGTTCCCTGAGAGCGCGTAGCTGGTCGGCGAGGGCCCGGCGCGGATCTTGGTTGTTCACCGTAGACCTCAGTTCATCTGAAGTTCAGTAGTTCAGCAAAACGTACCATAGTTTGGTGTCAGCCCTACAACCCATTGAGCCAGCTCACCACAACTTTTTTCGGCGTGCGCCCAAGATGTTCACTTTTTGGTGCCTCTCCAGGTCTTGCGTTGAGCTGTCAGCTGAAGCACACTCTGAAATAAGCAGATGCACCTGTAGTACAAGTAAAAAGATGAAGTTCAGTCTGAAGGAAACGCTGTGACGTAGCTTAGCGCAGTCTGGCCGCGTCTTCCTCCAGCGGGCCGGCTCACCGCGAGCCGGCTGACTGCGGGGACTCCTGGTTCGCCCGGAGATGCCCGCGACAGAACACCCTGGCCCCCTCACCGAGGGAGATCTCGATGGCCACCACAGTCTCTTACCTGCGGAAAGGCACTAAGCCGGCCCCGGCGGCCCGGCTCGTCACGGGAGCGGCCGTGGCTGCCCTCCTGTCCGGGACCGTCCTGCTCACGGGCTGCCAGCAGCCTCCGGGCGACCCCAAGATCATTGTCGTCGCGGCTAGCGCCACGGCCAACGAGCCCGCACCGGTGCTATCAGGCCCCGACCGCGCCATGCTGCGCACTGCGGGCAGCACCAGTACCCGCGCCGCCGCGTTCGTAGTGGACCCGAACACGGGCCAGGCGCGTGAGGTGTCACTCACCCCGCGCCGGGCCGATGGCGAGGTCGACTACGGCCCGGACCGGAACAGCGAGCTGGCCGCAAATGTGAACCGCGTCCAGGAGTTGCTGAACACCCTGGCGGCCAGCAAGCCGTTCGACCTGCTGACCATGATCGCCCAGGCGGTCCTGGTGACCACCCACCCCGGCACGCTTCTTGTCCTGTCCTCGGGCCTGTCCACGGCGGGAGGCTTTGACCTGAGGCAGGTCGGCTGGGGCGCCGATCCGCGGACCGCCGCCGCCTCCCTCAGCCGCCAGGGGCTGCTGCCCCGCCTGACTCGCTGGAAAGTCGTGTTCTCCGGTCTGGCGGACACGAGCGGAAGGCAGCCTGCCCCGCCGGTTTCCCAGCGCACCATACTCACCCGCTACTGGCTGGCTCTGTGTCACGCGGCCGGCGCGGCCCCCTGCTCCGTTGACACGGTCACCCGTCCGGACCCGCCTTCGCGGAGCACCACGCCGGTCCCGGTCGTCCGGTTCCCGCGAGTGATCTCCTACCGCGGGCCGCATGGCGGGCAGACCACAAACGTCCCTGCCGACGCGTTCTTCGCGTTCAACAGCGCACGGCTGCTGCCGGGCGCGGACATCATCCTCGGGCCGATCGCCACCAAAGCCCGGGACCAGCACCGGGAGGTGACCATCATCGGATATGCCTCGCCCGACGGCGGCTCGGGCACCTACAACCTCGCCCTGTCCGCCAAGCGGGCCCGCGCGGTCCGGGCGCGCCTCATCTCGCTCGGGGTTCCGGCCAGCCTGATCGGCAAGGCCATCGGCCTGGGTACCGCCGGTCAGCCCCGCTCCGCCTGCTACCGCCATGGCCACCTGGACGAAGTCATCTGCGCGCGGCTGCGCCACGTAGTGATCACCCTTCTCTCTGCCCCGGCGGCCGCCCCGTGACCGCCCAGGCCTGCCCGTAACCGCCGCTGACCACCTCATCCCGACCGCAGCGACCCGAAGGAGCCTCCCGTGACCACCGAAGGTAATGCCAACACCAGCCCGGTCCCGAACCTCCCCGCAACTCCCGAGCCGAGTCCGATCCCCAGGCCCCGGCAGCCGGAGGCAGACAGCCGCGCCCCCACGCCGGATGTTCCAAGCCGGCCCAGCCTCGCCGATCACGACCAGCACAGGCGCTGGGAGTGGCGGATGCGCCGCCTTCTTGCCGAGGCCGACCACTGGATGCTTACCCGGGTGAAGCATCCCGACGGCGGCGAGCGCACGGTGACCGAGACGCGCGCCGACGAGGAAGAACAGCGGCAGCAGATCAACCGCGAGACGGACATGGGATCCCGCAAGCACCGCCGCCTGCCACGCTGGCAGGGCTGGATCCCCAAGTTCGTCCTGGCCTTCGATTTTGCCCTGCTCTTGTACTTCTTCGCCGGGATCACCAACGTGGACTGGCAGAGCCCGGTTTCGATGAGCCTGGCCTTCGCCATCATCCTGGCCGGCATGGTCACTGTGCTGGCCTACGGCTTCCTGTCCTTCACCGGCCACCGGATGCGCTCCTACAAGAACCATGCGGGCACGGTGCACCTCGACGAACTGGACGGGTTCACCAAGGCCGCCTTCGGGACCGCCATGGCCGTCATCGCCGTGCTCGCGGCGCTGATGTACCTCCGGATCCGCAGCGAGGTGGTCGACGCACTCGGGCAGCAGGCCGGGGTGACCGCCCTGGTGATCCCGCTGGCCGTGGCGGTGGTCAGTGCGGTCGCGAACTACCTCGTCGTCCTCATTCATGCGCTGGATGGCTCGGACGAGGTCGCCCGGCTGGACAAGCTCGCGGCGGCCACCCGCCGGCCGGCCCGCAAGGCGCACCGGTTGCGGAGGCGGGCGGCACGGCAGGCTCACCGGTGAACCACGGTGCGGCCGCAGGGCAACCTCGAGGAGCTGGGATCCCGTTGGCGGGGTCCCAGCTCCTCTCCGCCGGGGGCACGTGGCCCTGCCTGGCGCGCGGAACGGAGGCCGCCCCCTGACGCAGGCAGTTGAACTTAAGCGGGACATAATGACACAATCCGAATGGCATTACCTTTCAGTGTTCGGAGGCGAGGCGCATCGGTTCCGTGGCCGGCCCACAGAGCAGCCTGAGGGTGGAGGCGCTCACCGAGGACGAATGGTCTAGATTGCGGGATATACGGCTCTCTGCTCTGGAGGATTATCCCGCCGCGTTCTTGTCGAGCTACGAGCGCGAGGCGGCCTACCACGAACAGCGATGGCGCCAGGAATTCTCTCGCGGTGCATGGAATATCTTGCTCGCCGGCGGCAAAGAGATCGGGCTCCTCGGTGTTACCCGGGAGCTGACCATGTCATCGCAGGAATGCTATTTGGAGTCTCTCTGGATCGCGCCCGATTTCCGGCGGAACCGCGCGGGCTCGATGCTGCTCAGGACGGTCCTGGACTGCCTCCGGGACTCAGGAGTTCACACTGTCTGGCTGTACATTCTCAACGGCAATGAGGGCGCCAAGCGCCTCTATGAGACATTTGGTTTCCAGAGCACGAATGAATGGCAACTGCTGCCAGACCACCCGGCAGGCAGCGAACACCGCATGAAGCTGCGGCTGCAATAACCGCGGATCCAGTCCGTGCAGCGCGCCCGCCACCGGGCCGGAGTCTGCGACGGGCCTGGCCAGCCCGGTCACCCGCATCCTCTCCCGCAACAGGACCGTCCCAGCCTGGGACACCAGGCCCCGGCCGTCAGCGGACACGGTAACGCCAGGGGCGCGCTGTTCTTCAGCGGATAGTGCCTTCGGCCCGGGACGGACGGGACTCCCGGCAAGCCAATCCTCCCAGGAATGGCGTTTCTTCGCGTAGAAGAACGTCCAGGCTGATCCCCGGCGAAAGCCCCATCGACGGCACAGGGCAAGACCTCAATGACCCGGCCAGAATGTGCGGCAGCCGCCTATCTCCGGCGTCCTGAACAGCGGTACGCTGGCAGAAGCAGCGGGAGGCGTGATGGTCTGGCTCGGTGGCCCACGGCGGAGGGCCGGCAGGACCAAGGCAATCGTGCTGCACGATCCTCCCCCTGGCTATCGTCCGCCCAGGCCCCAGAATTCCGTTGGAAGACCGGCAACGGATGGCACGCCAGGACTGGGTGCTCATGCGCATCGCCACCATAGTCCTGGTACTTGCGGCTGCTGCATTTGCCGTGATCATTGTCCTGATGAGCGCGGGGTATCGCTAGCCCGGTCTTCCTTGAGCCCGCTGAGTCACGGCAGTGAACCCGGCACGGTCGTAGGCGGCACAGGTGGCTGCCGCCAGCTGGTGACGGAGCCGCAGTGGCTGGTTAGAGTCTCAGCGACCGCAGGCCTGCGGACACGATGCGGGCGCCGAGCGCGCCAGCCGCCCCTGTCACCACACCTTTGGTGATGGTTGGGCCATGCTCCGCGCCGAAATTCTTGCCGGCCCTGATAATTGGGGTCGCGGCCCCGGTGAACCCTTCGATGAACGCTCCGTGGTCAGTCGAAGCGTCATAGGTTCCCTTGGCCAGGCCGGCGGCAATCGCAACTGGTGTTACGACAACGGCGCTGACATTCTCCCAGAACTCACTCTGATTCTCCACTTACCATTCCTTCTCGCGTTAAATATTGCGGAGACTATTTGTATAGGTCGCCAACTATACGACACTTCTAGCAAATCGGCGTCAGACTGCGGGTGGATTTATAGCTTCCTCGCATCATCCTGCCCGCCGATGCGAGGGCGCGCCAGGGGGCTGGTACCCACATCCGTGGGGGACTTAGGTCTACCCGAGGCGTGCGCAGGCTGAACCGACAGGAGCTTTGCGCCAGGACCACGTGCTTCCAGCGGAGATCCTGCTCATCGTTCGCTGACGGGCTGTTTGCCGGGGCCCTCGCAGGGTAGCCCGACACGTCTCGTACTTCGTCGCATGGCCCGGGCGCCCGCGTGCGCCACGTCCCGCGCAAGGGAGACAGCTATGACCACCCCGCAGGACCCTCAGCAATACATCCACCGCGTCGCTGCCGATGAGGACGGCAACAGGATCGGCAAAGTCAGCCAGGTGTACAACGACGACAGCACCGGACAGCCGCAGTGGCTCCTGGTGGAGACCGGCCTGTTCGGCACCCGGCATAGTTTCGCCCCGATCCACGGAGCCCACGTCGACGGTGAGGTGGTCGTGCTCGCTGTGTCCAAGGACCAGGTCAAAGACGCCCCTAACATCGAGAGGGACGCGCACATCAGCGAAAGTGAAGAGGACGCCCTCCGCCAGTACTACAGCGGCCACCTCGGCGCGGCGGGGTAGCCCCTACCGCGTGCTGCGGCCCGGTTGCCGGCCATGGTTGGGCGGCGGCGCGCGTGGCCGGCCGCCGGGTCCGCCGCACCGGTGCGGGCGCACAGCGCATGGGAGGATCCGCCTCATGGACGGTGAGCCGGTGCCGATGCGGATTCCCCAGAACGACCCGATGGCGATGGAACTGCGCCTGGCCGTGCGCGGCGGTGACCTTGCGACAGTCGGACGGCTCCTGGCCGAGCATCCCGGGCTGGCGCGGGCCAGGTTCGTCGGGAGGAATGAAGGGACGAGGACCCTGCTGCATTTCGTTGCCGACTGGCCCGGCTATTTCCCCAATGGCGCTGAGATGGTCCGGCTGATGGTCAGCGCGGGCGCCGACCCTAGCGCCCCGGCGACCGGCGGGGATGCTGAGACGCCGCTGCACTGGGCGGCGAGCAGCGACGACGTGGACGTGGCCGCCGCGCTGATCGACGCTGGCGCCGACATCGAGTCGACCGGCGGCACGATCGGCGCGGGCCCCCCGCTGGCCAACGCGGTCGGCTACGGCTGCTGGCACGTTGCCCGCCTCCTGGTGGCCCGCGGTGCCCGGGTCGGCTCCCTCTGGGAGGCGGCCGCACTGGGCGACCGCCCGAGGGTCGAGGAGCTGCTGGCTGCCGATCCGCCGCCGGCGGCCGCCGGTATCAACGAGGCGTTCTGGCAGGCCTGCCACGGAGGGCAGCGCCGGATGGCCGAATTCCTCCTGGCCCGCGGCGCCGACATCAACACCGCGCCTGACTACGCCTCCGGCAGCACCCCCCTGCAGGCGGCCGCCGAGGTCGACACCCGGCACCAGGCGCTTATCAGCTGGCTCCGCGCGCGCGGCGCCGCAGGGGACTGACCCGCTCCGATTCCCTTCATCCCGGGCCTGTCGCGTCAGGATGAGCCTGACTTGTCAGCTCGCTCCTGACGCTATACCGTGGCTTCCGAGTTCGTCAGGAAAGTCCTGACAGAATCGGGACCGGAGGCATGATGAGCAGCGATACGGCACCGGGCACGGCGGCCATCCAGGTGAACTGCTCGTTCTGCGCCAAGCCGAGCTCCGCGGTCGCGAAGGTGATCGCAGGCCCCGGCGTCTACATCTGCAACGAGTGCATCAATCTGTGCAACGACATCCTCCTGGAGGAGTTGCAGTCATCGTCCCCGCCGGAGACCCGGCTGCCCGCCCGGGAGGAGGCGATGACCGACGAGGAGATCCTCGCCCTGCTGCCGCGGATCGCCT
>Ga0208589_1000522_pt1 | contig 18013 bp, 10 predicted proteins | sample NGESurshal092012_2_FD_184486 | JGI IMG/M metagenome (GOLD analysis project Ga0208589, IMG submission 184486) | Arctic peat soil microbial communities from Barrow, Alaska - NGEE Surface sample F53-2 shallow-092012 (SPAdes) | ecosystem: Environmental > Terrestrial > Soil > Wetlands > Peat ... | reverse complement strand
CATAGGCGCCGACGCCGATCCCGGAGACGGCGAGCACGTCGACCGTCGGGTTGTAGGCCATCTGATAGACCAGCGCGTTCGGCAGCCCCTGGCCGAAGGCGCGCCAGTTCGACAAGGCCCCGACGGGGTCGCTGTCGGCAACCGTGATCGGACTCTGCGTCGGCGAAATGATGCAGCCGTTCGGCGCCGAGGTGCAGGAAAGCGGCGTGTTCAGACCGCCGAGCAGGAGCGCATTGACGCCGTTGTTCGATATGAACTCGGTCGAGGTCGGGCGGACGAAGCCTTGCGGCAGATTGGCGGTGAGCCTGGCAAAGGTCGCCGCGCCATCGGCATTGCGCGTGTAGTAGAGGTCGCTGCCATCGGCCACGAAGATGCGCTCCTCGGAGCGGTTGTCGAATACGATGCCGGTCGGCGTGCCGCCGGCATAATTGGTGAGCTGCGCCAGCGAGCCGGCGGTATTGGTGGCGCTGAACCAAACTTCGCCGACCCCGGTGTTCACCCCGGCGCCGACCGCGATGGCGCGCAGATCGTTGGCCGTGCCATAGCTGATGACGCTCGGTCCACCCGTGGTTCCGAGGTCGGTGAGGAATAGATTGACGGAAGTCGCGTTGACGTTGCTCAGCGTGTCCTGGGTCGTATAGATGTCAGTTGCGCCGCTGATGGCGATCAGGCTCGGATTGATGCGATTGAGGACGAACAGGGCCGAGAAAGTCGAGTTCGCATTCACCAGGTCCGCGCAAAATGCCGCGCTCGTATGCGTGGCATCGGTGCAGTAAACCGGAACGCCGCCGGGATTGTTCACCGGGTCATAGGGCGGAGGCACCACGATCTGCCCTTGCGCGTTGATGATCAAGCGGCTGAGGCTCGAAAGGTCCTCCGATGACGAATAAACCGCACTCTGTCCGGTGAGCGTGCGGTCGTTGATGGCGATGTTGGTGCCGTCGCCGCCATTGAGCGTGTTGAAAAGCTTGCTGCCCGGCGCCGATTGCAGCGATACCCCGTTGTCCTGCGCGGCAATGCCGACGCGCTTGCTGTTGGCATCGTAGGCCACCCCGTAGCCCTCGAACACGCTGAGGTTTCCGTTCAGTCCCTCCCACGTGCCGTTGCCTTGCGGGTTGGTGCGCATGTAGACGCCGCCGTCGGTCGACAGGATCATATCGCCGGCAGAATCGAACGAGATCGAACGCGAGTCGGCGTGGACGGTGTTGGCGTCCTGAAGGTTGTTGGCCGGCGTGCCTTCAAAGGTGAGGCTGGTCGGTGTCGTAGTGTTGGTGCCGGGATTATAGTTGAGGCGGAACGCTTCCACCGAACATGGGCAGGTCTGATAGGCGTCGCCGGTGAGATAAACGATATTCTGGTTGTTCGGATCGATCGCGATATGCAGGTTGATCGGCGTCTGTCCGCCGGCAACGACGTTGGGGGCTGTGGTCAATTGATTCCAGCTCGTGCCCTGGTTCGGCGACAGGTATACGCCGGCCAGCGAAGCGGGCTGGCCCGTATGCCCGAGATCGCTGACCGCCACGGCAACCGAGCCGTTAGGGCCGGCCGCGAGCGTGATCACGGTCTGGTCGCCGGTTGTCGTGATGGCGCCGCTGTTGGCCGCGGTGAAGACGGAGGTCCATGTTGCCCCCATGTCGTGGCTGACATAGACGGCGGTCGCGCCCTTGTTCGCGCCGTTCTTGACCGCGGCGTAGAACGTCGATGGATTGCTCGGATCGGCCACCAGTGAGGTCACCGCGCCGGCCGGCAACCCACTGCCGGCGGCGCCTGAGATATCCGTGAAGGTCGACCCTCCGTTGGTGCTGAGAAAGAGGCCGTAACCGACAGTCGCCGATTTCGGGAGGGTCGGCTCATAGGTCGCCACGAGGATGGTGCTGCCGCGCGCCATCGCGCTTACCACGCTCTCGCCGGCGAACGCGCTGTTCTGCCCGAGCGCGCTCCAGGTTTGACCGCCATTGGTGGTGTAGAGCAGTCCGGTCAGCGCGCCGCTTCGACCGTTAAACAAATTATTCTGGCTGTACTCGCCATTGTCGACCATGCCGACGCCGGCAATGATGGTCTTGCCGGTCAGATCGGTCGGATCGAGGTTGAGGCTTGCGATAGACAGTGAAGCCTGGTTGCTGCTGACCGGGCTCCAGGTCGCGCCGTTGTTGGTCGTCATCCAGATGCCGCCATTCGGTGAAGCGGCGAACATCGTGCCGGCACCCAGCGCCGGGTCGAGCAGTACCGACTGCACGGCACCCGCGTCGGTGCCATTCGGCGATCGGTCGGCGCCCCCGATCCAGTTGTAATTTCCTTGTTCGGGGCCGGGACCTTGCGGAATGAAGGTCTGATTGATCTGGATCTGGTTTTGCGCGTCGGCTGGATGCGGAGCGGCGATCAGTGACAACAAGATAAACGCTGCCAATGCCCGTGGCCCAGCGCGATGCGCCAGCGCCAAGGCCGCCCAAGCAACGCGGTACGCTACCCAACCCATCGAACGCCCCGACCCAAAAACGCGGATCGGCCCCTAATGCCCTGCCATCGGACGCCAGATATTGAACGCTAGTTCCGAAACAGGGAACGAGCAATGAAATCCGGGACAGAATGACGTAATTTGGCCAAAGCTGGCTTGGACCAGCCAGCGCCTTATTGGGACTGATCGGCGTTCTCGCCGTAAGCTGTTTGTAAGCTTCCGCCGATCAGCCGATGGCGTGGTTTGCTTCGGCTCGATCGCGCCTCACTGAGCGTTTCAGGCGGTGCGGCGATCTCTACGCGATCGTCCACTCTTCCGCGCTGGCGCCGGCGAGCGAGCGGACGCGGGCTTCGTCGGCGGCGAGGGCCGCGGCGGTGCCGGAATAGACCACGATGCCGTCGTCGAGCACATAGGCGTTGTCGGCGATCTCCAGGCTCATCCGCGCGTTCTGCTCGACCAGCAACACCGAGATGCCCTCGGCCTTCATCTGCTGCACGATGCGGAACACCTCGCGCACGATCAGCGGCGCCAGGCCCTGCGAAGGCTCGTCGAGGATCAAAAGCTGCGGGTTGAGCAACAGCGCGCGCGCGATCGACAGCATCTCCTGCTCGCCGCCGGATAATTGCCGCCCGCGATTGGACTTGCGCTCCTCGAGCCGGGGAAACAACTGGTAGACCCGCTCGATGGTCCACGGGCCGCCGCGCTCCAGCGGCACCTTGAGATTTTCCTCGACGCTGAGATTGGCGAAGATGCGCCGGCCTTCCGGCACGAAGCCGACGCCCAGCGCCGCGATCCGGAACGTCGGCCAGTGCGTGGTGTCCTGGCCGAACACCGTGATTTTTCCTTCGCGCGCCGGCGTCAGCCCCATCAGGCTGCGCAGCGTCGTGCTCTTGCCGGCGCCGTTGCGTCCCAACAGAGCGGTGATCTTGCCTTCCTCGACCTCGAGGCTGACGCCATGGAGGATGTGGCTCTTGCCGTAATAGGTGTGGAGGCCTTCGGCGGTCAGGGCTGCGGTCATGCGGCGGTACCCAAATAGGCGGCCTGAACGGTTTCGTTGGCGGCGATCTCCTGCGGCGTGCCCTGCGCCAGCATGCGCCCCTGGTCCAGCACGCAGATGCGGTCGGCCAAATGGAACACCACGCGCATGTCGTGCTCGATCAGCACGATGGTGTAGTTGCTTTCGCGGTGCAGCCGGCGGATCAGTTGCGTGATCTGATAGGTCTCCTGGTCGCCCATGCCGGCGGTCGGCTCGTCGAGCAACAACAGATGCGGCTGCAGCGCCAGCGCCATCGCGATTTCGGAGGCGCGCTGGTCGCCATGCGAAAGCTCGCCGACCAGCCGGTCGGTCTTGCTTTCCAGCGACACCAGCTTGAGCGTTTCCTCGACGCGCTGGTGAATGCCGGCGGCTTCGGCGCGGTTGATCCAGGGCCGCAGGCGATAGCCGGCGGCGACTTCCGCCGCGGTACGGACGTTTTCGAACACGGTCAGTTCGGGAAAGATCTCGGTGATCTGGAACGTCCGCGCCATGCCGCGGGTGACGCGCTGATGGGTCGAGAGCTTGGTGATGTCCTGGCCATCGAACCGGATCGCGCCTGATGTCGGCGGGAAGAATCCACTGATCAGGTTGAAGAAGGTGGTCTTGCCGGCGCCGTTCGGCCCGATGATGGCGCACATTTCGCCCTTCGCCACATTGAGCGAGACGTCGCGCACCGCCACCAGATTGCCGAACCGCTTGGTGACGTTCTGGATTTCGAGAACGTTCATGGTCTCGCTCATGCCTTGCTCCGTTGCAGAAATCCGAGCAGTCCGCGCGGGAAGAACAGCACCACCAGCACGAACAACAGGCCGACGAACGACATCCAGTTGACCGTGACGCTCGACAGATAATCCTGCACCATCACGAATATGGCGGCGCCCAACAACGGCCCCCAGAAACTGCGCATGCCGCCCATCACCGCCATCATGACGAAATCGCCGGACTGGCTGTAATGCAGGCCATGCGGATCGGCGAAGTTGTTGACCAGCGCGTAGAGCGATCCGGCGAATGCCATGAAGAAGCAGGACAGCGTCCATGCGATCCAGATGTGCCGCTCGACCGGAATGCCGAGGAAGCGCGAGCGGCGCTCGTTCTCGCGGATCGCGATCATGGTGCGGCCGAACGGCGAGCGCAGGATGAAGCCCATGGCGCCGACCGCCAGCGCGAAGCAGAACAACACGAAGAAATAGAAATTGTTGGCGCTGGACAGGATGTCGATCTTGAACAGGCCGAAATCGAGCGGCTGGCGCGAGAAGCCACGCAAGCCGTCGTCGCCGCCGGTCAGCGAACTCCACTGGAACGCGATGTAGTAAAACACCTGGCCAAACGCGATCGTCACCATCGCGAAATAGACCCCGCGCCGCCGCACGATCAAAAGCCCGAGCAGGCTGCCGAGGACGCCACCGAGCAATATGCCGGCGATCAGTGCGACTGGCGTCGAAAGCGCGAGATACTTCAGCGTCAGCCCCGCGCCATAGGCGCCGAGGCCGAAATAGGCGGCGTGGCCGAACGACAGCACGCCGGTGAATCCCAACAGGAAATTCAGCGACATCGCGGCGAGGCCCAAGACCAGCACGCGGGTGGCGAGCGCGGTATAGCCGCCGAGCGGCACCATCCAGTAGGGCGCGAGCAGCAGGACGGCCCAGATCGCCGCGAGGACGATCAGCTTGCGGGTTTGCTCGGAACTCAACTCATTATTCCTTCTTCGCCGAAGAGCCCGCGGGGACGGATCAGCAGCACCACCGCCATCAAGACGTAGATCACCGCTTCGCTGGCCGCCGGGAAAAACACCGCCGTCAGGCCGGAGGCGACGCCGATCAAGAGGCCGCCGGCCAGCGTGCCGGGCAGGCTGCCGATGCCGCCGACGATGATGGCGATGAAGCTCGGCATCAACAGGCCGGTGCCCATGGTCGGTTCAAGCCCGAGCTGGCCCGCGGCCAGCACGCCGCTGAGGCCGGCCAGGTAAATGCCGACCGCGAAATTGAGCGAACGCAGCATCTGCACGTTGATGCCGAGCGCTGCGACGGTCTCGAGATCGAGCACGCCGGCGCGGATGCGGATGCCGAGCCTGGTGTAGCGCAGCAGCGCGAACAACAGCGCCACCGCGACGATCACCACCGCTACCATGAACAGGCGATAGCCGGTGATGAAGAACAGGTCGTTGCTCAGCGGTTCCGACAGGTACGACGGGATGGTGACCGGCTTGCCTTGCGCGCCGAAGATGAAGCGGGTGCCGTCCTCGATTATGAAGGCGAGGCCGAAGGTCAGGAGCAGGCTGTAGAGCGGGTCGCGGCCGTAGAGCGGGCGGATCAGCACGCGCTCGACCGCGAGGCCGATGATCGCGGTGAGCAACGGCGCCACCAGCAGCGAGCCCCAGAAGCCGAGCCAGGGCGAGATCGCATAGGCGATATAGCCGCCGATGACGAGAAATCCGCCATGGGCGAAATTGATGGTGTTGCTCAGATTGAGGATCAGCGAAAGGCCGAGCGCCATCAGCACATAGAAGGCGCCGATGATCAGCCCGTTGGTGATGTTGAACAGCAGCAGTGTTGTCATAATTCACCGGAAGAGGAGGCCTGCGGCCGGTCCGGGAGCGTTGGCCCCCGGACCGTAAGCACAATAATGGAATTCAGCTCAGCTCGGCCACTTAATAGTGCAGCCGGTCTCGGCGACCGCGGGCGCGGTCTTGTCGCCGGGAATCACTTCGTCGACGCGGTAGAGGTCTTCCGGGTCGTCCTTGCCCTTGGACTGCGCCTCGCCGACGAAGGCCGAGGTCATCAATTGATGGTCGCCCTTGCGATAATAGCACTTGTTCGGCTGCAGCTTGACGTCGTCGGGCAGCTCGAAATTCTCCAGCGCGGCCGCGAGCTTGACCGCATCGACGGTTTTCTCCTGGTTGGCGACCAGGGCAAAGCTCATCGCCGAGGTGTAGCCGAACCAATGCCGCGCGGTCGGCACGTGGCCGTCATTGACCTTGCGGATATCGGCGACGAATTTGTCGACGCCGGCGACGCCGGGCTGTTTCCAGTACCATTCGAACATCCAGACGCCGATCCGGGCTTCCGGCGGCAGCGCGGCGAGCGATTCCAGCTCCTGCTGGGTGCCCGCGACATGGATCTGCTTGTTGAGGCCGAACTGCACCACCTGCTTGAGGCAGTTGATCATGTCGGAGCCCTGCACCAGCAGGATCAGCACGTCGGGGTTCGCCGCGCGCGCCTTGATCAGATAGGCGGAGAAATCGGTAGTGCCGAGCGGCGTCAATTCGTTGCCGGTCACGGTGCCGCCGAGCTTCTTCAGATCGTCGGTGCAGGCGTCATACAGCGTATGGCCGAAGGCATAGTCGGGCGTGATGAAGTGCCACTTCTTGCCGTATTTGCTGAACAGCACGCCGCAGACCGAATTGGCCTCCATCCGCGTGGTGTTGCAGACCCGGAATACGTTCCACTTGCAGTCCTTGCCGGTGATCGAGTCGGTATGGCCGCCGGATACGATGTGCAGGATCTTCTTCTCGGCGGTGACCTGCGCGATCGCCGCCGCGATGCCGGAATTGACGTCGCCGATCATGAAGTTGACGCCGTCGCGTTCGATCAGCTTGCGCGCCTTCTGCACGCCGATGCCGACGTCGTTGGCGGAGTCCTCGACCAGCAATTCGACCTGACGCCCCAACATGCCGCCCTTGGCGTTGATCTGCGCGACGGCGTATTTGGCGCCCATCACCTCGTTGCCGGCGGGGGCCGCGTAAACGCCGGTCAGCGGATCGACCATCCCGATCTTGATCGGGGTCTCGCCGCGCGCCTGGATGATGAAGGGCGAAGCGAGCTGGAAGGCGCCCAGCGCGGCAGTGCCCTTGATCAGGGTACGGCGGTTGAGTTTCGGGGTGAAGACAGGCGCGTTCATGGGCTCTCCGACATCATGTTGTTGATTTTTTTGGCGCTGGGTTTTGGCAGATCAAGTCTTGGCTGATCAGGTCTTACCTAATTAGGTCTTGTCTGATCAAGCCTTCGCTAATCAAGTCTTGGCTAAATCAAGTCTTGGCTAGTCGGGTTGGCTAGTCGGGTTTGGGCTATTCAAGGCAACGCCCGGCGCCGCGAGGCGCCGGGCGTCGTTTGTTGTTGTTCAGGCCGGCCACTTGATCTTGCAGCCACCGGCCTCGACCGAATCGGAGGCTTTTTCGCCAGGCACCGGATTCTTCACGGTGAACATCCTGTCGGGATCGCCCTGCGGCGGGTGCGCCTCGCCGACGAACACGGTGCTCATCAGTTCGTGGTCGCCGGCGCGGTATTCCGGCGAGCCCGGCTGCAGCGCCACTTCCGGCGGCAGCTTGAAGCCGGACAGCGCATGCGCCAGCTTCGGCGCATCCAGCGTCTTCTCCTGGTTGGCGATCAGTGCGAACGTCTGGATCGAGGCGTAGCCGAACCAGTTGCGCGCGGTGGCGGCGCCCCCGGTGATCTTCTTCATGGCGGCGTTGAATTCCGCGACATGCGGCACGCCGGGCTGGTCCCACCACCATTCCATGGTCCACCAGCCGACCCGCGCGGCATCCGGCACGGCGCGGATGCTCTCGAGCTCGAACAGGGTGCCGCCGACCGCCATCTGCTTGTCGAGGCCGAACTGCACGAACTGCTTCAGGCTCGAGACCTGGTCGCCGCCGCCCATCACGTTGATCAGCACTTGCGGACCGAAGGACTTGGCCTGGATCAGATAGGCCGAATAGTCGGCGGTGCCGAGCGGGACCAGCGAGCCGGAGGAGGTGCCGCCGGCGGCCTTCAGCAGCTTTTCGAAACCAGCCTGCACCGAATGGCCATAGGCATAGTCCGGGGTCAGGAAGTACCATTTCTTGCCGAACTTCTCCATCAGCGTGGAGGCGATGGCGTTGGCGTCCATGGCGGTGGCGTTGCAAACTCTGAACACGTTCCAGTTACAATTGGAGCCGGTGATCGGATCGGTGTGGCCGCCGCCGACGATGTGCAGCACATTCTTTTCGCTGGTGACCTGCGCCATCGCGATCGCGATGCCGGAATTGACGTCGCCGACGATGAAGTTGACGCCATCGCGCTCGATCAGCTTGCGCGTCTTCTGCACGCCGGTGCCGACGTCGTTGGCCGAGTCCTCGACCAGCAACTGGACCTCGCGGCCGAGGATGCCGCCCTTCTTGTTGATCTCCTCGGTGGCGTATTTGGCGCCCACCACTTCATTCTGCGCAATCGCGGCATAGACGCCGGTCAGCGGGTCGACGAAGCCGATCTTGACCGGGGTCTCGCCACGCGCCTTGATGATGTAAGGGGATGCAAATTGCACCGCAGCAATCGCGGCGCTGGTCTTCAAGATAGTCCGACGATCGACCAAGCGCGGTCGTAACAAGGCTCGCATGCTGTCCTCCCAGACAAAATGGCCATTTTTGACTACGGCATTCTTGCGATGCCTTGGTCAGGCCCCGAGCGTAACCCGTCCGAATTCTTTTTGCCAACGGTAAGCCCGCGAATGCCTGCGACCTTTGGCCTATAAAGCGCCGCCGGATCGGGGTGTCATACTTTTATCGTGCGCCGTTCGATGATCGTTCCGGAATGGCCTTGCGCAGCGTCCGCGCCAGCGCTTCCACCGAATACGGCTTGCGGATCAATTCGAAGCCGTAATGGGCGCTTTCGGCCAGCGCGCTCGAATAGCCGCTGGTCAGCACCACCGGCAAATGCGGATACCGCTCCCGGATGACGGTGGCGAGTTCGACGCCGTTCATGCCGGGCATGATCACGTCGGAAAACACCAGGTCGAACGCCCATTCGTCCCGGCCGAGCAGCTCCAGCGCCGCCCTCGCGTCGGCGGCCCATTCGGTCGCATAACCGAGGTCCTGGAGCAATTCGCTGGAAACCTTGCCGACATGCTCATTGTCTTCCACCAGCAGGATGCGGTGACCGCGGCCGCTGGTGGCCGGGCTGAAGTTCGCTTCAGTGGCTCTTTTGCGACCGGGCGGCGTCTCCGCCTCGGGCAGATACATCGTGAATGTCGCGCCTTCGCCCAGCGCGCTGATCACAACGATCTCGCCGCCGGACTGCTTGGCAAAGCCGACCGCCTGGCTCAGCCCGAGGCCGGTGCCCTTGCCGACTTCCTTGGTGGTGTAGAACGGCTCGAAAATGGCGCCGAGCCGGTCCGGCGCGATGCCGACGCCGGTATCGGTCACCGTCACCGCGATGAAGCGGCCGTCACGCCGTTCGCCGGTCGCGGAAGCCGGGATCGCATCCGCTTTGGCGATGCGGATCGAAATGGTGCCTTCGCCGTCCATGGCGTCGCGGCTGTTGACCGCGAGGTTGATCAAGGCGGTCTCGAATTGCGCCACGTCGGCCATCGCGAAACATTCGGCGTCGGAAACATCGAGGCTGATCTGGATCCGCGAGCCGACCAGCGGACGGATCAGTTGCGAGACGCCTTCGACCTGCACGCCTACGTCGAATACCTGCGGCGTCAGCGGTTGCCGGCGCGCGAATGCCAATAGCTGTCCGGTCAGTTTGGAGCCGCGGTCCACGGTGTCGGAAATCGCGTCGACGTAGCGCCGGCGGCGGTCGTCGGGCAGGTCGCGGCGGCGCAGGAAATCGGTCGCCGAGCGGATGATGGTGAGCAGATTGTTGAAATCATGCGCCACGCCGCCGGTGAGCTGGCCGACGGCTTCCATCTTCTGGGATTGACGTAGCGCATCCTCGGCTCCACGGCGTTCGGTAATGTCGAGCGCCTCCGGCAAGATGCCGGTGACGACGCCATGCCGGTCCAGCACCGGCCGCATCGCGAAATCGAAATAGCGGTCGCCGATCGGCAAATGCAGCAGCATTTCCCGGCGCACGCTTTCGCCGCGCCTCACGGCGGCAATATCGTTCGCGACGGTCTCGGCGGCGCCCGGCGTCGCGGCAAACCACGGCGAATTCCAGAACGGCTTCCTGATGACATCGGTGGCTGCCGACCGGATGCCGCTCAGCGCGATCTTGTTGGCGTACAGAAGATTGCCGTCGAGATCGAGCAGTGCCTGGTACTGGTTGCTGGTCTCCAGGATGGCGAGCAGTCGCGCCTCGTTGGCCTCCAACTGCGAGGTGCGTTCGGTGATGCGCTGTTCGAGCGTTTCGTTGAGGCGACGCAGTTCGTCTTCGGCCTCTTTGGCCGCGGTGATGTCGTGCGCGACCCCGATGAAGCCGATGTGTTGTCCCTGCGCGTCCAGCCGCGGCTGCGATTCCGATCGCATCCACCGCCAGGCGCCGTCGCGCCGGCGATAGCGGCCTTCCAGCACGAACGGCTTTAGCGAGGCTTCGCCCGCGATGCTTTCCTTGACGATCCGCGACAGATGATCCGGGTGCAGGATCTTGCGCCAGTCGAAAACGATCGCCTGTTCGTACGGCAATCCGAGAAATTCCAGGTAGGCCTGGTTGGCGAAACCGCGCGTGCCGTCGAGCTTGCTGACCCACATCGGCACCGGCGCGCTGTTGGCGATCAGGCGGAAGCGCTCCTCGCTCTCGGCGACGCTGCGTTCGGCCATCACGCGCTCGGTGGTTTCCACCACGATGGCGATGACGCCCGCCGGCTCGCCGGCCTCGTCGAGCACGGGCGAATAGTCGAGGTTCATCCAGACTTGTTCGGGGCGGCCGTGCCGGTTGAGCGTGAGCTCCTGGTCCTTGTAGGCCAGCGTGCCGCCGGAGAGGCCGACCTTCATCACATTGTCGTTGAAGTCGGCGACCTCAGGCCATCCCTCGCGCACTTTCGAGCCGAGCAATTTCGGATGGCGACCGCCGGCGAACACGGAATAGGCATCGTTGTAGATCATGATGCCGTCCGGCCCCCACAGCAGCACGATCGGGACCGGCGAGCCCAGCAGGGTTTCGGTGACGGTGATCAGGCTCTGCGGCCACACCGAAAGCGGCCCGAGGCCGGTGGGGGTCCAGTCGTATTTTCGTATCAGGGCGGCGACTTCGCCGCCACCTGCCGGGAATGATCCGCCCGATCCGGCGGACCCAGCTTGGTCAGGCACCTCGTCCCCCCAAAAAACGACGACAACTCGACGCGGAAAACGCCACGATCAGACCTTATGTTCCGCACGCCGGCCCGCGGCCGCCGCGCAATATCCTAGCCCGGTTTGGCGGGCCTTGCGATCCGTCTCGATCAATGCCCGGCGGCGCTTTTGGCCGCGGCATTGTTCAGCACGATCAGGCCGTCGACCGCGACGCCGGTTTTGGCGTTGATCAGGAACGGATTGACGTCGATCGAGGCGATGCGGGTGCCTGCGTCCGCCATCAGGTTGGAGAGGCCGACCAGCGCCTTGACCGCGGAGGCCGCGTGCAGCGCCGGCTTGCCGCGATAACCCCTGAGCTTGACGCCGGCCTTGGTGCGGTCGATCAGCGCCCTGGCCTCAGTGGCATCGAGCGGGGCGCCAGCCAGCGCGACGTCCTTCATCAGTTCGATATCGACGCCGCCGGTGCCGAACAGCACCACCGGCCCCATCTCGGCGTCGAGCGAACCGCCGATCACCAGCTCGAGCTCGGCCTTGACCTGCTGCGCGATCAGGATGCCCTCGAGCTTCGGCTTGCCTTTCAGCTTTTTCACCCGCGCGGCGATGGTATCGAACGCCTTCTTCACCTCGGCCGCGCTGTTGAGGTTCAGCATCACGCCGCCGATATCGGATTTGTGCAGGATGTCGGCGCTGACCACTTTTGCCACGACGGGAAAGCCGATTGTCTTGGCGATCTTCACCGCCTCCGCCGCGGTCTGCGCGATCTCTTCCTTCGACACCGGGATGCCATAGGCTTTCAGAAGCTTCTTCGAGGCGACCTCGTCGAGGGCTGCGCCTTTGGCGCCTTTCAACGTCTTTTCGAGCGACGCGCGCGCCGACGCGCTGGAGCTCGATACCGCGTCCGGCACCTCCTTGCGCAAGGAGGCATAGTCGATCAGCGACTTGATGGCGCCGACCGCGCGGTCGAGACCCTGCATGACCGCGATATGCGGCAGCGACTTGCGCAAGTCCTTGGTGAATTCGGTGAAGCCGATCGACATCGTCGAGATATAGATCACCGGCTTGTTGGCGGCCGCTGCCTTCTCGTTGACGATGCGCAGGTTGCGCTCGCGCAGTTCATGCGGCGCCTTCGGCAGTTCGGCGTCGATGATCACGATATCGGTGTCGGGGTCGTCGATCATGATCTGGATCGACTGCATGTAGACGGAGGGATCGACCACCGCGGCGAAACCGGCATCGAGCGGATTGCCGACGATGCTGCCGGGGCCGAGCATTTTTGTCAGTTTCTCCGTCGCGGCAGGGCTCAGCGGCGCGAAATTCATGCCGGCCGAATAGAACGCATCGATCAAGAGGCCGCGCTTGCCGCCGGACAGCGACACCGCGGCGAGCCGGTTGCCCTTCGGCGTGTCGGCATGGACAAAACATTCGGTGGTTTCGATCAACTCGTCGAGCCCGCGCACGCGGATCACGCCCTCGCGGGTCGAGATCGCATCAAAAGTCTCGATCGAGCCGGCCAGCGCGCCGGTATGCGCCATCGCCGCGGCACGGCCGCCCTCGGAGGCACCGAGTTTCAGCGCGATCACCGGCTTGCCGGCGGCGCGCGCCGCCTTGCAGGCCTGACGGAACACCTTGGTGTTACGCACGCCCTCCAGATAGACCACGATGACGCGGACCGAGGGATCGGCGGCGAAATAGGCCATCAGGTCCGGGGTTTCGAGGCCGGCTTCGTTGCCGGTCGTGACCATATAGCCGACGCCGACGCCGCGATCCTCCAGCGCCTGGCGGATCGCCATCACGATGGCGCCGGACTGGCCGGCGATCGCGACCGGGCCGGCCTCCATGGTGACGATGCGGTCGTCGATATTGGTGAAAAGATTCTCGCCGGCGCTCAGATTGCCGAGGCAGTTCGGGCCGGTGACCGCGAGCCCGGTCTCCTTGATCGCCTGCTTCAGTTCGACCGCGAGCCGCTGGCTTTCGGCGTCCTGCAATTCGCTGAAGCCCGAGGTGACGATGGTCGCCGAGCGCGCGCCGGCCGCCGCGGCGTCCCGGATTACCTGCACCGCGAAACGCGCCGGCACCAGCACCAGCACATGGTCGGGCTTGTCCGGCAAACTCGCAAAATCCTTGTAGCAGGGCACGCCCCAGACGATGTCGCGCTTGGCGTTGACGGGATACAGCCCGCCGGCGAATTTGTACTTGACCAGATTGTTCCATATCCGCTCGGCATAATTGCCCGGCTTGTCGGTCGCGCCCACCAGCACGATGTTGCGCGGGTGCAGCATGGCGTGGATGCGCTGGACCAGCTCGCCGGCGTCGGGTGCGGGCGACCATTTTCTTGCGGCGCTGGCTTGAGCGCTGGCTTGGGCGCTGACCTGGGCTTTCACCTGGGCTTCCATGAGCGTGATCCTCGTCCTTTTGGCTTCTTCTTGCATTTTTCTTGTCGCGGAATGGACGGTCGATCCTTCGCGACGCGTTCCCTATCTATTATTGCTAGTCGGGGAGGGTGGCAACACGACGACCCTCGCCACAACGGAAGGGCGGTAAAGCCTTTCTGATTTCAGCCACAAAACTTGCCACCCAAAATAGTGTCGCTATATCGGGGTCTTCCAGTCCCTCCGCCCCGACCTCCAGCGAGCCCTGCATGACCGCCGACACCACGACCACAGCCCAGTCCCAGCCGTTCCAGGCCGAGGTCGCCGAACTGCTGCATCTGATGGTGCATTCGGTCTATTCGGAGACCGACATCTTCCTGCGCGAGCTGATCTCGAACGCGTCCGACGCCTGCGACAAGCTGCGTTACGAGGCGATCGCCGTGCCCGATCTGATGGCCGATGGGGAACCACCCAAAATCCGCATCGTGCCCGACAAAAAGGCCGATACGTTGACGGTGGTCGACAACGGCATCGGGATGGACCGCCAGGAGCTGATCGACAATCTCGGCACCATCGCGCGTTCAGGCACCAAATCGTTTTTGTCCAAGCTGACCGAGGCCAAGGATGGCGCCGGCCTGATCGGCCAGTTCGGCGTCGGCTTCTATGCCGCGTTCATGGTGGCCGACCGCATCGTTGTTACCAGCCGCCGCGCCGGAACCGATGAGGCCTGGGTGTGGTCGTCGTCGGGCGGCAGCGGGTTCGAGATCGCGCCGGCCAGCGAGGAAGAGGCAAAACGCCTGACCCGCGGCACCGAAATCGCGCTGCACCTGAAGGACGACGCCAAGAAATATCTCGAGGCTTACGAGATCGAGCGCATCGTCGGCGCCTATTCCGACAACATCCAGTTCCCGATCGAGCTGGTGCCGGAGGAGGGCGAGCCGCGCCAGATCAATTCGGCCAGCGCGCTGTGGCAGCGGCCGAAGTCGGAACTATCAGCGGAGGATTACACGCAGGCCTATAAATCGATCGCGGGCGCCTTCGACGATCCCGCGATGACCCTGCATTACCGCGCCGAGGGCCGCCAGTCCTATGCCGTGCTGCTGTTCGCGCCGTCGGCAAAACCGTTCGACCTGTTCGAGCCGCAGCGCAAGGGCAAGGTGAAGCTTTACGTTCGCCGCGTCTTCATCGCCGATGACGCCGACCTGTTGCCGGCCTATTTGCGTTTCATCCGCGGCGTGATCGACAGCGAAGACTTGCCGCTGAACATCTCGCGCGAGATGCTGCAGAACAATCCGCAGCTTGCGCAGATCAGGAAGGCGGTCACCGGCCGCGTGATCTCGGAGTTCGAAAATCTCGGCGAAAAGGAGCCGGAAACCTTTGCCAAGATATGGGACGCGTTCGGCCCCGTGATCAAGGAAGGTCTCTGGGAGGACTACGAGCGTCGTGAAAAGTTGCTGGCGCTGTCGCGCTTCACCACGACCGCGGGCGACAAGCGCTCGCTGAAGCAATATGTCGAGGATATCAAGCCGAACCAGACCGAGATCTATTATCTCACCGGCGAGAGCGTCGAGCGGCTGAAGTCGAATCCGAAGCTTGAATCGGCCAGGGCGCGCGGCATCGAGGTGTTGCTGCTGACCGATCCGGTCGATGCGTTCTGGACCTCGGCGCCGCTCGATTTCGGCGGCAAGCCGCTGAAATCGCTGAGCCAGGGCGACATCGATTTCAGCCTGATCCCGCTGCTCGAGGAGAAGTCCCCGGAAGAAAAAGACAAGCCGGTCACCGACGAGGCCGCTATCATCGCCGTGATCAAGGATACGCTGGGCGATCGCGTGTCGGACGTGCGGGCGTCGCAACGGCTGACCTCGAGCGCGTCATGCCTGGTCGCCGGCGGCGACGGCCGTGACCGTGCGCTGGAGCGCCTGCTGGCGCAGCAGAACCGCGGGCCGGTGACAAAACCGATCCTCGAGGTCAACATGCGCCATCCGCTGGTTGCGGCCGTGGCCACCGCGAAGGATACACAAAAGGACCTGTCGTTGCTGCTGCTGGAACAGGCGCAGATTCTCGACGGCGAGTTGCCGGAAGACCCGGCGGGATTTGCGAGCAGACTCAATCAACTGGTGCTGCGGGGCATCGGATCGTAAGCCGCAACCGCAAACCGAATACAGACACGTCCGTATCTGTTAAAAGCGTTTTCGACCGAAGCATGCCCTCGGACTTGATCCGTGGGTGGGCTCCGGTTCGCGTGAAGAAAACGCGTCAAGAATTAATGTTTCGCAAGACACGGGGGGTAGCTGGCATCGCTATGGCCACGCCTGACGACAACGATCGTTTCTACGGCGGCATCAAGGTCTTTCGCGGCTTTTCCAGCCTGATGGACCCGGCGCTGTATTCGCCGTTGCCGGACGAATGGAGCCTAGGCATCGCCGATGTCGTGGAATCGACCAAAGCGATCGCGGAAGCGCGCTACAAGGCCGTCAACATGGCCGGCGCCTCGGTGATCGCTGCCGTCACCAACGCGCTGGAGGGCCGTGAATTCCCGTTCGTGTTCGGCGGCGACGGCGCGAGTTTTGCAGTGGCGCCCGGCGATCTCGATGCGGCGCGCGCGGCGCTGGCGGCGACCGCGATCTGGGTCGAGGAAAGCCTCAACCTCGTGCTGCGGGTGGCGCTGGTGCCGGTCAAGGCCATTCGGGAGCAGGGGGCTGATGTCCGCGTCGCCCGGTTCGGCCCGTCGGCGAATTTGTCCTATGCGATGTTTTCCGGCGGCGGTCTCGGCTGGGCGGAAGCCGCGATGAAGCGCGGCGAGTTCGCGGTGGAAAAAGCGCCGCCGGGCACCCAGCCCGATCTCTCGGGGCTGTCCTGCCGGTTCGAGGAAATCCCGTCCGTGCGCGGCCTGATCCTCTCGGTGCTGGTGGTGCCGGCGCGCGGCGCCGATCCGCGCGCCTTCCGTAAAGTAATCGAGGACGTGGTGGCGCTGGCCGAGCGCACGCCGGATGCCGGGCGTCCGGTGCCGGCGGAAGGCCCGCCGCTGAAATGGCCGCCGGCCGGCCGGGACTACGAGGCGCGCGCCGCGCGCGGCGGCTCGCTGTTGAAGCGACGCGGCTTCGTGCTTGTCTTCAGCCTGTGGGCCTATCTGATCATGCGCTTCGGCATCACCGTCGGCAATTTCGTGCCGAAGCGATATTTGCAGCAGGTGGTGGAGAATTCCGACTTCCGCAAATATGACGACGGCTTGCGCATGATCCTCGACTGCACGCCGGAACTCGCCGACGCGCTGGCGCAGCGTCTCACCGAGGCGGCGGCCAATGGCGTGGTGCGCTATGGCCTGCACCGGCAGGACGCCGCGATGATGACCTGCTTCACGCCCTCGGTGATGCGGGCCGACCACGTCCATTTCATCGACGGCGCCCGTGGCGGTTACGCCTCGGCGGCGACAGCGCTGAAGGCGACAGCGGCTTAGTTACGCGTCATTCTCGGGCGCTTTCTTTTCCCCTCCCCGCAAGGGAGGGGAGCGCGCTTCCATCGTCATTCCTCTGCGTCAACGAAAAAACTTTCGTCAACGGCGCCGTCATCCTGAGGTGCGCGCTCTTGCGCGCCTCGAAGGATGGTGTTCGGCACCGTGCTCGCGGCCATCCTTCGATGGCTCGCCCAAGAGGGCGCGCACCTACGGGTGAACGCAATTGCGTTCATCCCGGGGATGACGGCTGTCCTCCCACGAGCTGTGCGGAGTGATTTGCCCGTCTAGTCCAGCCCCATACGCAAAAATATTTCCGTTTTGTGCTGACCCAAATCACCGGCTTATTGCGGCCATCCTGTCCCGCAAGAGGGGCGTTGGCCACGTCACTGACGTTGGGGCAGGCTGCGGTGGACGCGTTTGTGTCGCAAGACGAGCGACGCTGATGCGTACGGCGAAGTCGTGTGGTCCTGACGCCCCGACGCTGGCGTCAAGTCCTTAAGAAGCGAGAGCTTCTCGGGGGCGATGGTGGCAAAAAAGCCCGGTCACCAGGGAGAGCACGTATAAGTCGTCAAGCCATTGCGCAGGGAAGGCCGGAGTGTTCCCGCTTCACCTGTATGCTCATGTGCGTTTTGTTTTGATGCACATTGCACATGAGATCGCGGGTGCAGCGCGCACCCGGTCTTCCCCGCGCCCTCTCTTGAGGGTCGCGTGCGCC
>Ga0208589_1000521_pt1 | contig 18032 bp, 13 predicted proteins | sample NGESurshal092012_2_FD_184486 | JGI IMG/M metagenome (GOLD analysis project Ga0208589, IMG submission 184486) | Arctic peat soil microbial communities from Barrow, Alaska - NGEE Surface sample F53-2 shallow-092012 (SPAdes) | ecosystem: Environmental > Terrestrial > Soil > Wetlands > Peat ... | reverse complement strand
CTCCGGCAACAGAAAAGCCCCCCGGTCACGAGGGGCAGCCGCGCCAACGACGGGGTCAGTCAGCGCGGCTAGGTAAGGAGCAGCCGGTCCGAACGCATAGCCCAAGGGTAGCGCACGGCGGCTAGCCACGCCGCCGGTGCGTCGTCAGGCGCCCGCGGCGGCGTGGGCCAGTTTCGCGATGGCCCCGCTCAGCGTCTGGACGGCGGCCGCGCTCGGCTCGCCCAGCTGGTGGCGCTCGGCGATCCAGGCCGGATCGTTGTAGCTGAGCCAGGTCTGCCCGCTCTCGTCCGCCCAGGCGAGTGCCTTCAGCGGCAGGTCGATCCCGGCCGTCTGCTTGTCCTGCATCAGCGGCGTGCCGCCCCGGGCGTTGCCGAAGATCAGCAGCTCGGTGGGCCGCAGCTCCAGGCTTACCTCGCGCGCGCCCGCCGCGTGGTCCATCCGGGCGAAGACCTGCAGCCCGGCCGCGGTGACGGCGTCCCTGAGCCGGTCGATCGTGGCCGGGACCGGATAGTTGCTCGGCAAGGTCACGAGTCCATCAGTCATCGTTTCACCTCAGTCGCGGCGCACCAGCTCGCGGATGATCCAGCTGCGAGCCGAGCCCCGGCTCGCTCCCCCGAGTATGCCCGGCCCCGGCGCTGGCCCGCGGGCTGGCCCGGGCCCTCGTCCCCGCCCGGGCGCTGGTCCAGACCTGTACCTGGGCCGGGCCGAGCGCGGAATTCCGGCAACACGACCTTTGCCGTGCGGAGCGGTTAATACCAATGTGAAACTCGCCCGGCCGCACAAAATCGCATGTCCCGCATTCGTGTTGACCGGCGGAAGCGAATGTTAATAAGGTCGTCCACGTCATGGTGGCGTGCACCTCCACGGATGGGCGCTTTCGCCGGGATGACTCGCCCCCGCCCGAGGCAGCCAGGGGACGCATGGCCTCCTGCCAGGTCAGCGGCTGCGATCATCCCTGTGTCAGCGCCGGTGCTGGCCAGCGCCCACACGGGAAACCCTGCGGGCGGGGCAATTGTCGCGAAAACGGTCTTTTCCGGGGAAACAATGAACGTTGCGGGACGATCTGGGGTTCCCGTAACCAGGAAAGAGATAATGGCTGGTGCATACGATCGCAGACCCGATTGCGCCCATGCCTGAGTGCACCGCACCGGGCAGCAGCGCAACACCGATTGCCATCGTCGGCCTAGCCTGCAGGTTCCCGGACGCTGACGACCCGCTGGCTCTCTTCGAGACCGCCCTGGCCGGGCGGCGCGCCTTCCGGCGGTTGCCGCCCGGGCGCCTCGGCGCGGTCCCGGACCCGGACACCAGCCGCGAGGCCGGCCTGCCCGGGACGGCCAGCGGGACCGTCTCCCGGGCGGCCCTGCTCGAGGGCTGGCAGTTCGACCGGGCCGCGTTCGGCGTCGCCGAGCACAGCTTCCTGGCCGCCGACCCGGCGCACTGGCTGGCCCTGGAGACGGCGGGCCGGGCGCTAGCCGACGCTGGCTTCCCCGGCGGGCAGGGACTCGCCCGGGACCGCGCCGGTGTGATCATCGGGAACACGCTGACCGGTGAGGTCTCCCGCGCAGCAGCGCTGCGCACCCGGTGGCCGTTCGTCCGCGCCGTCCTCACCACCGCGCTGGCCGCCGGGGATGTCCCGCCTGCGGCGCGGGCCCGGGCCCTGAGCCAGGCCACCGCAGCCTTCGCCGCGGTGCCCGCGCTCAGCGGCGAGTCCCTGGCCGGCGGTCAGTCCGGGGCGATCGCCGACCGGATCTGCCGCCATTTCGGATTCCGCGGGGGTGGCCAGGCGGTGGACACCGCCCATTCCTCGTCTCTGCTCGCAGTGGCTAGTGCGGCCGCGCTGCTCACCGCCCGCGAGCTGGACTTCGTCCTGGCCGGCGGGGTAGACATCAGCCTGGATCCTTTCGAGCTCGGCGCCCTGGCCCAGGCAGGCGTGCTGGCCAACGGGACGATGCGGATCTATGACGCCAGCCCGACCGGGTTCCTGCCCGGCGAGGGCTGCGGGATGCTGGCCCTGATGCGGTCGGCGGACGCCAGGGCGGCGGACATGCCCGTCTACGCGGAGATCGTGGGCTGGGGTGTCTCCTCCGCCGGGCAGCGCGATGTGGTCAACGCCGACCCGGACAGCCAGCTGCTGGCCCTCCAGCGTGCCTACCAGCGGGCGGGTGTCGATCCCGCGGATATCCAGCTCATCGAGGGAGACGGCCGCGGCACCGCGGACGGCGATCTGGCCGAGCTCACCGCGCTGACCGCCATCCGGGCCGGCGCGAAGTCGGCGGCCGTGCTCGGGTCGGTCAAGGCCAACATCGGGCACACCAAGGCCGCCGCCGGTGCGGCCGGACTGATCAAGGCGGCGCTGGCGGTGAACGCGGGGGTCCTGCCGCCGGTTACCGGGTGCGCCCGGCCGCACCCGATGCTCGCCGACGAGGACGCGGTGCTGCGGGTGCCCAGGTCGGCCGAATCCTGGCCATCCGGTACGAGGCTGGCCGCGGTGAGCTCGCTGGACCCGGCGGGCAGCTACGTCCACCTGGTGCTGCGCCGCGAGCCAAACCAGGCCGCGTTCCCGCAGCACGCCAGTACCGGCCCGCAGACCAGCGCGGCCCAGCCCAGCCAGGCCCAGCCAGGCCCCCAGGCCCAGCAGCCTGGCGGCGCCCAGCCCGCCAGCCCGGCCCCGCCCGCGGGTTCTGGCACCCGCCCGCTCGGTTCGTGGTCGGTGCCTGCCGCGCCGCGCCCCGAAGTCTTCGCGTTCAGCGGCCCGGACCGCGAGACGGTAGTGAGGCAGCTGGCCAGCGTGGCGCAACGGGCCGCGGGCCTTTCCGACAGCGAGCTCGGTGATCTCGCCTGCCAGCTGGGCCGCCAGCCTGCCCGCGGCGCGGTCCGGGTAGCGGTCGTAACGGCCAGCCAGGACGAGCTGGTCCGGCTGACCCGGGAAGCGGCCGGGCTGCTGCCCAGCCTGGCCGCCGGACAGCTGACCGCACGGCCCGGGCTGTTCGCCGCGGACGGCGCCGCCGGTCGGGTGGTCCTGCTGTTCCCAGGGGAGGCAGCTACCACCGCCGCCGGGCAGGACTGGCCAGGCCCGGGTTCCCAGCCGGCCATCGTCCAGGCGTCGCTGTCCGCGCTCCGCTGGCTGGACCGCCTGGGGGTCCGGGCCACCGCCGCCCTCGGGCACGGCGTGGGCGAGATCACCGGCCTGGTCTGGGCGGGCAGCCTGGCGGAGTCCGACGCCGCCACGTTCGTGGCGCAGCGCGCCGCCGTGCTCGCCTCGCCAGGCGCCGGCCGCACCGCGATGATCTGCGTAGCCGCGGATGCGGACGCTGCCCTGGCCCTGCAACCGGGCGGTGAACTGGTCATCGCGGCCTATCACGGGCCCCGCTGCCATGTCCTGGCCGGCCCGGCGGACCCGGTGCACGACCTGGCCCGGCGCGCCGGGGAAGCGGGCATCCAGGCGTACGTTCTGGACGTGCCGCACGCCCTGCACTCCCCGGTGATGGCGGACCGGGTCACCCCGCTGCGTGGCGTGCTCGCCGGGGTCACGTTCGCGGCGCCCGGGCGGCGGCTCATCTCCACCGTCACCGGCCGCGACGTCACGTCCGCGGCCGGCCTGCCGGAGCTGCTGTGTGATCAGCTGGTCTCCCCGGTTCTCCTCGCCGAGGCGGTCGCCGTCGCGGACGGGGCAGCTGACCTTTATGTGGATACCGGTCCCGGGCAGGCGATGGCCGCCCTCGCGGCCGGGTGCAGCGAGGTGCCCGCGGTCAGCCTGGCGGCCGGCCCCGGCAGCCCGGCCGCCCAGGACGCGGCCGCCGCCCTGTTCGCGGTGGGAGCCATGGGCGGCCTGAGCCCGATGCTGGCGGGGCGCCCGTCCCGGCCCATCGACATCGGCCGGGAACGCATCTTCATCACCAACCCGTACGCACTGGCCACTGCCGAATTGGCCAGCCTGGAGGAACCGGCGGCCGGGGAAAGCACGGCCGGCGCGGCCATCCTGGCCCGCACGGCCGGGCTGGGGGGCACCGGCGATCCTGCCGGGGAACTGGATCGTCCCGGCGACGCGCCGGACGATCCGGCCGCGCCAGCTGTCCGGCCGGACACGCGCCCCAGTCACCGGGACGCCGAGGCGATCCCGGGCGTCGGCCCCTGGGTCCGCTGTTTCACCGAGGAACTGCGCGCCCCCGGTGCCCCTGTGCTGCTGGTGGACGAGGAGCCCTGGCAGTTGCACTCGACCACCCGGCAGCCGTTCGGCCGGATGGCCGCAGAGGTGTTCGAGGACGATCCCGCGGCCACCGGAGTGCTCGCCGTCATCGGTGATCTGGCCGATCCCGACGCCGCCGCGACCCTGGTGAATGCCGCTCAGGAGGCGGTGGCCCAGGAGGCGGTGGCCGCCGGGACCCTGGTCGTCATCACCCCCGCCGCCGGGCTGGCCGGATTCTGCGCGAGCCTGCACGCCGAGCATCCGTCGCTGGGTATCACCCTGATCCGCACCGCGAACAGCATGGCGGGGCTGCTCGCTGCCCAGCGGTATGCCGCCGCCGACGCGGGCCAGTTCCGCGAGCTGGTGCTGGACACCAAGGGGGAGCCACGCGAGCCGGTCATGGTGGCCAGCCTCGAACAGCCGCCCGGTGAGGCGGCCGGCGAACTCTCCCCCACTGCGAAGCCGGGACACACCGCGGCCGCTATGTGGCCTGGGGACGCGGAGGCCCGGGATCGGGAGGCCGGGGAGGCGCAGACCGGGGATGGGAAGACCGGGGAAGCAGCACCCGCCGGCTATCCGGCGCCCACCGCAGCGGCCGGCGACCCCCTCGGACCGGCCGACGTCGTGCTCATCAGTGGCGGGGTCACCCGGGACCTGCTGGCCGCCGCCCGGGTCCTGGCTGGTTGCGGCGCCCGGCTGGTCCTGGCCGGGACGGACGGGCCCGGCGAGGCCGCCACCATCGACCTGGGGCTGGCCGGGCTGCGCCGTGCGGGCGCCGACGTGAGCTACGTGCCGGCCGACCTCTCCGATCCCGACGAGGCCGAGGCGGCCGTCGCCACCATAGAGCAGCGGGTCGGCCCGGTCACCGCGATCGTGCACGCGGCCAGCACCGGCCCGCTAGGCGACTGTGCCAGCCTGTCCGGCGATGACCTGGGCGCCCACATCGCCAGGCAGGCGGACGGGCTCAGCAACGTCCTGGGCGCGGTCAGCGCGGCCGGGCTACGGGTGCTGGTCACGCTGGGCACGGTGCCGGCCCGCTATGGTGCAGCCCGTAACTGCGCGCCCGCCCTGGCCGCCTCCGCGCTGGCCGAGCAGGCCCGGCGGCTGCGGCCCAGCCTGCCCGGCTGCCGGATCCTGCACGCGGACTGGCCCTGGCCTGGCCACAGCGACCAGACCCGGGTGGCTGAGCTGGCCCATTCTCCGGCGGTTCTGGACGACGCGACCACAGCCGAGCTGAGCAGGCTGCTGCGGGCGCTGCTGGCCGACCGCGATGCGCCGGGGCGGGTTGCGATGCACGGCCGCCTGGGCACGCCGACGCCCGCCGCACCCGTCCGCGCAGCGGCAGCGCTGGCCCCCGGGTCACCGACCCCCGAAGCAGCGGTCCCCGAAGCAGCGGTCCCCGAAATACTGGCGGCAGGCCCGGGCCAGGCCGCGGAGATCCGCGGCCGGTTCCTGGAGTCGGCGCGGGTCTACTACCCGGGCGTGGAACTGGTCGCCGACACGGCGATCTCCCCCGAGACCGACCCGTACCTGGCCGATCACCACATTGACGGCCTCATGGTGCTGCCACTGGCCATCGCGCTGGAGGCGATGGCCGAGGCGGCCTCGGTGCTAGCCGGACAGCCGCTGCGCCGCCTGGCCGGAGCCCGGATGGACGCACCCGTGGTGCTGCTCCCTGGCGATCAGGAAACCACCCTGCGGATCTGCGCGCTGCGCCGCGCGGACGCGGTGGAGACCGTGCTGCGCTGCGCCGACAGCGGCTTCCAGGTCGACCATTTCCGGGCGCTCTTCCCGCTTGGGTCCGGCGCGCAGCCGGCGAACCGGCCCGACCTGCAGCAGCAGCCGCAGGATCAGCCCGGCAGGCCGCGGCCCGGCCTCGGGCTGACCGTGGCCTCCGCGGGCGGGATCGTGGACGGCACCGACCTGTACGGGCCGGTGTTCTTCCAGTCGGGGCCGTTCCGCAGGGTCGCGTTCCTGCCCGAGGTGACCTCGCGGTCGTGCTCCGCCCTGGTCCGCGGGGCTGACGACCGGCCCTGGTTCAGCGGCGCTCCCGGCATGGACGTGCCGCTGGTGCTGGGCAGCCCGGGGCTGAACGACGCGGTCATGCACATGTTGCAGGCCTGCGTCCCGCATCGCCGGATGCTTCCCGCCGGGTTCGACGCGCTCGTCGCGGCCGGCGCGGAGGTCCGCGGGGCGGTCCAGGTCCGGGCGGAGCGGGAGGCCGGCCCGGCCGGGGGATGGCAGGTGACCGCGGTCGACGCGGCCGGGCATACCGTGCTGGCCGTGTCCGGGCTGCGGCTGTGCGACGTGGGGCCGCTCGAGGCGTCCGCGCCCTGGCACCCGACGCTGCTCGCGGCCGCGCTGGAGGGCTGGGCGGCGGAGTTCGGCCTCGACCCGGCGCTCCGGGTCACCGTGAGCTGCGGCCAGCCCGGGCAGGACCGGCAGCCCCAGGCGGACGGCGTGCCCTGGCTGGACGCGTCCACCGGGCTCGGCCCGCTGGCCGGCTTCCAGCTGACCGCCCGGGCCAGCATGCCGGTGGCCTGCTACTGGGCTTCCGTCCCGGCTGGCCAGGCGGCCAGCCGGGCAGAACCGGTGGTACCGCTCCCCGCGAACAGCGCGGGCGTCCGCACGGATAAGGCCAGCAGCCGCAACGAAAACCAGCTGGGGCAGCTCACCCGGAACCTGCGTGAGCAGACGGGAGAGCCGCCGGACAAGGTGGCGGCCAGAGTGCGTGCCATCACGGCGTGCCTCGCGGCGGCGGGCAGAGCCGCCGGGACTCCGCTGTCGCTGGGAGCGTCCCGGGACGCGGGCTGGGTCCAGCTGAACGCGGGCACAGCCAGGGTCGCGTGCACGATCGCGGCCATCGAGGGGGTCCGGGGGCCCGTCGTGCTCGCACTGGCCACCTGGCCTGCGGCGATCCATGATGGGGCCAACGGGGCCAGGCTCACCGGGTACGGCGCCCGGTCCCCGGGCACAGGTACCGGCTCGGTGACCCCGGACGGACCTACCAGCACCGAGCCCGCTGGGCCTGCCCGTGCCGGTTCAGCGAACACCGGGTCCGGTACCAGCGGGCGGCCGACGGCGGATCAGCCGACCACGAGTCCCTGAGCGCCGGGCGGGCGGCGCCAGGGAAAACAACGCCCGTGGGTCAGAGCTTGGTGAGCTTGGTGTAGGGGGCGGAGATCCGCTCCTGCTGGGTGCCGAAATCCACGAAGACGCCGGACTCGTCGGCTCCGAGGACCCGGCCGAGGCCGTAGCGGTCGTGGGTGACCTGATCACCCACGGCGAATTCCTTCACCGGGCGGACCACCGGTGGGGTGTTGAAGGGACTTCCTGGCAGGTAACGCCGGGTCGCGGCGCGGGCTGGTTTCATCCCTACAAGTATGGACCCCGTCGCGGGCCGCCGCAGGCGCACGGGCCACTCAGCTCGGAGAACGACGCACGTGTCACGCCGGATACGGACGCCCTATCACTCATAGAGACGTCCTGGTCACACGGCGTGTCGTCAGGCGGCCGGCTCGGCTGCGGAGCTCCGTCCGGCCCGCCAGGCCGCCTCCGCCTCGCCCATCGGCGTCGCGGGCGGTCCCTGCATGAACGGCCAGATCTCCTCGGCGATGGCACGCCAGTCCGCCGTGGCGGTGAGCTCGCCCAGGATCGCGAACAGCCCCAGGTTGATGCGCTGCAAGATGACGTAGGACCGGGGCACGCTCACCCACTGGGCCAGCGGGCTGCGCACGTCGAAGAACCGGCGCACCACGGCCGACGCGTAGTCCCCGGTGATGGTCAGCGGTCCCGGCCGGCGGACCGTGTCGTAGAAGACCGCCATATGCTCGACCACTGTCTCAGTGCTGAGCGGGGCGTCCGGGCGCAGGAAGCCTGCGTTCACCATGCTGGCCCGGAAGCCTTCCGGGTCCTGCTCCACGCACAGGTAGCGGACCATGTCCACGAGCGGCTGCAGCTCTTCCGTGCTGAAGTGCTTGACCAGGCCGAAGTCGAGGAACGTCACCCGGCCGCCACCGTGGAACAGGTAGTTGCCGGGATGCGGGTCGCCGTTGAACGCATGCACGTCGTACAGGCTGCGGAAGGTGAAGCGGTAGATGGTCTCCGCGGCGAGGTCGCGCTCCTCCTGGGACCACTGGGCCAGCTCGGCGAAGCGGGCGCCGTCGGCGAGCTCGCTAGTGACCAGCCGCCGGGTGGACAGCTCATCGATGATCTTCGGGACGATGATCGTGGGATGGCCGTCGTAGTAGGCCGCCACCAGCCGCTGATTGTCTGCTTCCCGCCGGTAGTCCAGCTCTTCCAGGACCCGGTCGCGCAGTTCCGCGATGAGCGCGTCCACGTCCTGGGCCGGTGCGGTGATCCGCAGCATCCGGCGCAGCAGCGCGACGTTGCCCAGGTCTGCCGTGATGGTCTCGGCGATGCCCGGGTACTGGACCTTGACCGCGACCGCGCGGCCGTCGTGGGTGATGGCCCGGTGCACCTGCCCGATAGACGCGGCCGCGATGGGCTCGGGGTCCCAGCGGGCGAACGCCTCCTCCGGAGGCAGGCCGAGCTCTTCCCGTACAACGCCGGCGGCGAGTTCCGGGCTCATCGGCGGGACGCTGTCCTGGAGCCGGCTGAGCGTGCGGCGGACGGCGGGCGACAGGCCGTCGCCCACGTAGCTCGCCATCTGGCCGATCTTCATCAGGACGCCCTTCATCGCGCCCAGGGTGGTAGCCACATCCTCGGCGGTCTGCAGGGCGAGATCGTTGCGGAGCTGCTGGCGGTGCTCACCGGCCGCGGCGAACAGGCGCGGCGCACTGCTGGCGTAACGCAGGCCACCGCGGATGACCAGCTGCAGCGCGGCCCGGCCGCGGGACAGCCGCAGCCGCCCCATCCGGCGGCCCACCACGGCCAGCCCGGCCAGCCCCGCGACCACCGAGACCGCGGTGAGCAGCTTCTTCACGCGGGCCGCGCCGCACGCGCCCGCAGGGCGATCCGCTGGCGGGCCTCGAGTACCCCGGGCTCACCGAGGAACACCGCGTCGAGCACCCCGAGCGCCTGGTGGATCTCGGCCCGGCGGGCGTCGGTCAGTGGCGTCGAGGTGTAGCCGTAGATATCGCGCGCCCAGGCAGGCAGCGAGGCGACGGCGGCGTCCCGCACGTCCTGCCAGATCTCGCCCATGTCCTCGTCCAGCCCCGGAGGGTCGAGCAGGTAGTCCATGGACTCCCGGGCGGCGGGCGTGCCGCGCAGCTCCGGCCGGACTGAGTCGATGTAGGCGTCGAGATCCGCGGTGCTGGCCGGGACCAGCTCACGGGGCACGCCCACGAGCTCCGCCTCGGTCACCATCTCCGCCACATAACGGTCGCTGTCCGGCGCCGCAAGCGGCGTCCCGAACAGCGCGGCGGTCACGATCCTGGACTGGACGAACGTGGCGTGCACCCAGAGCAGCAGCGCGGGATCCCCGGCCTCGTAGGCCCGCCCGGTGACCGTGTCCACCCCGCGAACGTGCTCGTGGATGCGGCGTACCCGGGCGGAGACCCGCTCCGCCGACCCGCGGTCGCCGAAGGTCACGGTGGCCAGGTAGGCGTTGGTGGCGGCCAGGCGGCCCACCGGATCCTGGCGCCAGTCGCTGTGCTGGTCCACGCCGGCCATCGCCAGCGGGTGCAGCGCCTGCATCAGCAGCGCGCGGAGCCCGGCCACCGGGCTGGACAGGTCGGCACTCACCCGCCAGGCCACGCTCCCCGGCCCGAAGAAGCCCTCGTCAGCCGGGCTCTCGGGAATGCTCGAGGCGTACGCCGCCGCCGACCGGGAAACCAGGCCAGCCGCGGCCGCAAACGGGTCCACGGTCACCGGGTCACCCCGGGCCGGCGGCCGGCGTGGGCTGGGTCCCTCAGCCGGCCGGCCATGCTTCGCAACGTCCTCATATCAGTAAAACTACCCACTCCGCGACCTGGCTCCGCCCTTCCGGTCAGGCCGGCTCCAGGCCTGACGCGCCGTGACAGGGGTGGCGTGGAGTGGCACACCCGTCCCACTGGTGCGCCGCCGGGGCCGTCTGCCAGGACGGCCGCACGGCCTTCACTCACCCCCGGAGGACTAAAACCGCAGGCTCACAGGCGGCGCTGGCTCAAAGTGAGAAACACTGGTCTACCACGCAGAGGTACGCATTGGGCAATGGCCCGCGCAATTTGCGGCCTCGTGCGTTTCCTGCGAAGGAGCAGCCGATGACCGATCTCGATGCATCCACCAGTAACTCTGCCGGATCCGCCCCCGCCACAGAATCGGAAATCGCGGGAGACCCGGTGCCGGTGCTGGCCCCGCTGGCCGGCGACCCGGCCATGCTGGGCCTGCCGACCTTCATCGTCGGGGCAGTTGCCCTGGGCCTGGTCCTGGTCGGCGTGGTGCCGGCCACGGCGGTGGGCGCTTCCTTGCCCATCATCCTGGCGGCCACCGCCGCCGGGTTGTTCATCGCCACGATCTGGAGCGCGGCCATTGGCCAGAGCGCCGTGGCCAGCATCTTCGGCATCTTTGCCGGGTTCTGGCTCAGCTACGCGGTGCTCGTGCTCGGGCTCACCCACGGCTGGTTCGGCATCACTGCCCTCGCCGTCGCCTCCACCCAGGAGCTGTTCCTGATCTCCTGGCTGGTCATCGTCGTGGTCCTCACCCTGGCCACCCTCCGGCTGCCGCTCGCCTTCACGCTGATCTTCGTGCTGGTGGACGTGGCCCTGCTGCTGGTGCTCCTGTCCACCGAGGAAGCATCGACCGGCCTGGGCAAGACCGCCGGCTACGTCGTGCTGGCCTTCGCCGCCGTCGGGATCTACGTCTTCTACGGCGCGGCCTCGCTGGCCACCGGCGGCAAGGGCGTCCCGCTCGGCAAGCCGGTACAGAGCTGACCACGCCCGGCGGCTGACGTGATGGCCCGGCCAGCACTGGCCGGGGGGCCCGGGGGGTCGTTCCCCCGGGCCCCGCGTTGCCGGGGCACCGGCCGCGGTGAGGCAGCATAGAAGCGTGACACAGACCGCTGGCGGCGCCGAGGGATCAGCCTGCGCGGCCATGCGGCTGGCGGAGGGACCGGCGGATCCCGTTGCGGAAATTGCGGGCCTGATCGGGACCGGCGGGGTCGTCGTGCTGAGTGGTGCCGGCCTGTCCACCGAATCCGGCATCCCGGACTACCGCGGCCCGACCGGCCTGGCCCGGCGGGCCAGGCCGATGACGTACCAGGCCTTCACCGGCGGCGCCGCGGCCCGCCAGCGGTACTGGGCGCGCAGTCACCTGGGCTGGCGGCATATCGCCCAGGCTGCGCCGAACGACGGCCACCACGCCGTGACTGAACTGCAGCGGCGCGGGCTGCTCAGCGGGATCATCACCCAGAACGTGGACGGGCTGCACCAGCAGGCCGGCGCGCGCGACGTGGTCGAGCTGCACGGCAGCCTCAGCCGGGTCATCTGCCTTGGCTGCGGTGAGCGGACCCCGCGCGACGAGCTGGATCGGCGGCTGCGCGCGGCGAACCCGGACTGGGACGCCGAGGCGCGGCGGGTCAATCCCGATGGCGACGCGGTGCTGGACGACGGGGCCACGGACGGGTTCCGGCTGGTGGACTGCCTGCGCTGCGCGGGCGCGCTGAAACCCGACGTGATCTTCTTCGGCGAGAACGTGCCGCCCGGCCGGGTCGCGGCCTGCTACGCGCTGGTCAGCGCGGCCCGGGTGTTGCTGGTCCTCGGGTCCTCGCTCACCGTGATGTCGGGCTACCGCTTCGTCCGGCACGCGGCCAAGCTCGGCATTCCTGTCACGATCATCAACCAGGGCACGACCCGGGGGGACGCGCAGGCCACGCTGACCCTCGATGCCCCGCTGGGCCCGGCTCTGAGCGCCCTTACCACTGAGTACCTCTAGCGTCCGCGGCGCGCCTCAGTTCGGGTTGTAAGGCGTGTTCCGCAGGTCGGGGGCGGGAGTAGCGGTGAGCGAGCGCAGCATGGTGGTCTCCCGGGCCAGCAGAGTCCGCTCGGCACCGAGGCGGCGCTCCGCGTCCGGCTCGGCCAGCAGCTGCTGACGGACCGGCAGGTCGAGGATCATCGAGGCGGCCACCAGGTAAGACAGCAGCAACGGCTCGTCCGGCAGCTCGGGCACGCTGACCTCGACGGTTTCCCGGCTGGCCAGCGCCTCAACGTAGCCGCGGAAGCCGCGCTGCACCGCCTGCACGGCGAGCCCGGCGGCTGCCTCGTCGCCGACCTCCTCCTCAAGCAGTTCCACCTCGCCTTGCAGGTACGGCTGCGAGTCGTCGAGCGACGCCAGCCGGAAGCGCTGGGTGCCGACGGTCACCAGGTGAAATCCGCCGTCCTCCTGCTCAGCGACCTCGCGCAGCGTCGCCGTGCAGCCGACCTCATACAGCGCGGAGATCCCCGCTACGCCAGTTTCCCGGCCTTTGCGGATCGCGATAACGCCGAACTGCCGGGGTTCCGGCCCGTCCAGCAGGTCGTGGACGAGCCGCCGGTACCGCTCCTCGAAGATGTTCAGCGGGAGCAGCAGTCCCGGGTAGAGGACGGTACCGAGCGGGAACAGGGGCAGCATCTCGCTCATGGGTGGAGACTATGCGCCCCGCGACCTGGACGCCCGCCGCAGGGCCTGCTCATCCCGCGCCCACCACGGTGAGCAGGGCGAGCAGGATCGTCGCGCTGGCGGTCAGGCCGTGCACGACCGGGATGATGACCCGCAGGTCATCCTGGGGCCTTCGCGGCAGGGTGGCAGGCTCGCGCGGGGAGCCGGAGACCGGCCGCTGCGGAGCGGGGGCGCCCCGGGACGTCCACACGGTGAGCGTGGCCATCCCGAGCCCGATCGCGGCCACCAGGACACCCACGGCCAGCCAGGCCAGGACGGACCACCCGCTGGCCAGGTACGCGATCCAGACCAGCAGCCCGGCGCTGGCCACCCCGAAGTGCCCGAGGGTGACCACCGGACCCAGCGGTTTCCGGCCACCGCGCGGGTGGAGGCCGCCGCGCCTGATCCAGCCGGCCAGCATGAAGGCGCCGCCGCCTATGGTGAGGAGCCACGCCGCCAGCGTGCCCAGGGCCAGCCCCCAGCGGCCCGCCAGGCCCGCCCGAGGCGGGGGGACCGCGCCGGGTGACGGCCGGGACCCGGCGGGAGGAGGACCCGCGCGCCGCGGCTGCGATTCGATCAGCCGGGCCAGGCGGGCTCCGGCCACGGCCGCGCGGCGCCGCCAGGCCGTCTTGTGCTGGTGGGCACCGGCCACTTCATAGATGGCCCGGCCCAGGGCGAAGTTCAGGTCGGCCCGGCTCAGCCCCCGGCATGCGGCGGTGACCGTGGTCAGCGGCAGGTGATGCTGGATGACCTGCACGGCCGCGGCGGTACACGGCGGAACCGACCCACGCGGAGCCGGGGCGCCACCGGCCCCGAAGGAGGTGGCCAGCACGCCTGTTGCCAAGAGCACGGCGGCGCGCCTCACTTGGTCAGCTTATCCGCCGCGGCCGGCCCGGCGACGGCGGACTGCCCAGCACGGCGATCCTGTGCGACGATGACCGGGGTTGAGGTTTTCGCCGTGCGATTCCGAGGACAAGGCGGTCGCCCGTGCCCCCAGTTGACGTGCCCCCCGTTGACCTGTCCACGTCGGAGTTCTGGGGGCTTCCGCTCTCCCAGCGGCGGGACGCGTTCGCCCGGCTGCGGAGCCTGCCCCGGCCTCCGTTCTTCGCCGATCCCGAAGTGCCGTTCGCGGCTCCGGGCGGCGGGTATTACGCGCTGGTCCGGCACGCGGATGTGGTCGAGGCGAGCCGGAATCCTGATGTGTTCTCCTCTGGGAAGGGCGCGACGAGCCTGGTCGACCTGCCCGTCGAGTTCAACGAGTACTTCGGTTCCATGATCAACATGGACGATCCGCGGCACGCCCGGCTGCGCCGGATCGTGTCCCGGGCCTTCACCCCCCGGATGATCCGCAAGTTCGAGGACGACGTGCAGCAGGCCGCCGCGCGCATCGTCGATGACCTGCTGGAGAGGGGGCCGTGCGACTTCGTCGAGCACGTGGCCGCCCGCCTGCCGCTCTCCATCATCTGCCAGATGATGGGCATCCCGGACAGCAGCTACGCCATGGTGCTGCACGACACGAATGTGATCCTGTCCGGCAACGACCCCGACATCATCAGCGAGAACCCGGATGAGGCGGTCGGCCAGATCCTGACCGCGGGCGCGGAACTCGCCGGCCTGGTCACCGAGCTATGCGCCGCCCGGCTCCAGGAGCCGAAGGACGACCTGATCACCGCGCTGGCCACCGCGAACATCGATGGAGAGCAGCTGACCAGCGCCGAGCTCGCCTCGTTCTTCATCCTGCTCGTGGTGGCCGGCAACGAGACCACCCGGAACGCCATCTCGCACGCGCTCATCCTGCTCACCGACCACCCGGAGCAGCGCGCGCTGCTGATGGATGATCCGGGGGCGAGGCTGGCCGGCGCGGTGGAGGAGATCGTCCGGCAGGCGTCTCCGGTGATGTTCATGCGGCGGACCCTCACCCGCGACTACAGCATGAACGGCCAGGACTATCACGAGGGCGACAAGGTGGCCTTGTTCTACTGGTCAGCCAACTACGACGAGACCGTGTTCGCCGACCCGGCCCGGTTCGACATCACCCGCTCCCCTAACCCGCACGTCGGCTTCGGGGCCGCCGGGCCGCATTTCTGCCTGGGCGCCCACTTGGCCCGGCGGGAAATCACCGTGGCGCTCCGGGAGCTGCTGGGCCGTGTTCCCGGGATTCGCGCCGCCGGCCCGCCTGACCGGCTGCTCTCCAGCTTCATCAACGGCATCAAGCATCTGAACTGCGATTTCAGCCAGTGACGTAACCGGGCAGACTCCCGCGCAACCAGTCACCGTAGTTCTCACACCCGCGAGCCGGCCTCAATCTGGTAACGAGGTGTAATTATAAAAACGCGGAGTGTATAACTAGAAGTCCCCTGGCTTGCGGGGGGACCGCGCGTCAACTGTGGGGGGTCGTCTCCTCGCCGTGCCCGGCCAGCCACCCCGCCGAGGGGCGGCGGTGGCCCCGGTACGGAACGGGGGCGGAGAGGCGCGAAAGCCAAGGGGGACCTTCGTCCACTGGTGGCGCTTCCCCGGGGGCGTAGCGCCACCCAGGACGAAGGTGCCGGGTGCGGCGGCTGGCCCCGGGACCGGGGCCAGCCGCCGGCCCGGCGCCCGGATGCCCCGGATGCCCGCCGCCCGGTTGAGGCCGTCACCCGCCCCCCGGTCAGGGCAACGCGCTGATCTGCCGGGCGAGGGCGAAGTCGGCTCCGGTCAGGCCGCCAGCCGAGTGCGTCGACAAGGTCAGCGTCACCTTGTTCCACTGGATCAGCACATCGGGATGGTGGTTGGCCTGCTCGGCCAGGTAGGCCACCGCCCCGACGTACAGCATGGCGGCCCGGAAGTCAGCCATGGTGACCTCACGGGTGATGCTGTCACCCGCCCGGGTCCAGTCCGGCAGGCTGGCGAGTTCGGTGCCGATTTCATCCTCCGAGAGCAGTCCCATGTCGTGCGAGCCTATCGGGCGCCTACGGCAGCCACCAGACGCGGGACGGGGCCGCGATGCACGAGCCGACGTTGACCGGGGTCCCCGCGGTGAGCGAGCTGCCCGGGTCACGCAGGCAGCGCTGGGCCAGGGAGTTGCGCAGCAGGCCGTTACCCAGCGCCGTCCACTGCTGGTAGCTGCTCCTGTTGCAGTGCCGGAGCTTGACCGCCGCCGTCTTGGCCGACGACGCGACCGCGAGACAGTAGCCGCCGTCGCGGATGGCCTGGCCGACGAGCCGCCACTCCTGCCGACCCGCGCCGCTGCCACAGGTGCTGGTGATCGCCGCCGCGTCCTGGGCGTACCGTGCCCGGGACAGGCACACGCCGGCCACCCCGCTGGGCACCGTGCCGCCGTGCAGCGCGCTGACCGCGGACTGGGCCGCCGTCAGGTAGTTGCTGTACACACCGCTGGTGTACGTGGCCCAGGGACTAAAGCTCGCACCCTGCTCGCTGATGAGGTAGGCGCCATCCGCGTTGCACTTGGCCGTGAACGCGCACGTGTTGTCGATGCTGGTCCAGGCCTGGTTGTCGATCTGCCAGAGCCCTCGGTCATACATCCCCGAGCAGGCCACCGGCGGGTAGTAGCCGTCCTGGCCGGTCGGGTTGCAGTAGTACACGGTGGGGCGGCCGCCGGATTCGGCGACGCAGATGGCGCTGGCCGTGACCAGGTCGCCGTTCGAGGCGTTGTTCGCCCACCCCGCGTAGGTGGCATATGCGGCGCAGGCCTGGGCCGCCGTCTCCGCCTGCTGTGCGCTGAGGATCCGGTCGAACGCCCCGCGCGCGGCCACCGATGCCGGCCGCATCACCGGCCCGGGCTGCGGGAAGCCGCCCGCAGCTCCCCCGGCGCCACCGGCCGTGGACCGGAGCGCATTACGTGACGCTGAGTGATCAGCGTGCTGGGAGACGGACGCCGCAGCGACGATGCTGGCGGGTAGGACGATGGCCGCTGCGGCGGCGAGAACGTAACGGGCTGCCGCCTTGGCGCTAAACGCCATGATCGAAACCCCCTCGATTCCAGACGGGATCAGATCCCGCCAATACGGACCCGACCTGCTGGGGAAGGGTCCTGAGGGGCTCGTTAGCCGACTAGCGAGTCGGCTTGTGATGCTAAGAAAAGTCCATACCCCGCCCAAAGCGCAGCGGAACCGTACTGACAAGACATGAGAGCTGGTACCGGATTTCTCGTCACCGTAAGTGACAAACTTGCCCGCAACCGGGCAGTATTCACTCAGCGGCCAGCCCGGGATCAGCACCGGGGGCTAACTCGCTGTTCAGCAGCGTGGCGGCGGCATCAGGGCGTCCTTCCGCTGGCGCTGTCTGCTCGCGGGGTCGTGCCACCGGGGGGAACGGGGGTCATGGAGGCATGGGTAACGCGCCGAATCCGCCGCCGGGCAGCGGGCCCGGGGAGGAAGTCCCGCCGGAGCGGGACGGCACCCCGGCCGTCGACCGGCTGCTGACCCAGCTCACCCGGTTCCTGCTGCGCAACAGCGCCGAGGGTGCCTTCGAGCTCCGGTACACGATCCGGTCAGTGGGTGCCGCCTGCGGAGCCCAGGCCGACCTGCTGGCCATTACCGAAGGAGCGGTGCTCTCGGTGGCCCACCCCGGAGGCGCCCGGTACACGGCCACCGTGCACGTCGCCCCGGAGCTCGCCCGGCTCGACCTGGTCTCGCAGGGCAAGGATCTCGTCCACCGGATGATCTCCGGCGCGGCGCCGGCCCCGGCCGGGGAGCAGGAGCTCACCCGGCTGCAGCGGCAGCCCCAGCCGTACCCGTGGTGGCTGAGGCTGCTGGGGGTGATCTTGTTCGCTGCGGGTTTCGCCCCCAGCGCCCAGGCCACCTGCGACGCCGGGCAGGTCCAGGCCCAGCGTGAGGTCAGTCAGCACGGCGGCGGAGGCGGCACTCCTGGTGCCCGATGCTAGGTTTCCGGCGTGAGACGGTCGGTAGCGGGGTCGCTACGATAAGCCTTCCTCCGAGCTCGGACCCGCAGCTGGGGGCCGGGAGTCCGGGCGACCGGGGCGAGGCGTCAGCCGGTATGCTGACCGGGCCCGCTTCACCTGAGTAAGCGCGGCCGTGCGGCCCGGCCGGTTGCGGCCCGCCCGGAACCCGGCCTCCCGCACCGGCCCATCCACCCGGCCGCCCTGGAGTGCTCCCGATGACCACGCCTGACGCGACGAAGCCGCGGTCAACCCCGTTGCGCGGCGTGCATGAGCAGCTGGGTGCCTCGATGACCGAGTTCGCCGGGTGGCTGATGCCGCTGCGGTACCGCAGCGAGACCGCCGAACACCAGGCGGTCCGGGCCAGCGCCGGCC
>Ga0208589_1000520_pt1 | contig 18067 bp, 16 predicted proteins | sample NGESurshal092012_2_FD_184486 | JGI IMG/M metagenome (GOLD analysis project Ga0208589, IMG submission 184486) | Arctic peat soil microbial communities from Barrow, Alaska - NGEE Surface sample F53-2 shallow-092012 (SPAdes) | ecosystem: Environmental > Terrestrial > Soil > Wetlands > Peat ... | reverse complement strand
CTCACTCCCGATCAGCGAGCCGCAGCACTGGAGAAGGCTGCAAGGGCGCGCAAGGAACGGGCTGAGGTCAAGGCCCGGCTGAAGAAGGCCGAGCTGACTTTGTCCCAGGTCCTCAAGGATGGCCAGACTGATGACATCCTTGGAAAGATGAAAGTCTCGGCTCTGCTCGAGGCCGTGCCGGGGATCGGCAAGGTGCGCGCCCGGCAGATCATGGAGCGGCTCGGCATCGCCGAATCGCGCCGCGTCCGTGGCCTGGGTGCGAACCAGCGCGCCGCGCTGGAAAACGAGTTCGGTGGTGTTATCTGAGGCTGTCTGATCACCCCAGGGGCGGGCGCGGGGGACCCAGGCCAACGGCCATGACGTCCGCTGATCGCACATGCGGTACCGCGCTTGTCCGGGGGGGCGGGGTGCCAGCCCGGCTAACTGTTCTTTCCGGCCCTTCCGGGGTCGGCAAGAGCACGGTGGTGGCCGGGCTGCGGAAGGAAAGCCCGGAAATCTGGCTCTCGGTATCGGTGACCACCCGGGCCCCGAGGCCCGGTGAAGTTGACGGCCGCGAGTACCACTTTGTCAGCGATGCCGAGTTCGACCAGATGCTGGCCCGGGGAGATCTGCTCGAATGGGCGGCATTCGCCGGCTACCGGTATGGGACACCGCGCGGGCCGCTCGCCGAGAAACTGGCGGCCGGAGTTCCCGCGCTCCTGGAAATCGATCTTGCCGGCGCCCGGCAGGTACGCCAGGCGGTACCAGATGCACTGCTGGTATTTCTCGCCCCGCCTAACTGGGCAGAGCTGGTGCGCCGGCTGACCGGCCGCGGCACCGAGCCCCCGGAGGTAATCCAGCGCAGGCTGGAGGCCGCCCGGGTGGAGCTCGCCGCGGAGGATGAGTTCGACCTGACGCTGATCAACACGTCGGTCAGGGATGTGTGCCGCCAGCTGGTAGCCTTGACGATGGCCTTAGTTGGCCCCTGATTTCTTTCTCGAACGGAAGGCACATAGTGGCAGGGAATCCCTCCCCTGAGGGCATCACCAACCCGCCTATCGACGATCTGCTTAGTGTCGTCGACAGCAAGTACCGCCTGGTCATCATGGCGGCCAAGCGGGCGCGGCAGATCAACGCCTACTATGCCCAGCTCGGCGAGGGCCTGCTGGAGTATGTCGGCCCGCTGGTCGAGACCCGGGTCCAGGAAAAGCCGCTGTCCATCGCGCTGCGTGAGATCCGCCAGGGACTGCTCATCGGCGTGGAGACGGCCGAACCCACCAGCTGAGCGCGTCCAGTCAGCGGCCGGGAACAGGGGCTGGAGAACGTGCCGTCGAGCATCGTTCTCGGTGTCGGCGGCGGTATAGCCGCCTACAAGGTCTGCGAGCTGCTCAGGCGGTTCACCGAGGGCGGCCACCGGGTCCGGGTGATCCCCACCAGCAGCGCGCTGCGGTTCGTGGGGGAGGCCACCTGGGCTGCCCTGTCCGGGCAGCCCGTCGCCACGACCGTCTGGGATGACGTGCACGAGGTGCCGCATGTCCGGCTCGGGCAGCGCGCCGACCTCGTCTTCGTCGCACCCGCCACCGCCGACCTGCTGGCCCGCGCGGCCGCCGGGCGGGCCGACGACCTGCTGACCGCCACCTTGCTGACGGCACGCTGCCCGGTGGTGTTCGCGCCCGCGATGCACACCGAGATGTGGGAGCACCCGGCCACCCAGGCCAATGTGGCCACGCTGCGCGGCCGGGGCTGTCTCGTCCTGGATCCCGCCGCCGGGCGGCTCACCGGCGCCGACAGCGGGCCGGGACGGCTGCCCGAGCCAGCCGGGCTGTACGAGACGGGCATCCGGGTCCTGGCCCGCGGCATCGCCGGGCTGCGCCCAGATCTGGCCGGGCGGCACGTGCTGGTCTCGGCGGGCGGCACCCGGGAAGAACTCGACCCGGTCCGGTTCCTCGGTAACTGGTCTTCCGGGCGGCAGGGCTACGCGCTGGCGCGGACCGCAGCCGCCCGGGGTGCCCGCGTCACGCTGGTGTCCGCGAACGTGGACCTCGATGACCCGGCGGGCGTGCAGGTCGTCCGGGTGATCTCGGCCCGTGAGCTGGAGGCTGCGGTCACCTCCGCCGCCGCGGGCGCGGACGCGGTCGTCATGGCGGCGGCGGTGGCTGACTTCCGGCCCGCGGCCCGCGCCGAGTCGAAGATCAAGAAGGCCGGGCTGGTCCCTGAACCGCTGCTCCTCGCCGAAAACCCCGACATCCTGCGCGGGCTGTCGGCCCGCCGGGCCCGGACGGGGCAGGTCATCGTCGGCTTCGCCGCCGAGACCGGGGACCTGCTGCGCAACGGCCACGCCAAGCTGGCCGCGAAGGGCTGCGACCTGCTCGTCGTGAATCAGGTCGGCGCCGGGCTCGCGTTCGGCACCGCCGACAACGAGGCGATCGTCCTGGCTTCGGACGGCACCGAGGTGAAGGTGCCGCGCGGTCCCAAGGAGGTGCTCGCCGACGTCGTCTGGGACCTCGTCGGCGCCCGGCTGCCCGGTTAGCCAGGCTGGCCGGCGAAGGTGGCACACTTAGCTGGTTTCATGGGCCCGTCTATCCTCGTCAAGTGGCTGGGCAGGCACGGTTTCTGGTCCCGCAGGCCAGGGAGCACGGCTAGACTTCGGCGAAGTTTCAGCCGCTTACTAGGACGGGGAGTCAGGTGGCCCGACGTCTTTTCACCTCCGAGTCGGTGACGGAGGGTCATCCGGACAAGATGGCGGATCAAATCAGCGATGCCATCCTCGATTCGATGATCAAGGATGACCCGAACAGCCACGTGGCTGTGGAGACGCTGATCACGACCGGCCAGGTGCACGTGGCGGGGGAGGTGACAACCGAGACCTACGTGGACATCCCGGGGATCATCCGCGAGAAGATCCTCGAGATCGGCTACGACTCCTCGCTCAAGGGATACGACGGCGCGTCGTGCGGAGTGTCGGTGTCGATCGGCGCCCAGTCCCCGGACATCGCCCAGGGCGTGCTCCACGCGTTCGAGCACCGCGAGGGTGAGGGTTCCACCGACCTGGACCGCCAGGGAGCGGGTGACCAGGGGCTCATGTTCGGCTACGCGTGCCGCGAGACGCCCGAACTCATGCCGCTGCCGATCATGCTCGCGCACAAGCTGGCCAGGCGGCTGTCCGAGGTGCGCCGCAGCGGTGACGTTCCCTACCTGCGCCCGGACGGCAAGACGCAGGTCACGATCGAGTATGACGGCGACAAGGCGGTACGGCTGGACACCGTGGTCGTGTCGGCGCAGCACGCGCCGGACATCGACCTCAGGGAACTGCTCACCCCGGACGTCCAGGACCTCGTGGTCAGCCCGGTACTCGACGGCCTGGACATCGACACCACCGCGTACCGGCTCCTGGTCAACCCCACGGGCCGGTTCGAGATCGGCGGTCCCATGGGCGACGCCGGGCTGACCGGCCGCAAGATCATCATTGACACGTACGGCGGGATGGCCCGGCACGGGGGCGGCGCATTCTCCGGCAAGGATCCGTCCAAGGTGGACCGCAGTGCCGCCTACGCGATGCGCTGGGTGGCCAAGAACGTGGTCGCCTCCGGCCTCGCGGACCGTTGCGAGACCCAGGTCGCCTACGCGATCGGCAAGGCCAAGCCGGTGGGCCTGTTCGTGGAGTGCTTCGGCACCGAGCGGGTGCCCGTCGAGCAGATCCAGGATGCGGTGCTGGAGGTCTTCGACCTGCGGCCGGCCGCGATCATCAGGGATCTGGACCTGCTCCGCCCGATCTACTCACAGACCGCCAGCTACGGGCATTTCGGCCGTGAGGAGCCGGACTTCTCCTGGGAGCGGATCGACCGCGCCGACAGCCTCAGGGACGCCGCGGGCCTGTAACCCGCCGCCCGGTAACCCCGGGGGCTGGGATCCCGGTCCCCGGACCCGCGGGCCCGGCCCTGGACATCATCCGGGCCTGGAATTTACGCTCATCGCGCTGGGTGTTCTGGTTAGGGCGTTCCCGCGCGTGAGCCGGTGAGCTTTTGCCATCATCCACAGACCGGACGGCCTTCCCGGCCCAGCCAGAGCCGGGCGCCCCTGCGAAGCGATCGCCGGACCCTGCTCAGTCCGTGCGGCCCGCGTCCGCGCCGCAGCCGGCGAGCGAGTCCGCGCCGCGGCCGGTATGCGAGGCCGTGCCCCCGGGGCCAGTCGCCCGGCGCCCCGCCGCCAACTGGCCCGCTACGGCCGCGCTGGTGTGCGGCATCCTCGGCGGGACGCTCATCACCCTCCCGGCCGGGTTGCTGCTGGCCGCTGTCGGCTTCCGCCGGGCCCGCGGGGGGAACGGGGGCCTGGCCCGCTGCTTGCTGGCGGTCGCGCTGACGCTGGCCTGGGCGGGAGCAGCGGGGTACCTGCTACCCCGCCTCATCCGGGCCGCCGACCCAGGCTGCGTCGCGTACAAGAACACCGCGCTCACGGCCTACAACCGGGTGGCCGACGACGTCAGCGAGGGCCGTTCCCGGGCCCGGCTGGCCCGGGACCTGTCCGCCGCCATCGCCTCGATCAGCCGTGCCACGGCGGACAGCCGGAACGCAGCGGCCACCCAGCCGCTGGCCGCGCTGGCCGGGGACCTGCGCACCATGCGCGCGGACGTCCAGGCCGGCCGCGTCGTCCCGCGCGGGCTGCTGCTGTCCCTGAACCGCGAGACCCGGGCCGCCGACGCTGCCTGCGGCACCGTGCATCTCTAGACCACACCGGCGCAGCGTGTCACCCCTCTCTGGTAGGACAGGACCGTGGCAGGGGCAGCGGGTCAGCAGGCGGCCACCCGGCCGGCGCGGCGGGGTGCGGCCCGCGATCCGGGTCCGGCCGCCGCGGTCCTGCCGGTCGCCCGGATCGCCGTCGACATCCCGCTGGCCCACCTCGACCGGCCGTTCGACTACCTGATTCCCGAGCGGCTGTCGGATCAGGCCGTACCCGGCTGCCGGGTGCGGGTCCGCTTCGCGGGCCAGCTAGTCGACGGCTACCTGCTGGACCGGGCGGCGGAGAGCGGGCACCAGGGGCGGCTGGCCCGCCTCGAGCGAGTGGTGTCACCCGAGCCCGTGCTGAGCCCGGAGATCATGGCCCTGGCCCGTGAGGTGGCGGACCGCTACGCGGGTACCCTGGCCGACGTCCTGCGGCTGGCCATCCCGCCCCGGCACGCCCGCACCGAATCGGCCGCTCCCCTCCCTGAGCCGGACAGGCCTGGGCCGGACGGGCCTGGACCCACGCCTGGGCGGCCCGGGCCCGGCCCGTGGGCCCGGTATCCGGACGGTCCCGCGTTCCTCGACGCGCTGGCCAGCCGGCGCGGGCCGCGCGCCGTGTGGTCGGCGCTGCCCGGGCCGCACTGGCCGGAGGAGATCGCCCGGGCGGTGGCCACCGTCGCGGCCACCGGGCGGGGTGCCCTGGCCGTGGTGCCGGACGCCCGCGATCTCGGCCTGCTGGACACGGCGCTCGCCGCACAGCTTGGGCCCGGCCGGCACGTCACGCTGTCTGCCGACCTCGGGCCCGCCGAACGCTACCGGCGCTGGCTGGCTGTCCGGCGCGGCACGCAGCGGGTGGTGGCGGGCACCCGCGCCGCGATGTTCGCGCCGGTCAGTGACCTGGGGCTGGTGGCCCTCTGGGATGACGGGGACGACCTGCACGCCGAGCCACGCGCGCCGTACCCGCACACCCGCGAGGTGCTGGCCCTGCGGGCGCACCGCACTGGCGCGGCCGTCCTGATCGGGGGCTTCGCCCGGACCACCGAGTCCACCAGCCTGGTGGCCAGTGGCTGGGCCAGGCCCATCGTGGCGGACCGTCCCGTGCTCCGCGACCACGCCCCCGCGGTCCGCGCCACGGGCGGTGACGCGGAGCTCGCCCGGGACGAGGCGGCGCAGACCGCGCGGCTGCCCAGCCTGGTGCTGCGCACCGCCCGCGAGGCACTGGGCGGCGGCCCGGTCCTGGTCCAGGTGCCGCGCCGCGGTTATGTGGCTGCCCTGGGCTGCGCCCGCTGCCGGGAAAGAGCCAGGTGCACGGCCTGCGGAGGCCCGCTCGCCCTGGCCAGCGTCGGCGCGGCGCCCCGTTGCGGATGGTGTGGAGTGGCCGACGAGCGATGGCGGTGCACGCACTGCGGGCATGCCGCCGTCCGAGCCCTGGTGACCGGGGCCGGGCGCACCGCGGAGGAACTCAGCCGGGCCTTCCCCGGGGTCCCTCTGATCACCTCCGGCGGGGCCGCGATGATCCCCACCGTGCCCAGCTCGCCCGCCCTGGTGGTCGCCACGCCGGGCGCCGAGCCACGGGCCGGCGGCGGGTACGCCGCCGCGTTGCTGCTGGACGGCTGGATGCTGCTCGGCCGCCCCAGCCTGCGCGCCGCCGAGGAGACGCTGCGTCGCTGGATGAACGCCGCGGCGCTGGTCCGCGCCGGATCCGCGGGCGGCCGGGTGGTCGTGGTGGCTGACTCCGCCATCCCCGCGGTGCAGGCCCTGGTCCGGTGGGACCCGGTCACCCACTCCGAGCGGGAACTCGACGAGCGGGCCGAGCTTCATTTCCCGCCCGCGGTACGGATAGCGTCCCTCAGCGGACCTCAGGACGCGGTCGATGCGTTGCTGGCGGACGCGGAGCTGCCGCCCGGTGCGCAGCAGCTCGGCCCCGTCGAGGAGCCTCCGGACAGCGTCCGGATGCTGGTGCGTGTGCCCAGGTCAGAAGGGTTGATGCTGGCCGGGGCGCTGCACCGGGCTCAGGCCGGGCGGACCGCACGCAAGGCTGCGGGAGCCGTCCGGGTGCAGCTCGACCCGGCCGAGCTGATCTGAGTCCCCCCGGGGAGGCCATAGGGTGCTTGGGTGGCCACCTCACGACGGAACCAGCCGTCGCGGACCACGCCGGGTCCGCGCGGTACGGCGAACGGGAACGCGCAGGGCGGGGCGGATACCGGCGGTCCGCCCCGGCTCCCGACCGTGCGCCTCGCGCCGCGCGAGGAGCTGGCCGCAGCGGCCCGGGTCGCTCCGCTGCTGCGGGCAGCGCGCGACGTGGCCCGGTGGGTCGGCGCGGGCCGGACGCTCACCAAGACCGGGCGGCTGCGTCACGCGGACGCCCTGACGGCCGCCACGCACCTGGAGCTGATCCCGGCCGAGTTCGACGCGGCGTGGCGGGTCGCGGTCGCCGCCCGGATGCTGGTGCTGACCGGGACCCGCGTGGAAGCCGGGGACCGGCTCGACGTGCTCGCGTCCGGTACGGCCGACGACGTGCTGGCCGCCTGGGACTCGGCGCTCACGGTCATGCTGGAAGCCGAGGACCTGGACGGGATGGCGACCGCCCTGTACACCGTGGGCGGCCCGGTCCGAATGGACGCCCTCTTCGACGCCTATCTGGCCGCGGCGGACACCCGGCGCAAGGGAGCCCGCGGCGGCGAGCCGGGACCCGGGGGGGAGCAGGCTGCTGACCGCGGCGTGCTCCAGGACGAGGGAGCGGCCCTCTCCGTCGCGCTGGAGATGCTGGCCGACCTCGGCGTGGTCGAGCTGGGGGCGGACGAGCCCGGTGTGGAAGAGGACGGGGGTGCCCTCACCGTCACCCTGGCCCCACTCGGCGTCTGGGGTGTGCACCGGCGGCTGCGCGCGCAGGGATGGCACGTCCCGGTCACCGGCGGGCGTGCCCGCAGCGATGCCGCCGCGCTGCTCGCCACGCTAGCCAACTGCGACGTGGAGGACGGGGAAGCGGAGATCGCCAGCTGGCTCGCGGGACGCACTCCCCGGCAGGCCGCGGCGGAACTGATCAGCGCGGCCAGCCAGGGCTCACCCGGCCTGCGCGGCGCGGGGTTCGCGGTGCTCGACCGGATTGGCGCGGATGCCGTGGTGTCGGTCCGGCAAGCCCTGGCCGATCCGGTGCTGCGCGCCCACGCGGCGGTCTGGCTGCACGAGCACGGCGAGGACGTCGAGCTGGACCGGGAAGACCGGGCCTGGCTGCTGGTCGACCTGGGTGCTGGGCTGCTGGAGGAGGCCGACCCGAAGGACGTCGTGGCCGAGCTGCTGCCCGACGTCCCCCCGGACGCGCAGGCGGAGCTGGTGGCCGGGCTATGGCGGGTCCGCCATCCCGGCGTGACGGACCTGCTGACCGCACTTAGTGATCACCACCCCGATCCTTCGGTGGCGCGGGCCGCGCGGAAGGCCGCGTTCAAGGCCCGCTCGGTCTCGGCCAGTTGAGGCCCCGGCAGTTCATAGACTTGGGTGGTTAACGCTCCCGGTGGCAGGCCCGGCGAGCGCCAACACGGAAGGACGGTGCGCCATCAGCGTTAAGCCGATCCGCATCTTCGGTGACCCGGTCTTGCGCACCCCGGCCGAGCCGGTCCGCGACTTCGATGCCGAGCTGCGCAAGCTGGTCAAGGACCTCACCGACACGATGCTGGAGGCACCGGGCCTCGGCCTGGCCGCCCCCCAGATCGGCGTGGGCCTGCGGGTCTTCACTTATTTCGTGGACGACGAACTCGGGCACCTGATCAACCCCTCGCTGGACCTGTCGGCCGAGACGGAGACCGACGACGAGGGCTGCCTGTCGTTCCCGGGCCTCGCCTTCCCGACCCAGCGAGCCTTCGGGGCGGTCGCTAAGGGCTTCAACATGTACGGCGAGCCGGTCACCGTCGAGGGCACCGGCCAGCTGGCCCGGTGCGTGCAGCACGAGACCGACCATCTCGACGGGGTCCTGTTCATCGACCGGCTGGACCCGCAGCAGCGCAAGCTGGCCATGCGGGCCGTCCGCGAGGCGGAGTGGTGGGGTGAGCCGATCCCGGAGATCCGGGCCTCGCCCCACGCGACCGGCGGACAGGCCCGCTAGGTTCCCGCATGCGAGTGGTGTTCGCTGGTACCCCGCAGGCCGCCGTGCCCGCACTCGATGCCCTGCTGAAGTCCGGGCACGAGGTGGTCGCGGTGGTGACCCGGCCCGACGCCCCGGCCGGCCGGGGGCTGCACCTGGAGCCGAGCCCGGTCGCGCAGCGCGCCACCGAGGCCGGGGTCGAGGTGCTCAAGCCCGCCCGGCCCCGGGACCCGGAATTCGTCGACCGCCTGCGGCAGATCGACCCGGACATCGTCCCGATCACCGCTTACGGTGCGCTCATCCCGCAGTCCGTGCTGGACATCCCGGCCCAGGGCTGGGTCAACCTGCATTTCTCGCTCCTGCCCGCATGGCGCGGCGCCGCCCCGGTACAGCACGCCATCCTGCACGGGGACGACATCACCGGCGCCACCACGTTCCGGCTGGTCAAGGAGCTGGATGCGGGCCCGGTCTTCGGCGTGGTGACCGAGTCGATCCGGCCCGATGACACCGCGGGAGAGCTGCTCGGGAGGCTGGCGGTATCCGGCGCCGACCTTCTCGTGGCCACCCTCGACGGGATCGAGTCCGGGCAGCTCGAGGCGCGGCCCCAGCCCGCCGAGGGAGTCAGCCTCGCTCCCAAGATCACCGCTGAGGATGCCCGGGTGCGCTGGGACCAGCCGGCCATCGCCGTGGACCGGCAGATCCGCGCGACCACGCCCAGCCCCGGGGCCTGGACCATGCTGGGGGAGGCCCGGGTGAAGTTGTGGCCGGTCGGCCCGCTCCCCGATAACGCGACCCCCGGCGATCCGGTCCCCGACAACGCGGGCCCCGGCGACGCGGCGTCCACCGGCGCCCCTGCCCCCGGGGAAGTGCGGATCCTGCGCTCCGGGGTCCTGGTCGGCACCGCCACCACGCCGGTCGGGCTGGGTGACGTGCAGCCACCGGGCAAACGGCGGATGCGCGCCGCCGACTGGGCCCGCGGACTCCGCCAGGACCGAGTGGTGCTGGGCTGAGATGACTGCACCCATCCGCAAGCCGCGGGCCACTCCCCAGGGCGGTGCATCCCGGGGCAGAGCTTCCCGCGGCGGTGCCCCGCGCCAGGGCGCCTCCGGCGGCGGCGCCCCGCGCAGCGACGCTTCCGGGGCCGCTCCGCGCCAGGGCGCTTCCGGCGGCGGCCCGCGCGGCGGCCGGGGACGCCGAGCCGACCCGGTCCGCCGGGTCGCCTACGACGTGCTCATCGCCGTCGAGCAGCGGGACGCCTACGCCAACCTGCTGCTGCCGTCGATGCTCGCCGAGCGAGGGCTGGCCGGGCGCGACGCCGCGCTCGCCACCGAGCTCACTTACGGGACGCTGCGCGGCCGGGGCAGCTACGACGCGATCCTCGGCCTGTGCAGCGACCGGGGCCTCGACCGGGTAGACCCGCCGCTGCGCGAGGTGCTGCGGCTCGGCACCCACCAGCTGCTGGCTACCCGGGTCCAGCCGCACGCGGCCGTCGCGACGTCTGTGGAGCTCGCCAAGGACCTGGCTGGCCAGCGTTCGGCCGGCTTCGTCAACGCGGTGCTCCGCAAGGTGGCCACCCGAGACCTGGAGACCTGGATAGGGATAGCGGCGCCGCGCCGCGACACCGATCTGCTCGGTCACCTGGCCGTCCGGTACAGCCATCCCCGGTGGATGGTGGAGGTGGTGGCCGAGGCGCTGGGGGAGGATCCCGCGAGCGGCATGGCCGGTACCGAGGCGGCCCTGGCGGCGGACGGGACCCGGCCCAGGGTCACCCTGTGCGTGGTGCCCGGGCTGGCCGACCCCGCGGAGCTGGTGGCCGCCGGCGGCGAACCCGCCACCTGGTCGCCCTTCGGCGCCTATCTGGCGGGCGGGGACCCGGGCGCAATCGAGGCGGTCAGCGCCCGGCGGGCGGCCGTCCAGGACGAGGCGAGCCAGCTGGCTGCCATCGCGGTCGCCCGGGCCGGCCTGACTGGCCAGGATCGCTGGTGGCTGGACATGTGCGCTGGGCCGGGCGGCAAGGCCCGGCTGCTGGCCGGCCTGGCGGCGCAGCGCGAGGCGCACCTGGTGGCCACGGACGCGCGCCCGCACCGGGCCCGGCTGACGCGCGACGCCGTGTCGGTCACCGGCGCAGCGGCCGCCGCGGCTGTCGACGGGACCATGCCCGCCTGGCGACCCGCAGCCTTCGACCGGGTGCTGGTGGACGTCCCGTGCTCTGGGATCGGGGCGCTGCGCCGCCGCCCCGAGGCCCGCTGGCGCCGGTCGGCGCAGGACGTGCTGGGCCTGGGCGGGCTGCAGCGCAGTCTGCTCCGCAGCGCGCTGGACGCGGTCCGGCCGGGTGGCGTGGTCGGCTACGTCACCTGCTCGCCGCACCGCGGCGAGACGCGGGACGTGCTGGCGGACGTGCTCCGCGGCCGCGACGACATCGAGGTGCTGGACGCGCCCGGCGTCCTGGCCGAGGTCCCGGACCTGCGCTGCCCGGAGCCTGATGGCCGGTACGCCCAGTTCTGGCCGCACCGGCACGGCACCGATGCGATCTTCCTGGCCCTGCTGCGCCGCCGTGAAGACGCCGGGCGGCCGGGGCGCTGATCAGCCAGCGGCCCGATCAGCGGGCACTGGGTTAGGTGGCTCTGGATCAGCTGGCACTGGTGAGCGAGCGCCCGGTGCTCCGGCGCAGCCGGGCGGAACCGATGTCTGCCCGCTGGCCCTCGCTGTACCCGGCCCCGTATCCGCTGCCGGAGTACGTCATCTGCGTCTTGCGGGTGGTGGGGTAGGCGTGCTCGATGTTCCGCATGATGACCTGCCGCCGGTCAGCCAGGACCAGCGTCGTCCGGGCGCCGTCGGTAGCGGCGGGGGAGGTGGCCTGCGAGGTGGCCGCCTGCTCGGCGGTCCGGACCCGCGAGACCACGGCCGAGATGAAGCCGAGCAGCCAGCTGCGCCGCCACGCCCGCGGACTGCGGCTCCAGTCGGGGACCTGGGCCACCGCGAGGCCCTGCCACATCTGCAGCAGCAGTGACGTGTACAGCACGTCGGTGCGCTCGATGTCGGACGCGAAACCGAAGATGTGGATGCGGGTCCCCGGGCCCTGGCGCGGCAGCAGCACGCACTGGCACCGCAGGACCGAGGCCAGGCCGCAGAGCAGGTGCGCCTGCACCCGGGCCCACGGGTTGTCGATGTCAATCTTCCGGTCGGCGGGGTGATCGGTCTCCGGCCGCCGCGCGGCGAGCAGAGCTCGGTCGATGCCGTACTTGGCCATCATCTCGGCCGCCTTGGCCGTCAGCGCCTCCGCCTCGGCCGGGGTCACACCGGCGGATTCCGCCTTGGTGAGCAGCTTGCGCACGCGATCGAGCAGGGCGGCGGCGGCCTCGGATCCTGGTGCCGGGCCCCGCGCGGGGCCGCTGCTCGCCTGGCCGCCACCTGCGGAGCTGTGCGGGGCGGAGCCAGTACCCGGTGCCTGGGGATTCACGGAAGTTGCCTCCTGTCCGGAACACAGTATCGAATGCAGATTCGGACGATATCCGGACGTTGCGACATTTTGCCTGGGGTGCTGCTCCCTGGGAACGGGTTGCCTCGGGGCGCTGTTCCTGCCGCACCCTACCCCCGGCCGGGCCCGGATCGCCGGGCCCCCGGACGGGGGGACGGCGGGCTCACCCCGCAGGCCCCCCGCCGATGCGGCGCCGGGTCCTACACTCAGCCCCATGGCCGTCCAGATGGCACCCAGCATCCTGTCCGCTGACTTCGCCCGTCTCGCGGACGAAGCAGCTGCCGTCACCGGTGTAGCTGACTGGCTGCACGTGGACGTCATGGACAACCACTTCGTGCCCAACCTCACCCTCGGGCTGCCGGTGGTCGAGGCGCTGCTCAAGCACGCAGGCCTGCCGCTCGACTGCCATCTGATGATCGAGGAACCCGAGCGCTGGGCGCCGGCTTACGCGGAGGCCGGGGCTCGGAACGTCACGATCCACGCCGAGGCGGCCTCATCGCCGGTGCGGACCCTGCGGATGATCAGGTCCGCGGGGTCCCGGGCCGGCCTGGCGATCAACCCGTCTACCCCCGTCGAGCCGTACGCCGATCTCCTGCCCGAGATCGACATGATGCTGCTGATGACCGTGGAGCCAGGATTCGGCGGCCAGCCCTTCCTGGACCTGGTGCTGCCCAAGCTGCGCCGCGCCCGCGATCTGGTGACCCGGCACGGCGGCGCGGTGTGGCTCCAGGTGGACGGCGGGGTGAGCGAGAAGACCATCGAGCGCTGCGCGGAGGCGGGCGCGGACGTCTTCGTGGCCGGCTCCGCGGTCTACGACGCCGCCGATCCCGCCGCCGCCGTCCAGGCCCTCCGCGCCCAGGCGGAGCAGGCCACCGCGCGGGCCCCCTGGCACTGCTGAGGCCCTGGCCCCGCTCGTTACCGTGACCACCCGGGCCGCCCCAGCTATCCAAGGTCCGGCCGGCCGCGGCCGCTGCCAGCCGTAAGCTGCCGCCGGCTGTAATCGGCTTGACCGGCGACCCCGGCCTGTGCCCCAATGGGCCCGTCAGCTGCCCGCCGTGGGCGGCCCCGTCGCGAGGAGGTGTCCTGGTGGCATTGATGGCTGCGCCTCCACCCGCCGCGCCCCCGGATGGCGCCTGCTGACCCGCCGCTGCTGACGGTCTTCGCGCGCCCCGGGCCCGCGGCCAGCACTCGTGGCCGTGCCAGTCCCGGAGGCGACATGCCCGTTCCCCGTCCGCACCGACGCCGGGCCGATGCCGGCCCACTTTCCGTGCGGGTCATCCGCCCGACCATCCGTGATCCGCGTTTCGTCATGCTGCTGGCCGCCCAGACGGTCAACTCGGTCGGTGGCTGGGCCTGCGGCATCGCACTGTGGGGGTTCGCCGCGTACCGCTACCACGCGGGCCCGCTGCCCGTGGCACTGCTCACGCTGTGCTGGGCCGCGCCGCCCGCGGTGCTCGGCCCGCTGCTGGGGATGTCGGTGGACCGCCTCGGCCCGCAGCGGGCCCTGACGCTCGGCTACCTGGCCGCGGCGGCGGCCGCGGCGGGCCTGGCCAGCGCTGGGTCGCCGGCTGCGCTCGCCCTTGCCGCGGTGGGTTATGGCGTGACCCGGGCTCTGACGGGTCCCGCCGCGGCGGCCCTCCCGCCGCGAATCGTCGCCGGGGAGGACCTGCTGGCCGCCAACTCGCTCCTGGGCGCCGCCGGCCCGGCGGGCCAGATCCTCGGCCCGCTGGCCGCCAGTGCCACCCTCGCCGCCGCCGGGTTCCGGGCCGTGTTCCTGATGGACGCGGCCAGCTACCTGATCGCGGCCTGGGCCGTCGCGACGCTGCCAGGCCGGCCGCGGCCCGGGCCACCCGAACGGCCGGAGCGCACAGGACCGCGTGCCGGGCAGCTGGCCGGACTGCGAGTCAGTCTTCTGGCCGGGCTTCGCCACGGGCTCGCGGAGGCCAGGCAGCAGCGGGCGGTGCGGGTACTGCTCGGGCTCGGTGCCGCGGTCACCTTTACCTCGGGCGCCTTCCTCGTCATCGAGCCCCTCTCCGCCGGCCGGGTGCTCGGCCGCCCGCCCGCGCAATTCGCGCTGTTCGAGGCGGTGGCCGGGACAGGAGCGGTCCTCGCCAGCCTGGCCATGTCCCGGTTTCCGGGCCGGCTGATGTCACGCTGGCCGGGGCGCCTGACAGGCGTGCGGGCAGCGGCCGTGGCCGCCTGCGGGTACGGCGTGTCGGCCGCCGCGTTCGCCGGGACACCCTGGATCCCCGTGGCCTACGCCGGCGCCTTCGCCTGGGGGGTCAGCGGCGCCGTGTTCGCCGTGATCCTGACCACCGCGCTGCAGCAGCAGGTGCCGGTCCAGGCGCATGGGCGGGTCATGGGGCTGGCCGCGGCGCTTTATTCGGCGGCCGACACTGCCGGGCTGCCCGCCGCCGCGATCGTCCTGGTGCTGCTGAGCGTCCGTGCCGGGGCGCTCGCCCTGGCCGGCGTCGCGGTGGTGGCCGGCCTGGCCGCCGCTACCCGCGGGCCTCGCCTGCGAATCGGGGGCTGTCCGCGTGCCGGGCCCGGCCATAACTGCTGACCGTCGATGGCCGGTCACTCATAATCAGCAGAAGAGCTCGCGCGCAGGCTGTCGATATCGCCGGGGTCGTTCGTCGGACTGGAGACGGACGAGTCGAGAACCTGAAGGAGATGCTGTCATGGCTGAGTACCTGATCCTCATCAACGAGGACGAGAGCAGTTACGCCACCGCGTCGCCCGATGTGCTGCAGCAGGTGATGGAGGCCCACAACCGGTTCGCTAAGCAGGTCGAGGAGACCGGCGGGTCGATCGTCTCCGGGCGGGCCCTGCAACCCACCAGCACCGCTACCTCCATCCGCGACGACGTGATCACCGACGGCCCGTTCGCCGAGACCAAGGAGGCGCTGGGCGGGTTCTACCTGGTCGAGGCCCGCGACCTGGACCACGCGCTCGAGATCGGCAAGCTCTGCCCGGCGCAGTTCGGCGGCGTCGAAGTGAGGCCGATCATGGTCTTCGACGGCATGTGACCGGATCCACCGCGGGCGGGCTTCCCGCCGACTCCGGGACCAGCACCGGATCGGGGGCCGGGAAGGACCGCCCCACGGCGGCGGACGCCGTGGCAGATGCGCACCGTCGTGAGTGGGCCTTCGTGCTCGCCGCGACGGCGCGCGTCGCCGGGGACCTGGACCTGGCCGAGGAATGCGTGCAGGACGCCTACGTCGCGGCCTTGCAGGCCTGGTCCCAGCAAGGGGTGCCGCGCAACCCCGGCGCCTGGCTCACCACCACGGCGCGGCGCCGGGCTATCGACCTGCTGCGCCGCGACACCACCTTGCGCAGGAAACTCCCGCTGCTCGTGGAGCCCGGCCCGCCGGACGACCAGGCCGGTGCGGACGGCCCAGCCGGGGCGGAGGAAGGCAGCGGCGTGATCCCTGACGACCGGCTGCGGCTGATATTCACCTGCTGCCACCCGGCGCTGGCCCGGGAGGCGCAGGTCGCGCTCACGCTCCGGCTGGTGTGCGGGCTGTCCACGGCGGACATCGCGCAGGCCTTCCTGGTCTCCGAGCCGACCATGGCGGCCCGGGTCACCCGGGCCAAGAAGAAGATCTCCGGCGCCCGCATCGCCTACCGGGTGCCGGAGGCGGCGCAACTGCCGGACCGGCTGGACGCCGTGCTGACCGTGGTGCACCTGCTGTACACCACCGGGCACACCGCGCCAGGTGGCGGCCGCCTGGTCCGGGACGACCTGGTCGACCGCGCGCTCGGGCTGGCCCGGATGCTGCTCCTGCTGATGCCGGACGAGCCCGAGGTCCGCGGACTGCTCGCCCTGCTCCTGCTGACCGACGCCCGGCGGGCGACCCGGTGCGCCCCGGATGGCCGGCTGCTGCTCCTGGAGGATCAGGACCGCGCGCAATGGGACCGGCCCGCCATCGCCGAGGGAACCGCGCTGGTGCGTGACGCGCTGCGCAGCGGCCGCCCGGGCCGGTTTGCGCTGCAGGCCGCGATCGCGGCCGTGCACGCCCAGGCCCCCACCTACCGCGACACCGACTGGCGGCAGATCCTGGGTCTCTACGACCTGCTCGGGCGGAAGTGGACCTCGCCCGTGGTCGCCCTGAACCGGGCGGTCGCGCTGGCCATGGCCGACGGGCCGGAAGCCGGTCTCGCCGCGATCGCGGACCTGGAGCATGACGGCCGCCTGGCCGGCTACCGGTACCTGCCCGCCGCCAAGGCGGATCTGCTGCGCCGTCTCGGCCGGGCGCAGGAGGCGGCGCAGGCCTACCGCTGCGCTCTCGAGCTCACCGCCAACCAGCCCGAGCGCGACTTCCTCAGCCGCCGCCTGGCCGAGGTCCAGCCTGGCCGGTAACGGCCCCGGCGGGCCGCCGATGCGCGGAGGGTCACGGAAAGGGTGGGTTGCGGCCAGGAATACCTCTCGTGGCACACTAGTTGCTGCAGTAAAGCGTGCTCCGGGGTCGGTGAAATTCCGAGCCGGCGGTGACAGTCCGCGACCCGGCCCAGGCGCCCAGCGCCTGTGGCCGGCTGATCCGGTGTAATTCCGGGACCGACGGTTAAAGTCCGGATGGGAGGCAGCACGCGCGCGGCGGCAGCGTTGGCTGCCCGGTCGCGTTTGCGCGTCCGCGCACCCCGGAGCCGAGTGGCGTAACGGCTCCGAGGAGAGGAACCGCGGATGTTCACCGGCATAGTGGAAGAGCTCGGCGAGGTCGTCGCCGTCGAGCGGCTGCCTGACGCGGCCCGGCTGACGGTACGCGGCCCGCGGGTGACCGCGGACGCCTCGCACGGTGATTCCATCGCCGTCAACGGGGTCTGCCTGACCGTGACCGACTCCTCAGACAAGACCTTCACCGCCGACGTCATGGCCGAGACGCTGCGGCGCACCGGTCTCGGTGCGCTCAGTCCGGGTTCCCCGGTCAACCTGGAGCGTCCGGTCGAGATGGGCGGCCGGCTCGGCGGCCACCTGGTTCAGGGGCACGCCGACGGCACCGGGGAGATCCTGTCCCGCACTCCGGGCGAGCACTGGGACGTGGTGCGCATCGCCACCCCGCCGGACCTGACCCGGTACATCGTGCTGAAGGGCTCGATCACCGTGGACGGGGTGAGCCTGACCGTCTCGGCCCTCAGTGTGGCCTGGTTCGAGGTCAGCCTCATCCCCACCACGCTGGAGATGACCACACTCGGCCGGCTCGAGCCCGGCAGCCAGGTGAATCTGGAAGTCGACGTGATCGCCAAGTACGTGGAGAGCCTGCTGGCCAGCGGCCCGCCCGGGACGCCGGCGGCGCCGCCGGCGGCGGCCGCGGGCCTAGCCAGCCACCTAGGGAACGAGCAGCCGGGAGCAAGGTCATGAGCAGCGAGGACACCATGCTGGACGAGTCAGTGCTTGACGAGGTTGCGCAGGCAGTCCGGGACATCGCGGACGGCCGCCCCGTCGTGGTCGTGGACGACGCCGACCGAGAGAACGAGGGCGACATCATCGTCGCGGCCAGCAAGATGACGCCGGAGCTGATGGCGTTCATGATCCGGTACACCAGCGGAGTGATCTGCGTCCCCCTGCCTGGTGCGCACCTGGACCGGCTCCAGCTGCCCCTGATGACCCCGCACAACTCCGAGCGGATGCGCACCGCGTTCACCATCAGCGTGGACGCCCGGGACGGCGTGACCACCGGAATCTCCGCCGAGGACCGGGCGCGGACCGTGCGCACCCTGGTCGACTCGGCCACCGAGCCCTACGAGATCGTCCGGCCCGGGCACATCTTCCCGCTCCGCTACGCCGAGGGCGGCGTGCTGCGCCGGCCCGGGCAC
>Ga0208589_1000519_pt1 | contig 18095 bp, 14 predicted proteins | sample NGESurshal092012_2_FD_184486 | JGI IMG/M metagenome (GOLD analysis project Ga0208589, IMG submission 184486) | Arctic peat soil microbial communities from Barrow, Alaska - NGEE Surface sample F53-2 shallow-092012 (SPAdes) | ecosystem: Environmental > Terrestrial > Soil > Wetlands > Peat ... | reverse complement strand
GATCAAGGACGGAAGATCAAATCAGACATGCCCCCGCGAACCCGCCAAGCTCAGCCAGCCTCAAACGCCCAGCTCAACCGACCCCGTGAATGGACACCCGCAACACTGGTTATCCGCATCCATCTTAACGCGTTTGCCCGACGCATTTACTGCGACAAGAATCGGTCACTAACTACGGCAGTAAATCTCCTGCCTGCGACAACATGACGAAAGTCGCTTGGCCGAGCCGGCCAAATATGCAAATCTCAATTCCGTGCCAGGAATGAAATGCCCCGCACTAACTAAACGCAGTAAATACCGTCGCTCGCGGCACGCCGGTATCCCGGCCGGGCTGCCCGCGCGCCGCCTGGCGCTCCTGACCGATCACAGCTCCCGCAACTTCCGGATCTTCTACGTGGGCTACCTCACGTCCTTGCTCGGCTCGGCGATGTCCCGGATAGCCCTGACCTTCGCCGTGCTCGGCGCCGGGGGGAGCACCACCGACCTTGGCTTCGTCTTCGCCGCCTCGGTCGTGCCCACTGTCGTCTTCCTGCTCGTCGGCGGCGTGCTCGCCGATCGCCTGGGCCGGCGGCCGGTCATGCTCGGCACCGACGCCGGCCGCCTCGCGGTGCAGGCCAGCCTGGCGGTGGCGCTGTTCACCGGCAGGCCTGCAACGTGGCTGTTCGCGGTGGCAGCCGCCCTGCTCGGCGCCGGTGACGCCTTCTTCACCCCGGCCCTCGGCGGCCTGACGCCGCAGATTGCGCCGGCGGGCCGCCTGGCCGGCGCCAACGCTCTGCTCAGCGTCGCCCAGTCCGCGGCCAATGTCGCGGGTCCCGCGCTGGCCGGACTGCTCATCGCCGTCACCAGCCCGGCCGTGGTGGTAGCCGTGGACGCGGGCACGTTCGGCGTGAGCGTCATCGCGCTTTCCCTCCTGCGAGTGCCGCCGACGGCTCCCCGCGCACCTCAGGCCCTCCGCGCAGGCCAGGCCCTCCGCGCAGGCCAGACACCCCGCGCACCCCAGGCCCTCCGTGCAGCCCGGCGCGATCTGGCCGACGGCTGGACCCAATTCCGGGCCCAGACCTGGCTCTGGGTGACCACCCTCCAGTTCGCCCTGTTCAATTTGCTGAGCTGGGCGCCCTATCTACTGCTCGGGCCGATTATCGTCCGCGCCTATCTCGGCGGCGCCCCGGCCTGGGGCAGCATAACGGCGGCCTTTGCCGGCGGAGCGATCCTCACGGGCGCGATCGTCGTCGGGCGCAAGCCACGCCGGCCACTGGTGGCAGCCAACATCGGCAGCTTCGGCTACGCGGCGCCGTGCCTGGCCCTGGCGCTGCACGCACCGCTGGGGCTGGTGGCCGCGGCGGCCGCGCTGGCCGGCGCGGGCTCGACCACGTTCGGCACCTACTTCTCGACGGTGATGCAGCAGCGCGTGCCCCCCGACATGCTCGCGCGCACCACGGCCTACGACCTGACCGGCGCCTACGCCCTGGGCGCCGTCGGCTACGCGGTCATCGGCCCGATCGCCGGCGTGCTCGGGGCGAGAACACTGCTCGGCGTAGCCGCCGGATACGCCGTGCTCAGCAGCGTGACGGTGCTGGCGATGCCCGCTATCCGTTACCTCACCTGGCGGGAGCCACCAGACTGGGGAGCGCGACAAGGAAAGGCGCGGGAAGGCGGAGGCGGATGAGCACGCACGCGGAGCTGGTCTTCACCGGCGGGCCGGTGTACACGGCGGATGCGGCGGGGCGCCGGGTGGTCCGGGCCACCGGTCCCGGCGGGCGTCCGGCCACCGCCGTGGCGGTTGTCGGCGGACGGCTCGCGGCGATCGGGGACGCGCAGGACGATCACGTCCGTGAGCTCACGAGGCCGCGGACCGAGGTCGTCGACCTGCGCGGGCGCGCCCTGCTGCCGGGGTTCCAGGACGCCCACGTGCACCCGGCCTTCGCCGGCGTGACGATGATCGGGTGCAACCTGATCGGCGCGCGCTCCCTGGATGAGGCCCTGCGCCGGATCAGCGCCTATGCCCGGGCGCACCCGGAGAGGGAGTGGATCGCCGGCGGTGGCTGGCGGATGGAGTGGTTCGAGGGCGGGACCCCCGACCGGCACGCGCTCGACGCGCTGGTCGGCGACCGGCCCGCCTACCTGCTGAACCGGGACTGCCACGGGGCCTGGGTCAGTTCCCGGGCGCTCGCGCTGGCCGGGATCGACGCCCGCACTCCGGACCCGGCCGACGGGCGGATCGAGCGCGAGCGCGGCGGCGGCCCGCAGGGCAGCCTGCATGAGGGTGCTGCCACCCTGGTCGGCGACCTGGTCCCCGACCTGGCCCTGGAAGAGCGCGTGGCCGGGCTGCTGCTGGCCCAGCAGCACCTGCACGAGCGCGGCATCACGGCCTGGCAGGACGCGATCGTCGGCGAGTACCTCGGCTCGCTGGACCCGCTGCCCGCCTACCTGGCCGCGGCGGCCAGCGGCCGGCTCACCGCGCGGGTGCAGGGCGCGCTGTGGTGGGATCGCCGGCGGGGCGACGAGCAGTTGCCCGACCTGCTGGCCCGGCGCGAGCGCGGCCAGGCAGGCCGGTTCCGCGCCACCACGGTCAAGATCATGCAAGACGGCGTCGCGGAAAACTTCACGGCCGCCATGCTCGACCCCTACACCGATCCGGCCGGCGGCCACGCTCACGACGCCGGCCTGTCCTACGTCGAGCCCGAGGCCCTGCGCGAGTACGTGACGCGGCTCGATGCCGAGCACTTCCAGGTCCACCTGCACGCCATCGGCGACCGGGCCGTCCGGGAGTCGCTGGACGCCATCGCGGCGGCGCGGGCGGCCAATGGGGTCAGCGGCAACCGGCACCACATCGCGCACCTGCAGGTCGTGCACCCCGATGACGTGCCCCGGTTCGCCGCCCTCGGCGTGACCGCCAACATGCAGGCCCTGTGGGCCGCGCACGAGCCGCAGATGGACGAGCTGACGATCCCCTTTATCGGGCCGGAACGCGCCGCGCGGCAGTACGTGTTCGGGGACCTGCTGGCCGCCGGGGCGCGGCTGGCCGCCGGCAGCGACTGGTCGGTCAGCAGCGCGAGCCCGCTGCGGGCCGTTCACGTCGCGGTGAACCGGACCCTGTACGGCGCGACGGGCGCCGGCGCGGAGCCGCTGCTACCTGGCCAGAGCCTGGAACTGGGCGCGGCCCTGGCCGCCTACACCCTCGGCTCGGCCTACGTGAACCACCTTGACGATGTAACGGGATCTATCGAGGCGGGAAAGCTTGCCGACCTGGTCGTGCTTGACCGGGATCCGTTCGAGCACCCGGCGGCCGAGATCGCGAGCACGCGGGTACTCCAGACTGTCGTGGAGGGCGAAACGGTGTTCCGGGCCTGAGAGCCTTGGACCGATAGCCTGTAATCAAGTAAGCGAGCCTGGCAGCCTGGATCGGGCGCCAATCGGGCAGAGGAGCGTGGAGTCGATGGCGGTAGGAACAGTCGCGCTGGGCGCCGGCGGACCGCAGGTGTCGCGGGTCGGCCTCGGGCTGATGAGCATGTCCGGGGTCTACGGGCCGGCCGACGAGGCCGAGAGCATCGCCACCATCCGGGCCGCGCTCGAGGCCGGCGTCACGCTGCTGGACACCGGTGACTTCTACGGCATGGGACACAACGAGCTGCTCCTGCGCGACGCCTTGCGCGGCGTCGATCGCGAGAGCGTGTTCATCCAGGTCAAGTTTGGCGGCCAGCGGGACCCGGGCGGCGCGTTCATCGGGTACGACGCCAGCCCGGCCGCGGTGAAGAACTCGCTCGCCTACAGCCTGACCCGGCTCGGCACCGACTACGTCGACCTCTACCAGCCCGCCCGGCTGGACCCGCGGGTGCCGATCGAGGACACCGTCGGCGCGATCGCCGAGCTGATCCAGGTCGGCTACGTCCGGTACCTCGGCCTGTCCGAGATGGGCGCGGAGACCATCCGCCGCGCCCAGGCCGTGCACCCGGTCAGCGCCCTGCAGATCGAGTACTCGCTGATGAGCCGGGGGATCGAGGCTCAGATCCTGCCGGCCGTGCGGGAGCTGGGCATCAGCGTCACCGCCTACGGCATCCTGTCGCGCGGCCTGCTCAGCTCGGCCAGCGCCCGGGCTATCGGCGCGGGCGACCCGCGGTCCCGGTTCCCCCGGTTCCAGGGCGAGAACCTCCAGCGCAACCTGAGCCTGCTGGCCGCGCTGGAGCAGATCGCCGGCGACCAGGGCGTGTCCACGGCGCAGCTCGCGGTTGCCTGGGCGCTCTCGCGGGGCGACGACATCATCCCGCTGATTGGGACCAAGCGCCGCGACCGGCTGGCCGAGGCGCTCGGCTCGCTCGACCTGCGCCTGAGCCCGGCCGAGCTGGCCAGCCTGGAGGCGGCGGTGCCCGCCGAGCAGGTGGCCGGCACCCGGTATGAGCAGGCCCAGATGGGCGCTCTGGACAGCGAGCGGAGGTAACCAGAATGCCGGCGGCGGCGTCGGGACGGTCGGCCGCGGGGCAGCTGATCACGGAGCGGTTCAGCGCGCAGCTGCTCTCCGGCCCGCCCGCCCGCAGCGCTGTGGCCGTCACCGAGCGGCTGCTGGCCGTCCAGGGACAGGACCCCAGGGGCGCCCGGCTGGCCATCCGGTCCCGGTCGGCCGGGCTGACCGCCGCCGACGTCGACCGGGCCCTGACCGTCGACCGCTCGCTGCTCATCACCTGGCTCAATCGCGGCACGCTGCACCTGGTCCGCAGCGAAGACTACTGGTGGCTGCAGCCGCTCCTGGCGCCGCAGCTGCTCACCGGCAACGCCCGGCGGCTGGCACAGGAGGGCGTCTCGCCCGCCGGGGCGGAGAAGGCGGTCGCGGTCATCGAGGACTCGCTCGCGGCCGAGGGCCCGTTGACCCGGCTGCAGCTGCGCGACCGCATCGCCGCGGCCGGCGTGCGCACCGAGGGCCAGGCGCTGGTGCACCTGCTGATGCTGGCCTCCCTGCGCGGGATCGCGGTGCGCGGGCCGATGGCGGGCGCCCAGCATGCTTACGCGCTGGTCCGCGACTGGCTCGGCCCGGGGCCGGCGCAGGCGCCCGGCGCCCAGGACCCGGACGGCCGGGACAAGGCGCTGTCCGAGCTGGCCCGCCGGTTCCTGGCCGGGCACGGCCCGGCCAGCGACCGCGACCTGGCCAAGTGGGCCGGGCTGCCGCTGCGCGATGCCCGACGCGGCCTGACGGCGATCGCCAGCCAGCTGGCCGAGCGCGACGACGGCCTGGCCGACCTGGCCGGGCTGCGCCGCGACCGGCAGCTGCCGCCGACCAGGCTGCTGGGCTCGTTTGACCCGCTGCTGCACGGCTGGGTCTCCCGCGAGCCGGTGCTCGGCCAGCACGTCGGCCTCGTGACGGACAACGGCCTGTTCCGCCCGTTCATCCTGGTGGCCGGCCGGGCGGCGGGCACCTGGGGCCTGCGCGGCCAGGCGGTCTGGCTGGACCGGTTCGGCGAGCTGCGCGACGATGTCGAGGCGGACCTGGCCGCCGAGGCCGCGGACGTCGGCCGCTTCCTGGGCTTAGCCTGACTCCGCGTCCAGCTCGTCCAGCTCATCCAGGTGCACCAGGCCGACCTCCACCACCCGCTGCGGGGTCGTCCGGTACAGATAGATCAGGTAGATCACGCCGAGGATCATCCACACCGCCACGGCCGGGCCCATGTAGGAGACCGGCGGGGCCAGCGGGGCCACGAACGAGAAGACCTTGATGCCGGCCGCGGTCAGCCATGCGGGGATGAACGTCACGATGCCCAGCACTGGGATGAGCACGTGCGACACCGGGTTGAGCCGCCCGGCCCTGGCGAAATAGCCGATGCAGGCGGCGTTCATCAGGATGTAGATCGCCGCCAGGACGATGACCAGGCCGGTGCCGACCATGAAGAACGCGCTGGTCGGCCCGTAGCCCAGGCCCAGGCCCAGCGTCACCGCGACGGTGACGGCGAAGGCGATGAGGATGGCCGGCACCGGTGACCGGTGCCGGGGGTGCACCTGGGCCAGCAGGCGGGGGAACGCGCCGATCCGGCCCATGGCGTAGGCGGTCCGGCTGGACACGTTCATCCCGGCATTGGCATTGGCGATGGTCGAGTTCACGATGGCCAGGAAGACGAAGAACCAGAAGAAGCCATACAGCTCGCGGGCCAGCCCGACCCACGACGCGTGCCCGCTCTCGGCGGCGAAGGCGGCGAACTGATTCGGGCCGAAGGCGACGTCGACGGCGTAGGTAGTGAAGACGTACAGCGCGCCGATGAGCAGCGTGGCCAATAGCACCGCCCGCTGGATCGTCCGGCGCGGGTTACGCGCCTCCTCGGCGAGCGGGGCCGCGCCCTCGAACCCGCCGAAGGCCAGGATCGTGTACACCGAGCCGCCGATCACGCCCGCTATCCCGCGGAACCCCTTCGGGGTGTAGGACGTGCCGAACACGCTCAGAGTGTTGTGGCTGCCCGCGTGCACGACGAAGAAGACGGCGAGCACCAGGAACACGCCGATCTCGAACGCGCCCAGTACCGTCCCCAGGCGCGTGGAGCCCCTGACCCCGTAGAACCCCGCCGCGAGCACGATGACGGCGCCGGCCAGCGACCAGGGCCACCACAAGGTAGCCGGGTAGCCCGAAAACTCGGTATTCAGCGTGCTGGCCGTCGTGAAGCCGAGCTGGAGCAGGACCAGCGGCGGGATCAGCAGGCCGACGAATGCGTAGCCCCAGGCGACGAGGAAGCCGACCGAGGGGTGCAGGCCCCGGGCGGCATAGGTCGCCAGCGAGCCGGCCGAGGGCATCTCCCGGGCCAGCAGGCCGATCGACCAGGCGCAGAACAGGCAGGCCACCAGCGCGAGCAGCACCGACAGCGGCAGCGAGCCGCCCGCAAAGGCCGCCCCGGCCGGGATGGAGGCCGCGATAGCCGCGCCCGGCGCCATGTCGGTAATGCTCTGGAAGGTGACCTCACGCAGGCCGATCGCGTTCCGCCGGAGCCCGGGAGCTTCCGCTGCGCGCGCTGGGATCGCCATTGTTACCTCGGATAACAGAGGGATCATTGTTGCCCGAAGCATCCCATGTCGGGTGGGCCGGCGACAGACCCGATTCCCGCGCCGGAGCAGGGGTCGCCGCCGGGGCGCGGGCTAGGGCCCGGCGGCCCGCGGCCTGGACCAGCAGGACCAGCCCGAGCAGGCCGGCGGCGACGATCCCGTCCAGCCAGAAATGGTTGGCCGTCACCACCACGGCCAGTGTGGTCAGGGCCGGGTAGAGCAAGGCCAGCCAGCGCCAGCGGCTGCGCAGCGTGCCGATCACGGCCACGGCCACCAGGACCGCCCAGCCGACGTGCACCGAGGGCATGGCCGACAGCTCGTCCGGCTCAAAGCCCGCGGTGGCCGCGTAGACGGACTGGTGATACTGCACTGCCGTGTCCACCAGGCCGGTGCCGGGCAGCATCCGCGGCGGCGCCACGGGCACTAGCTGGATGAGCAGGCAGGCGCCGGTCAGGGCGACCAGGGTGGTGCGCAGCCGCCGGTAGGAGTCCCGGTGCCGGACGAACAGCCAGATCATGCAGGCGATCAGGACCGGGAAGTGAAGGCTGTCGTAGTAGAGGTTAAAGAGCTCGACCAGGAGCGGATGGGGCAGGAACAGGCGCTGCACCCATTCCTCGCTGGGCAGGTGCGAGAGCCGCTCAGCGTGCCAGATCCACCGGGACCGGGCCAGGGCGCCCCCTGGGCCCATGATCGCGAACGAGCCCGCGTACTGCCAGAGCGCGAACAGGGCCAGGACCAGGGCCGTTTCCTGGGTGAAGATGCTGGCCGACTGCGGCCGCGGCCGCCGGACCCGGCGCAGCGCGACCGTGGCGACCGCCAGGCCGCCGGCCGCCGCGGCCGCCTGCGGCCAGGAAAGCTCGAGGTTGATCATGGCAGCGCCGCCCGGACCTGCTGGTAACTACGCCGCGGCTGGCCCACGCGATCAGATTACGGCGCGGCGAACGGCCGGGATTCTGCCGGGAGTCAGGGAAGCTCGGGACGGCTGAGGGACGACGGGTCGGGTTCCTGGCGCGGCAGCAGCACCTCGGCGCTCACGTCGGCGCCCAGCCGGACCACATCGCCATCGGCCAGCCGCACCGCGGTCCCCGGCAGCACCCGGTCGCCGTTGACGTACGTGCCGTTGGTGGAGTGCTCGTCGCGGATGGTCGCATGCCCGGCGTCGTCCACCGTGACCGTCGCGTGCCGCCGGGACACGTTCTCGTAGCGAGAGAACGCAGCGGCTACCAGCGACTCGCCGGGGTCCCGGCCCAGCAGCAGTGACGTCCCGGCCGGCACCTCGACGTTGCCCGTCGGGAAGGTCAGGCGCAGCACCGAGGCCGAGATCGACCCGGACTTGTCCTCGCGCTTGAGGTACTCCTGCATGATCGTGGCCGACGCGGGCCGGTCGTCGTCCCAGTTATCCGGGCGCGGCAGGTTCGCTCCGCAGGTGAAGCAGATAAGGTCGGCTGGCTTCACCGTGGCCGCGCAGGTGGGGCAGGTCAGAATGGCCATGGCGTCCTCCAGGACAGTTCTACGGGCTGCGTGCAGGCCGCCGCGGTCGGCCTTTCCGACACGGCACCCGCACGAGAGAGTAACGCGCGATGCCCCGCGGGTGGTGCCCAGATTCCCGACCATAACGATCACGGCTCCGCTAAGCCGGGGCTAACTGGCCGGTAGCATCGCTGGCATGGTCGGCTTCACGCTCAATGACGAGCAGGAGACGCTCCGCTCCACGGTCGCGGATTTCGCCCGCGAGCAGGTCGCGCCGGTGATCGGCGACTACTACGAGCGCGGCGAATTCCCGTACCCGGTGATCGCCAGGATGGGGAAGCTGGGCCTGTTCGGGCTGCCCTTCCCCGAGGAGTACTCCGGGATGGGCGGCGATTACTTCGTGTTCTGCCTGGCCCTGCACGAGCTGGCCCGGGTGGATTCCTCGGTGGCCATCACCCTGGAGGCGGCGGTCGGCCTGGGCGCGATGCCGATCTACCGCTTCGGCTCGGCCGCGCAGCGTGAGCGGTGGCTGCCCGCGCTGTGCCGGGGGGAGCGGCTGGCGGCCTTCGGCCTGACCGAGCCGGGCGGCGGGTCTGACATCCCCGGCGGGATGCGCACCACCGCGCGGCTGGTGCCGGCGGATGGGGAGGCGGGCGGGGGGGAGTGGGTGATCGACGGCTCCAAGGCCTTCATCACCAACTCCGGCACGTCGATCACCTCGGTCGTGACGGTCCTGGCCATCACCGGCCCGGGGACCTCCGGCCCGGGGACCTCCGGCCCGGGGACCGACCGGGCCGAGATCTCCGCGATCATGGTTCCGGCCGGGACGCCGGGCTTCACGGTCGGCCCCGAGTACTCGAAGGTCGGCTGGCGGGCCTCCGACACCCGTGAACTGTCCTTCTCCTCGTGCCGGGTGCCCGCTGACTACCTGCTGGGGGAGCCCGGCCGCGGCTACGCCCAGTTCCTGCGCATCCTGGACGAGGGCCGGGTGGCCATCGCCGCCCTGGGCGCCGGCCTGGCCCAGGGCTGCGTCGACGAATGCCTGCGTTATGTAGGAGAACGCAGCGCCTTCGGCCATCAGCTCGGGCACTACCAGGCCATCCAGTTCAAGATCGCGGACATGGAGACCCGGGCCCACCTGGCCCGGCTCGCCTGGTACGACGCCGCGGCGCGGCTCGTGGCGGGCGTGCCGTTCAAGAAGGAGGCGGCGATCGCCAAGCTGACCGCCTCGGACGCCGCCATGGCCAACGCCCGGGACGCCACCCAGGTGTTCGGCGGCTACGGGTACATGAACGACTTCCCGGTGGCCCGGTTCTACCGGGACGCCAAGGTGCTGGAAATCGGCGAGGGAACCTCGGAAGTCCAGCGGATGGTGGTGGCCAGGCAGCTCGGGCTGAACCGGCTGGCCTAGTTCTCTAGGCAGCCGCGGGGGTTCTCTAGGCAGGTGTAGGGCCAGATGCCCGAATCCTCGTGCTCTACAGGCAAATCCCCGGAGGATCCAGGCAGTTTACCGAACCCGCGTTGCGCCAGAGAGTACCCTGAAGCTGTCAGCAGTTAAGGCAAACATACCCTTACACCGCTTTTTTCCGGTTCGTGCCCCTATTGATGCGCGATACCTGGATTAACAGCTAAGGTTGCGCCTGGCTGCTAGCTGTACCACGATGCAGGCTCGTTATCCGGGAGGTCCGCAGTGTCGATCGTGGCGCCGACCGCGCCGACCGCTGACCTCATCACGGTAACCAGGTAAGGGGTACAGAGGCTGTGCCGTCCCGAGACAAGCCCCGCGGGGGTGTCGCGCTGCAATCGGCTGCCGTTCGCGACGCCGGCCCGCCCAAGGCCGAGGCCGCGCCGCCGCCTCCGCCAGCTGCGCCCAGGGCTCCCCAGCAGCCGGCCAGCAAGCCGGGCGGGCAGTCCCGCCGCGCCCTGAAGAACTGGCGGGTGCGCTCGCGGCTGCTGCTGCTCATCACCATCCCGACACTGACCGCCGTGGTGCTGGGCGGCTTCCGCATCGTGACCTCGGTGCAGAGCGCGCTGACCTACCAGCGCATCGAGCAGCTGGCCCACCTGAGCTCGGATGTGACGAAGCTGGCCGCCGGTCTAGCCGACGAGCGCGACCAGACCACGGTGTACTCTGCCGAGGCCCAGGCCACCCCGGGCAGCCCCCACGTTGCGGCGCAGCTGGCGCTCGTCCACCAGCTGCAGCTGAAGACGAATGCCCAGCTGGCCAGCGTCCGGCGCGGGGTGGCGACCATCGGCGCCGCCTATCCGGCCCAGATCCGCCAGGACGCCGCGGCCGTGAAGTTCGTGGTGCGCAACCTTCCGGTCATGCGCAAGGCGGCCCTTAACGAGAACCTGGGTCCCCTGGTGGTCATGGAGGCGTACGGGTCGTCCATCGACTACCTGATCGCCGTCTCCGAGGACATCGCCCTCGACAGCGCCGACCCGACGCTCTCCAGCGACGTCCGGGCGCTCGGCCTCGTCTCGCGGATCCACGAGCAGTCCTCCCAGCAGCGTGCCCTGCTGGCCTACGCGCTCGCGCAGCGGAAGTTCAGCCCCGACGTGCTGTCGGCGTTCATCACCGCCCAGTCGCAGGCGGCCAGCTATTTCCACCAGTTCACCGACTCCGCGCTGCCGGCGCAGACGGCCCTCTACGACAACACCGTCTCGGGCGGCGCCGTGGAGCTCGCCGACGGGTACGAGCAGCAGGCCGTGGCCCACAGCACGGACCTGCCCGCCAGCATCACCGAGCCGGGCTGGTACAGCGCCATGTCCGCCGAGCTCGGCAAGATCCGGCAGGTCGAGAACAAGCTGGTCGCCGGCGCCGTCGCCCGGGCCAGCACGCTGCGGCGCAACGCGATCATCGACGCGATCGCCGTTGGCGCCGCGGTGATCATCGTCCTCGGCCTGGCCCTGGTCCTGACCAGCCTGGTCGGCCGCTCGATGGTCCGCCCGCTGCGGCGGCTGCGCGCGGGCGCCCTGGAGGTCGCTGGCCTGCAGCTGCCCGAGACCGTGCGCAGGATGAGCGAGAGCGACGGCTCGGGGGTCCCGGTCACGGCCGCGCCGATCGATGTGGACTCTGTCGACGAGATCGGTGAGGTGGCCCGGGCCTTCGATCAGGTCCACCGCGAGGCGCTTCGGCTGGCCGCCAACGAGGCCGCCCTGCGCGGCAACGTCAACGCGATGTTCGTGAACCTGTCTCGCCGCAGCCAGTCGCTGGTCGAACGGCAGATCCGGCTGATTGACGAGCTGGAGCAGGGCGAGCAGGACGCTGAGCGCCTCGGCAGCCTGTTCCAGATGGACCACCTGGCCACCCGCATGCGCCGTAACTCTGAGAACCTGCTGGTCCTGGCCGGTCACGACTCCTCGCGGCGCTGGAATCAGCCGGTGGCGCTGGTCGACGTCCTGCGGGCCGCGGTGTCCGAGATCGAGCAGTACGAGCGGGTCAGCCTCAACGTCCAGCCCGGCATCTCCGTTCGCGGTCACGCCGTCAACGACGTCGTGCACCTGCTGGCCGAGCTGGCCGAGAACGCGACCTCGTTCTCCTCGGCGGAGACGCCGGTCACGGTCTCCGGCCACCTGCTCAGCAGCGGGGGAGTGCTGCTCGACATCACCGACCAGGGCGTCGGGATGGGCGCCGAGGAGATGGCCCACGCGAACTGGCGGCTGGACAACCCGCCCGTGGTCGATGTCGCGGTATCCCGCCGCATGGGCCTGTTCGTGGTCGCCCGGCTGGCCGCCCGGCATGGCGTCCGGGTCCGGCTGCGCCCGGCGGCCTCCGGTGGCCTGACCGCGCTGGTCTGGCTGCCGGACGAGGTCGTGAGCCGGGAAGGCGCCAGCCCGTCCGGATCCCGGCTGCCCGACGCTCCGGCCGAGGCCATCAACGTGAGCATGCCCGGCCCCTCCGGCCACAACGGCGAGGGCACCGACGAGCGCTGGGCGACGGCCCAGGAGGTCAATGCGGCCCGCACGCCCAAGTTCGCCCCGCTGGAGTCCGCCGGGGCGGAGAACGGCGGCTCCCTCGGCCCCCTCGGCCCGCAACGAGTGCCCGGCTCAGGTCCGCGCCCCGGCGCGAGCCCCTGGGACGCCTCGACCACCGGGCCCCAGTCCGCCTTCCCGACCAGTCCGCAGCCGGCGGGCGAGGCAGCCGGGGAGCCGTTCGCTACGGCGCCGCAGCCAGCCGTGGGCAGCGGCGCGCCAGGCGGCTACGGCGGCCAGGACCAGCCCGTCCGCGAGCCCGCCGGCAGCGACCTGTCCAGCAACGGGTTCTCCGACCCCGACTTCGGCAGTGGCGGGTTCAGCAGCCCTGGCCGGGGCGCCCCGCCGGGACTAGCCAGCACGGGGCCGCTGCCCGCGGTCGACCGCGAGACCTGGGGCAGCTGGCCCGAGCCGCCCGCCGCGACGTCACCGGCCGGCCAGGGGACAGACTCCCAGCCGTCGCCGGCCGAGCCCGTCGCCGCGGTCGAGCCCGCCGCCGCGGCCGAGCGCGCCGCCGCGCCGCTGGCCGAGGCTCAGCTCTCCGACAGGCAGGCCGCGGATTCCCCGGATTCCCCGGCTTCCGCCGCCTCCCCGGCCGATGGGTCCATCGGCACCGGGCAGAAGCTGCCCAAGCGCAAGGTGGACCGCGACGGCGACTCCCGCGACATCGCCACGCCGCGGACCGCCAGTACCGACATGTTCAGCGTCGGCGGCGGCCGCGGCTCGGGCGGCTTCCTCCGCGCCGGCTCGCAGCCAGGCGCCCTGGGCGACTCGGCCGGACCGAGTGACCCTGGCCAGCCTGCGGCGGCCGAGCCGGCCGAGCCGGCCGAGCCGGCCCAGCCGGAGGTCCTGGCCAGTGGGACCACGAACGGGTCTAACGCCGCGAACGGCTCCTTCGGATCTCATGGCAGTAACGGATCCAACGGTGCCGGCGGGGCTTCCGCAGCCAGCGCTTCCGGCGCGGCTGCTTCCTCAGCTGGGGCTTTGGGTGCTTCCAGCGGATTCGGCTGGGATGCCGGGTCGTCCGCGGACCAGGTGGTCGTCCCGCCCGCCGAGCTTGGCACCGAGTACCGGCTGCCCATCTTCGAGGCGGTCGAGTCGGACTGGTTCCGCCGCGGCCGCAGCTCGGTCGGCTGGGCGCCGCAGGAGCAGGAGCAGGAGCAGGAGCAGGAGGCCAGCCCGGAGCAGCCCGCCTGGACGTCCCCGGCTGACGAGGGCTGGCAGGCCGCCGCCGCGGCGGTCGCCGCGCCCTCCTCCAGCGGCGTGACCCCAGCCGGACTGCCCAAGCGGGTCCCGAAGGCCAACCTGGTGCCCGGTTCCGCCGGTGCCCCGGCCGCCTCTGAGGCGTCCGCGGCGCCCCCGCCGGTCAGGTCGGCCGCTGCGACCCGCGACAGATTCTCGAGCTTCCAGCGTGGGATCAGGGATGGCCGGGCCGCCGCCGGCGGCGACAACCCGGCCGGAGAGGACGACGGTTCCCGATGACGGGTGGCACGAAGTGCCTGGGATGGTCATGCTTAGTGTCGGAACGCCATCCGGCTGGCCGTCGGTTGCTGACATGACCGACGGGTTGTCGTGCCCCCGGCCTGAGGATGGCCGTCTCAATAGGAAGGAGCGCCTGTGAGTCCGCTAGTGCGCCCGGCGCAAGATCTTAACTGGCTGATCACGAACTTCGTCGAGCGAGTGCCGGCGGTCGCGCACGCGATCGTGGTCTCCGCCGACGGGCTCCCGATGGCGTTCTCGCAGGGATTTCCCGCGGACCGCGTCGACCAGCTGGCTGCGGTCACTTCCGGTCTCACCAGCCTCACCCAGGGCGCGGCCCGGGTGTTCGAGGGCGGTGCCGTCACCCAGACCGTCGTCGAGATGCAGCGCGGGCTGCTTATTGTTATGGCTATCAGCGACGGCTCCAGTCTGGCCGTCCTGGCATCGGCGGATTGCGATATGGGCTTGGTCGCCTACGAGATGGCGCTGCTCGTCGAGCGCGTGGGCAGTGCCCTGACACCGGAAGTACGCGGAAGCCTGCCCCCAGGCTGGCCGGATGGTGGCCGACAGTGACAGGAGGCTGCGGTGGCTGGACCTGGTCGCGATAAATGGGAGCCAGCCGAGCACGCGAACTCGGTCGGACGGGGCAGCGCTCCTGCCCCCAAGTTCGAGTTCGCCGCCGGCTTTGCTCCGCCCCCCCGCGATCCATTCGTTCCCGATGCGGCGGCGGCCGTCACCGGTAGCTCACTAGTACGCCCGTACGCTGTAACCGGCGGACGCACCAAACCTAAATACCAGCTGCAGATCGAGGCCATGGTTGCCGCTTCGCATTACGAGGCGCGCGATCTGTCGGTGCTCAGCCCCGAGTGCCAGGCGATTCTCGGGTTCTGCCGCGACTGGCGTTCGGTCGCGGAAATCTCGGCCGTGCTCAGGATGCCCCTGGGCGTTGCCCGTGTCCTCATCGGCGACATGGCGATGGACGGACTAGTCCGGGTCCACCAGATCGACCATGAACAAGGTCGCCCGGATATGAACCTGCTTGAAAGGGTGCTCAGTGGACTTCGCAAGCTCTAACGTCGCTGCGGCGCAGACCGCAGAAGCCGCGATGACATCGGTAAAGATCGTCGTTGCGGGGGGCTTCGGCGTGGGCAAGACCACCTTTGTCGGCTCCGTGTCGGAGATCACGCCGCTGACCACCGAGGCCGTGATGACCTCAGCCAGCGATGGCGTTGATGACCTGTCACATACGCCAGACAAGAAGACGACCACGGTGGCCATGGACTTCGGTCGGCTCACCCTGGACGCGGGACTGATCCTCTACCTGTTCGGCACCCCCGGCCAGCACCGTTTCTGGTTCATGTGGGATGACCTGATCCAGGGCGCGATCGGCGCCGTGGTACTCGTGGATACCCGTAGGTTGGCCGACTCCTTTCCGGCCGTCGACTACTTCGAGTCCGCGGGCCTGCCGTTCATCGTCGCCATCAACGGCTTCGACGGCGACTACCCGCATGCCGTCGCCGACGTCCAGGAGGCGCTGTCGATCAGCCCGCACATCCCGATCGTGCAGTGCGACGCCCGCGGCCGGACCTCCACCAAGGCGACCCTGATCGCCCTGGTCGAGCACGCCATGGAGATGCAGCTCAGCACGCGATAAGGTACGTGCCTGCGCTGGTGGCGGCTTCGGCGCGAGCCGTGCCGATGGTCACGTCACCCTCGGGGGCGGTAGCTCAGCCGGTTAGAGCAGCGGACTCATAATCCGCCGGTCGTGGGTTCGAGCCCCACCCGCCCCACTCATGATCATCTGCACCCTGACCTGGCCTTTTACCCGTGCCGTGGGGATCATCGGCGACCTGTGAGCGGATCTCTGGTTGCAGTTCTGGTTGCAGTTGGGCTGAGGTGGCCTGCCGCCACAGGGCGCCTGCCATTCGGGCGGCGGCATCCTTGCCGAGCTGTGTCGTGACGTGTGTGTAGCGCTCCGTCTGACTAACCTGGGAGTGGCCGAGGATCTGCTGGACCACGCGGATTCCGACGCCCTGTTCCAGCAGGAGCGTCGCGGCCGTGTCGCGGGCATCGTGGACACGAGCCTTCCGGACTCCGGCTTCCTTAAGCAGCTCGTGCCAGTCGGCCCAGTCAGAGCGGGAGTCGATAGGACTGCCAGTAGGCGTGCTGAAGACCAGGTCCCAGTCCTGCCACGCCAGACCGGCGGCGAGGCGCTCGGCCGCCTGTCGCCTGCGATGTGCGCGTAGCTCGGCGATCAGCGGGCCGGGTAGCACGAGCAGGAGCTTGGCCTTCCCCTGACCGGCCTTGACGCCTTTCCGGCGGCTGAAGCGCCAGTCGCCACCGACCCGCTGCGGGCATTCCCGTCCGTGGCCGATGCATCCGGGCTGGCACGGTCGCTTGACCGGCGGGCAGCTGTGGCCGTGCTTGGCGCAGTCGCTGGGGCAGTCGTCGCAGCCGCTGACGGCCGCGACGCCATCCTGACCGCCCCGTCGCTGCCCCCAGCCCCGCCCGGGAACCACCCTGACGCCCCGCCCCCCCAGCCCGGCCCAGAGCTCCGGCGAGATCACGGCCGGCGTGGCCGCCCTGAGCGGGTTACTCGCCGCCCGCCTAACACAAGCCGCCAAGTCCGCCGAGTCCCCGGCCGATCGCGCCGCATGCCGCCACGCCGCACACTCAGCCCGGGAGATCCGCGACCTGCTGGCCGGGACATGACGATGACCGGCCAGCCCGTTCTCGGCGATTTCCTGACCGCCGCGCACCGTCACCTGGCCTCCCCGCTCGCCTGGACCGCCACAGCCGCCCCCGGCCGGGACATCGAAGAAGTCACCAGCAGCCTGCTGCGCCTTATCACCATCATCGGCCGCTACACCAGCGACATCACCACGGCCTTCGGCGACCAGCCCGACCGCGACGCCCAGCCACGAGGCACCTGGTCCCGCGCCGCCATCCAGACCCTCGACGACCTGGCCAGCGCATCAGCCACCCTCGCCTACCAGAACCCCACCGCTCAGGCCGCCGCCCAGGCCACCAGCATCCTGGCCCGCCGCATCGACGCAGCCGCCATATCCCTTACTGCTGGCCGCGATCTCCTGCACACCCACTTCACCCCGCACCTCGGCGGCAGGTACCGGCACCGATCCACCTGGTCAGCCGTCATCGCGTCCCCGCCAGTCAGCCGGGCCCTTCTAGCCGACCTCACCTCGCTGGCCGCCCGGACAGCATCCCTCGGCACCCAGATCCCCGCGATCCCCGGCCTCAGCACGTCAGCCGCCGAAGGAGCCCGCCGACTCCGCCTCGCCTGCCACTGGCTGCAACTGGCCGACGCCCCGGCCCGGACCGCGCACCAGCGGGACCCAGTCCCCGGCACCGACCGCGAACTCCTGCACGCCATCCCCGCCAGCGCCCTGCCCCCGCGCCGCATCCCCGACCCCGCCGACCCGGTCCCCGGCCTGTGCGCGGCCATCATCGCCACCGCCCAGCGAGCCGGCCACGCCGCCTGGACCGCCGCCGGAACCCCGCCAGGATCCCCCGCCATCTCCATCGACTCCTGGCGCAAGATAGCCGCCGCCAGCACCGCCACCAGCCACAACTGCTACCTCCTGCTCACCACCCTCGCCGACAGCACCGCCCAGCACGGCCAAGCCGACGCCACCGAGATACTCAAGCCCGCAGCCGCCGCAGCATGGCTGGCCCGCGGCGCCTGGCTCCGCTCCGCCCGCCGCCTCGACGAGGTCACCACCGACGTCCGGTGGCGCATCTCCCGCGCCGCCGCCGAAGCCACCGACCTCACCCTCCTGACCGGCAGGCTCGCCTACGCCGACCCCGCCTGGACCCTCGCCACCGGCCCCGCCCAGCCAGCCCGCCCCGCCGCCAGCCTCACCCCCGCCGCCAGCGACATCCCGCACGTCATCGCCGCCGTCCACCACGCATCCGAGAGCCTCGCCCTCCTGGCCATCGCCAACCTGGAACAAGCCCGCGGAGCAGCCCGCCACCAGCGCATCCTGATCCCCGTCCGCTCGGGCACCGCCCGGCCCGGCGCCGTAGGCCGCTTCGCTCACGCCCCCCGCGACCGCACAAGATCCCTTGGAGTGTTCCCGCTTTTTTGGACACCGGATTAGGCTGCCAATTGACTGAGCTGCCTATATCCTAGTTCGTATTCC
>Ga0208589_1000517_pt1 | contig 18131 bp, 21 predicted proteins | sample NGESurshal092012_2_FD_184486 | JGI IMG/M metagenome (GOLD analysis project Ga0208589, IMG submission 184486) | Arctic peat soil microbial communities from Barrow, Alaska - NGEE Surface sample F53-2 shallow-092012 (SPAdes) | ecosystem: Environmental > Terrestrial > Soil > Wetlands > Peat ... | reverse complement strand
AACATCGTAGCCTCCGTGCCAAAGGTGATTTATGACAAAACCATCATGGCCGGAGGCGCGATTTTTTGGAATGGCCGTTGAACGGTATTGCGGTTAGCCGCCGCCCTTGGGCGGCGCGTCCCCCCGCGCTCCCACCGTCCCCCCGCCGGCCACCCTTAGCTTCAAATTCTTTCTCATCTTCACGCACGCCATTTCGACGGCCGCATTCAATCGGAAAGCGCCGGAGCCTTCGACTTCGTAGCCATTGTTACGATAAAAGCCTTCTGCGTTGAGCGAGGCGTTAACCAGGATACATTTCACTCCGTGCTCGGCGGCTATTACTTCAAGCCGGGAGAGGATCGCAGCGCCAACGCCGCGCCGGGCGGCGGCTGGGTCAACATAAACCGCCCGGATTTGGTTCGCGGCCGGAGCAATTGAGCCGAATCCGACGATCTCACCCTCGACCTCGGCGACAATGAAAACTTCATCCACGCCGGCGATCCATTGCCGCAGGCGATTAAACCTCGCTTCGCCGGGCGCGGCCGACCAGACATCAAGAATTTCCGGCGGGTAACTCTCGGCCGCCGTTTGATGCACCGCCGCGAAGTGAACCGCGACGATTCGCTCGGCGTCAGTCGGCGAGGCTGGGCGGATGGAGACGGGCATCTGCATGGGATAGACCAAAGTTGTTCCAAGCTTCATTTTAACGCCCGCGGCGGAGTACCACCGCTAGAGTTCGCTGAGAACCGCAGAGATCAGCGCGGTTTGCAACGGTTTCTGCCAATTCCGGCATCAAAAAAACTATTTCAACCTCAACTCCTCAAATCGTGAAGCAGGACAAATTGATCACCGCGCTACTGTGCGTTCTCAAGGTCCGGTACGCCGGGCCGGGCGTGCCCATTATTTATGGCACGCATCTCCTCCCATCTCCCTTTCCCTGTACCCAGGGGGAGGGTTGGGGTGGGGGTTCTTCGGTCTTGCCGCGAATATGGGCACACCCTTTAGGGTTCGAATTATTCGCGTTGGCCATCCAACAAAAAATGGCTAGACCCTAATTCTGCCGGAATTGGCTTTCTTCGATTGTGTTTTATAATTAAAGATGGCATGTAAGCACAACCAATGCGAAACAACAAATCCTATTCAGAAATGACAGCAGCCGAATTGCGCGAAGCGACCAGAGAATACGACAAGGAATGGACCGGTCGCGGTTTGCCCGGCAAGCCGATGACGGCTGCCGATCGGGCCGTGCATAAGCGAGCGCGCGGACGGCCCGTGGTCGGCAAAGGCGCCAAAATCGTGCCGATCAGCATCGAACGCACGTTGTTGAGCGAGGCAGATGCGTTTGCCCGGCGGCGAAAGCTCAAACGTTCTGAAATGGTCGCCCAGGGATTACGGCTTGTGATGGCGGCCCGCAGTGGCTAAGGGCGTCTATTGATTGCCATCGCCGCCTTACCCAATCTGCGCCAGACCTAATGTCTTCCCATACGCAACAATCAGCGCCTCGCGCAAATACCGGTGCACCGGCGCGGCCAGGTTTGGATCATCCTTCAAAATCCCCGCCGCATCATCGCGGGCCAGGACAAGCAGGGCAAACTCGTTCTTCAAATCGGCCAACTTGAATTCCGGCAGGCCGTGCTGGCGGCTGCCGAAGAAATCGCCGGGGCCGCGAAGTTTCAGGTCCATCTCGGCGATGTCGAAGCCGTTGCGCGTTGTCGTCAGTGCCGTCAATCTCGCTTCGGCGGGGGTGCCGCGCGCATCAGAAAGCAAAATGCAATGCGACGGTTCCGAGCCACGCCCGACGCGCCCGCGAAGTTGGTGTAACTGGGCGAGGCCGAATCGATCCGCCTGGTCGATCAAAATTACCGTCGCGTTCGGCACGTCGATGCCGACTTCGATGACCGTTGTCGCCACAAGCAAATCAATTTCGCCGTCGCGGAATGCCGTCATCACGGCTTGCTTCTCGTCGGTGTTCATGCGGCCGTGAAGCGCGGCCAGACGCAAGCCCGCCAGCGGCCCCACCTTCAATCGGCGCAGCTCGCTTTCGACGGATTTCGCACCTTCACCGCCGCCATCGTCTTCCACTTGCGGCACAACGATATACGCCTGCCGCCCGCGTGCGACCTGAGTGCGGATGAATTGATACGCCTCGGCGGCCTTTGGCGATTCCAGCCAGCGCGTCGAAATCGGCTGCCGGCCCGGCGGAAGCTCATTAATGGTGCTCACCTCAAAATCGGCGAGATAGCTCAATGCCAGCGTCCGCGGGATGGGCGTAGCCGTCATCACCAGATAATGCGGGCAGATCGCCTTGTCGCGCATGGTCGCCCGCTGCAACACGCCGAGGCGATGCTGCTCATCGACCACAACCAGACCCAGATTGGAAAAGCCCACGTCTTCCTGAAGCAGCGCCTGCGTGCCGACGGCGATGTGAATCTCGCCGGATTCCAATTCCCGGCGCAGGCCCGCGCTGTTTCGTTTGCGGCTGCGCTGCGTGACCAGCCCGATCTTCAGCTTTGAGCCGGCGAGAAGATTGGTTAGCGTGAGGTAATGCTGTTCGGCCAGAATTTCTGTCGGGGCGAGAATGGCCGATTGCAACTTGTTCGCCGCGCAGGCCAGCATGGCATAAACCGCGACGGCCGTCTTGCCGCTGCCGACATCCCCTTGCAGCAGCCGATTCATCGGGCGGCCGCTTTGCAAATCCTCGATGATTTTCCAGACCGAATTGTCCTGCGCGTCGGTCAACTTGAATTTAATCCGCGCGCGAATGCGCTGGTCGAGGAGCTTGTCAACGCGGACCATCGGCGCCGCCAGAGGAATGTCCCGCTGCCGCCGGCTCATGGCGAGGGCGAGTTGCAGCAGCATCAGTTCGTCGTAGACCAGCCGCTTGCGGGCATCGCGCGCTTGCTTCGCGTCGGCAGGCTGATGAATTCTGCGGTACGCATCCGCACGGGCGATCACCTTGCGGCGCTTGAGTAATTTCGGATCGAACCATTCATGAATATCCTGAACGGCCGCGTCAAGATTCATGCGGATGGTGTTGGCGATCACCGGGCTGGGTACAGCCGCCGTCGCGGGATAAATCGGGCGGTAAACCGCGTCGGTTACTTTTGGCGCGTCGGGCGAGATGATTTCCCAGCGTGGATTGATCATTTGCGCCTGTCCGCGGTAATTCTGAACTTTGGCTCGAGCGCGCAGCAGCTTGCCGGGAACAATGCGGCCGCGGAGGTAGCCGCCGTTGAAGAACGTGAGATCGAGCGTGTCGGTGTCATCAGACAGCGTGGCGACGAAGCGCGGGCGCGGGCCGGCAACAAAATCAACGGCGATCACTTCTCCCCGCGCGGATTGGATTTCGCCGGATTTTAGATCGGCGATGTCGCGCTCGGGCGATTCTTTGATGTAGGTGCGCGGAAAATATTCGAGCATTTCCCAGAGCGTGGTGACGCCAAGCTCAGCGAGGCGATGGAGGGAGGGGGTGCCGGGGCTGGTCAATGGTATTTGCAATCTTCTTTCCTGTTCTGCTTCAATCTCCACATTAGGCCGGCGTGAATACACGCCGGCCTTGACTTGGCGAAATGCTCATTTTCGCCATCGACCCTGTGATGGAGCGCAACTCGAAAGTTCGGCCCGGCGTGTATTCACGCCGGGCTAATTGTTGGGATCGGAGTCTATTTTACCGCGCCGACGAAATCGACAAAGCGGCAGCGGCAGAGATCGGTGAGTTTTAATTGGTCGCCATCGCGGCGGACATGGATGAGCATCTGATCGTCACGCTCGCCTACCGGCAAAACCGCCTCGCCGCCGGGCGCCAGGTGAGACAACAACAGCTCGCGCGGTATGACCGGGCCGGCGGCGGCAATCAGAATGCGGTCGAATGGGGCGGCTTGCGGCCAGCCGAGCGTGCCGTCGCCGTGGCGGAAGTGGATGTTGCGGGCGCTCATGCTCATCAGCCGCTCCCAAGCGGCGTCGAGCAGGGGTTTCACCAGTTCCATGGTGTAAACTTCGCCGGCAAGTCTGGCCAGGATTGCGGTTTGATAGCCGCTGCCGGTGCCGATCTCCAAAACCTTGTGAGAGTTTTCCAGATTCAGCTTCCAGGTCATCAGTGCGACGATATAGGGCTGGCTGATGGTCTGGCCGTGGCCGATGGGGTGAGCCTGGTCGGTATAAGCGGCGTCCTGGGAATCGGCGGGAAAAAACTTTTCGCGCGGAATATCGCGCATGGCCTGCACCACGCGCGCATCGCGGATGCCGCGATCCATGATCTGGCCGCGTATCATGCGTTCCCACGGAGTTAATCGTTCAATGTCCGGCATGTTGACCCCGCGATGGCGGGAGACGTAAGTTGTGCTTCATGGTATCGGCTCGTTCCATTGTGACATTCACCACGGATTTCGGCCTGGCTGACGCATACGTCGCCCAGATGAAGGCGGCCGTTCTGCGCCAATGCCCGGAAGCGACGCTGGTGGATATCACCCACCTCGTGCCGCCGCAGGACATTCTAGCAGGTTCCATCGCCTTGGAGCGAGCGATCGCCGCTTTCAGCCCGAAGACCATCCATGTCGCGGTCGTCGATCCCGGCGTTGGAACCAACCGACGGCTGTTGTTGGTACGCATAAATGGGCAAATTGTTCTATGCCCCGACAACGGAATCATCACCTGGCCACACCGGCGCCACGGCCCGGCGGAATTCGCCGAATTGCTTTGGCGGCCGCCAGAGAAGGTGTCCGCGACCTTCCATGGCCGCGATATTCTCGCCCCGGCGGCTGGTTGTATTGCGTCGGGAGACTCGATCAAACCATTGGCGAAATCGATCGACGATCCGATCCTCCTCGATATCGCACTGGCAAAAACTCTCCAAAGCGGCCGGATTATTTACATCGATCATTTTGGGAACGCCATCACGAACATACCTTCGGAATTCCTGCACGGTAGGAATGGACCAACTGTGCGAGCGGCGCACTCGCCGGAAATTCCGCTTTGTGAAACCTACTCAGGCGTAGCCGCCGGAAAATCGCTCGCCCTGATCGGCTCCGCGGATCTGCTTGAAATCGCCGTGCGCAATGGGTCGGCTGCTCAGCAGTTGAGTCTGAAAGTCGGCGACGAGGTAACGTTTGCATGAATTCTTCCACCTATACTCAACATCTCCGCGACCTGGATAAACGCCATCTCTGGCATCCGTTCACGCACATGAGCCTCTGGCTGCGCGACGAGCCGCTGGTGATCACCGAAGCCGACGGCATGTACCTGATCGACAGCGACGGCAATCGCTTTCTCGACGGCGTGAGCAGCCTCTGGTGCAACGTACACGGCCATCGCGTGAAGGAAATCGACGACGCGATTAACGCCCAACTGAAAAAGGTGGCACACACCACGATGCTCGGCCTGGCGAGCGAACCGGCGATTTTGCTGGCCGAGCAACTCGTTTCCATCGCCCCCGGCGGACTGTCGCGCGTCTTCTACAGCGACAGCGGCGCCACCGCGACCGAGGTGGCCTTCAAGCTCGCCGCGCAATACTGGCACAATCTGGGCCGGCCGGACAAATGTGAATTCGTGGGCTTTTCTGATGCTTATCACGGCGACACCGTCGGCGCGATGTCGGTGGGGCGGGTGGACGCCTTTCACCGGCCCTACTTTCCCATGCTATTCAAAACGATCTTCGCGCCGCCGGCTTCGCAATCCGGCTGCATCAATGCGATCGAGAAAATTCTCCACGAGTGCGCCGACAAAATCGCCGCGATCTGCATCGAGCCGATGGTTCAGGGCGCCGGCGGCATGTTGATCCAGCCTGCGGGATTTCTTTCCGAACTGCGACGTCTTGCCTCGAAATTCAACGTGTTGCTGATCGCCGATGAAGTTGCGGTGGGATTTGGCCGCACGGGAAAGATGTTTGCCTGCGAGCATGAATCGGTTCGGCCGGACATCCTATGCGTGGCCAAGGGAATCAGCGGCGGTTATCTGCCCCTGGCGGCGACGCTGGCGACCGAGCAGATTTTCAACGCGTTTCTGGGCGAGCCGTGGGAAGGCAAGACCTTTTTCCACGGGCATACGTACACGGGAAATCCGCTGGCCTGTGCGGCGGCGCTGGCGTCGCTGGAATTAATGCGGCGGACGAATCTGGTCCCGCGCGTGGCGGAAAAATCTCTGAAGCTGGCAGCGATGCTGGAAGAATTGCGGGGGCTGCCGCATGTGGGAGAGATTCGTCAGAAGGGGTTTATGGTGGGGATTGAGTTGGTCGAGGACAAAGCAACCCGCAGCCCATTTGATCCGAAGCGGCGCATCGGCGCGGAAGTATGCTCGAGGGTGCGAAAGCACGGCGTAATCATCAGGCCGCTGGGCGATGTGATCGTGATGATGCCGCCGCTGGCGATGGAGGTGGGGGATTTGGCCAAAATTGTACGAGCGTTGCTTCATGAGCTATCATTGCTGTGAATACAGGACTTGCCGGAGCATGCGCATGATTGATGTGAACCAAGCCGTTAAGCTGGCTTCAGACTATCTCAGATCGCTCTATTCCGGCGAGGCGTCGGACATCCGTCTGGAGGAAGTTGTCTCGCCTAAAGAAGCTCCACCACGCTGGCGGGTCACGTTGAGTTTTGCGAGATTCCCGGATCGGGAATACAAGGAATTCGAAATTGATGCGGATACCGGCGCGGTCAATGCGATGCGTATGGTAAAGGTATGAATTCGTGGGTGGAGAATCTCATCGTTCAGCATCGCAAAGGCGGACTTCTCGTCGATACGAACATTCTCGTTCTCTTTTGCGTGGGAAAATACAAACCAGACTTGATTCCGCAATTCAAGCGAACCGCGCAATTCACCGCTCGGGATTTCAAATTACTGCAAGGCTTGTGGTCGCGCTTCGATCGGATTCTCACGACGCCGACGATTCTTGCGGAAGTAAGCAATATGCTTGGCCCTGAGGGAACCCATGGGTCGGAGCTACTTCGATCAACGGCGCCGGCAATCGAACTTCTGAATGAAACATACGAGCCTAGCAAGTCACTGGTATCGGAACCTTATTTTTTAAATTCGGCCTGACGGACGCGGCGATTGCCTACGTTGCTCATCAAGGAGTTCTTGTGTTGACGGACGATTTCAAACTTGCGGGCTTCTTAGCATCAAAGGGATTGGCCGCGATCAATTTTAATCACCTGCGATTTTAGACTTCCAGGTATAAAATGCTCCAACCCGTCAAAATCCCCGGTCTACTTGTCGTCGCCACCGATACCGGCGTCGGCAAAACGCTGGTGGCCGCGGCCATCGCGGACTACTTCCGGCGAAGAAAGCACAGCGTCGCAGTCTGCAAACCCTGCGGTACTGGCTGCGTTCATCGCCGCGGTGATTTAGTCTGCGAAGACGCCGAAATCCTGGCTCATTTCGCGGATACGCCGCACGCGCTGGATGTGGTCTGCCCGCAGCGCTACGCCGAGCCGCTGGCGCCGGGCGTTGCGGCGCAGCGGGCGAAACAGCCGCTGGATTGGGAGAGGATCGACGAAGCGATGGTCACGATGTCGCGCGATGCGGACGTGATGATTGTTGAAGGCATCGGCGGGATCATGACGCCGATGGATGGGAAACATACATTTCTGGATGTGGCCGCGTGGTTGGAATTACCCGCGATAGTCGTTGCCCGGCCGGGGCTGGGTACGATCAACCATACTTTGCTGACTTGCAACGCGCTCCGCCAGCGCGGCGTGAAAGTGGCGGGCGTCGTAATAAACCGCTACCCGCCGGAAACACCGCCGATTGCCGAGGAGACTAATCCGGCGGCCATCGAGCGGTGGGGGAAAACAAAAGTGCTTTGTATCGTGCCGGAATGTGTTGTGGAGATGACGCCGGTGTTGCCGGGGGAAGTGGTCAGTGCGGTGGGCGCGGTGGATTGGGGGGAGTTTGCAGGCGCCAAGTGACGAAAGTCGCCAGATTTCCCTTGCTCCCAAGGCGGGAACAATGCATAATGGGACAGGATCATGAGGATTATCTCAAGAAAGGCGCTTCGCCAGTTCTGGGAACGGCAGGAATTCTCGGACGCCGAGCAGCCACTAAAGGCTTGGTTTCGGGAAGTATCCAAAGCAGACTGGAAGACTCCTTCGGCGATTAAGGCGATGTATCGGAGCGCGAGTTTGGTTGGGAACAGCCGTGTGGTGTTTAACATTGCCGGCAACAAGTACCGGCTCGTCGTAAAAGTGAATTATCCGTATCGAATGATGTATATCCGATTTGTCGGAACGCATCGGCAGTATGACACACTTGACGTGATGGAAGTATGACTATGGAAATCAAGCCAATCAAAAACGAACGCGATTACCGTCGTGTCATGCAGGAAATCGACTTGCTGATGGACGCCAAGGCGAATACCTCGGAGGGTGACCGGCTCGACATTTTGGGTACGCTCGCGCAGGGGTGGGAGGAAAAGCATCACGCGATCGAGCCGCCCGATCCAATTGAGGCGATCCGTTTTGCGATGGAACAGCGCGGACTGAGCCGGCGCGATCTGGAACCATACATTGGCAGCCGGGCGCGAGTGGCGGAGGTATTAAATCACAAACGCTCTTTGACTCTCCCCATGATTCGCCGCCTCCATAACGGACTTGGGATTTCCGCCGATGTGTTAATCCGGGGCGATGCGATGCGATCTGCTGGATGAATTTCAGGCTGCCCTCGGCGGCTCATATACTCGTATACAATTCCGCTCCCCATTTTTCGCCGCATACAGCGCCTGATCCGCCGCCGCCAAAAGCTGCGTCATCGTCAGCACATTATTCGCCCGGCTGCGCTCCGCCACCCCGATGCTTAAGGTGGGTTGAACATTCAGTTGCGTGATCGCCTGCGAGAAATCGACGATGGCAAACGCCTGCCGGAGCTTCTGCATCACCTGCTCGGCCTGCACGATGGTCGTTTGCGGCAGGGCGATCACGAATTCGTCGCCGCCGAAGCGGAAGGCCAGGTCGGTCTTGCGAAGCGTGATGCGGACGCAATCGGCGAACGACTTGAGCAGATGGTCGCCGGCGGCGTGGCCGTGAAGGTCATTAATGGTTTTGAACTTATCGAGGTCGGCCATCACCAGTGAAAGCGGTTGGCTGTGCCGCTCAGATAGAGCGACTTCGCGCGACAGGAGATTCTCAAGCGAGCGGCGGTTGAACAGGCCGGTGAGAGCGTCAGTCATGCTCTGGCGTTCGGCTTCGGCCAGCAATTGCAGTGAAGCCAACGCGGCCTGCGCTGAATTAATATACGCCTGGGCGAGTTGCCGCCGGTGTTCGGTCCATTGCTCGGCCGCCGGCAGCATCATATGGATCGCCATCCGCACGCGCGGCCCAACGTTGAATGGGATGCAGTAAGCCGGCAGATCCGCCCGCAGATTTAGAGCCGCATCAACCACGCATCGGACTGGCGACTCCGTCGGCACAAACTGCCTTGGCAGGCTCTGCCGCAGACAGGGGCACATTCCCGTGTCTATATCGTCGATGCCTGCGGCCTCCGCGGTGTCGTCGATCGGCCAGGTAGCGATTAATTTGGTTGGCGGGGTGATTTGCGGATCATGCGCCAGAATCAACAGGCGGCTGAGGCCCAGCTCGGTGCGCAGGTATTGCGTGAGCGTGGGAAACACCTGTTCCGGCCGGCCGGCGCCTTGAATGGTTTGGCTGAAAGCCAAGAGACGGTTAATCGTCTCTGCCTTTTGCTCAAGATTGTGGATGAATCTTCTGCGCTGAAGAATGGAACGACTCAGCAACACCACGCCGCCGAAAGCAGCGAGGGCACAGGATATGAGGGCGATGGCGTCAAAATGAGACATCAACATCAGATATCGGAAAGAGCATATGGAGTTTCGGTAGTCCTTTTCTCGATCGCCGCTCATATTGTAATGTCAGGCCAAACCACGCCGCAGACCCCGCCTCATGCGGTCAGAATGGGCGTTTTTGACAATCGAGGCGATAATTCGCCTTTTTCTTGACATTTCCAAGAAATCTGCGTAACTTATAGACATGGCTGTTGCTGAATCGCCTAATCCGCAGGCACGCGAGAACTCCGGTGAGCGGGAATTATCCATTCTAACCGAGATCGGGCAGATTCTTTCCTCCACGCTTGAGCTGCGTGATACCTTTGGAAAGATCATGCAAATCATTTCAGACAAGCTAAATATGCGCCGTGGTGCCCTGGTTTTGCTCCAGGAATCGACCGGCCGCCTGCGCACTGAGGCGGCAATCGGGATGACCCCCGACGAAATCGAGAAGGGCAAGTACGCCTTGGGCGAGGGCATCACCGGTAACGTAGTCGCCACCGGCCGCCCAAGACTGATCCCCGACGTGCGAAACGAGCCGGACTTCCTCAATCGCACCGGGCGTCTTTCGCAGGAAATGGTCAACGAGCAGATCAGCTTCATCTGCGTGCCCATCAAGGTCGATGGCCGAACGACAGGCGCATTGAGCGTTGACAAGCCCTACCTCAGCGACGACGAACTTCAAGGCGATCTGGTCTTCCTGAACATCATCGCGGCTTTCCTGTCGCAGGCGATTCAGATCAACCGGATTGTCATGCGCCAGAAGGAAGAGCTTCTGGCGGAGAACGCCCAATTGCGTGCGCAGGTGCGCGACCGCTACCGATTTGAAAACATCATTGGCGATTCGCCCGCCATGCACGATGTCTTCGCCACGGTCGGACAGGTGGCCAGTAGTCGAGCCACGGTCATCCTGCTCGGCGAGACTGGCACCGGCAAGGAGATGATCGCCAAGGCCATCCACCATAATTCGCCGCGGCGCGACAAGCCGTTTATCCGCGTGAATTGCGGAGCCATGACCACCACGCTCCTGGAAAGCGAATTGTTCGGCCACGTCAAAGGCTCGTTCACCGGCGCCATCCGCGACAAGGAAGGTCGCTTCGAGGCCGCCAATCTCGGCACCATTTTTCTCGACGAGATCGGCACGATGGAGCCGCCGCTGCAAGTGAAACTGTTGCGCGTCTTGCAGGAACGCGAGTTTGAGCGGGTGGGCGATACCCAAACCGTGAAGGTGGATGTGCGCGTGATCGCCGCCACCAACGTCGATTTACAGGAAGAAGTCGCCAAGGGCAACTTCCGCGAGGATTTGTTTTACCGACTGAACGTGGTCGGCGTATATTTGCCGCCGCTGCGGAATCGCCGCGAGGACATTCCGCGGCTGATTGATCATTTCCTGGACAAATACAATTCAGTCAACGACCGCAAGCTGAAGCGCATCAGCCGCGAGATGTTGAACATCCTGCTTCGCTATCCCTGGCCGGGAAATGTGCGCGAGTTGGAAAACGCGATCGAGCGCGCGGTGGTCTTAAGCAATGGCGAGGATTTCAACGAAGACCTGCTGCCGTTGAGCGTGCGGATGTTCGCTGCCCAGCGCCGCACCAACCAGAGCAGCGAGTCGATCGAAACCCTCACGCGGCGTTTATCCGATCAGGCCATCGCCGATTACGAATTACGCGAGGGCGAGATTTATCAGTTGGTAATCGACCAGATCGAGCATGCACTGATCGACCGCGCCCTGGCTAAATGCGGCGGCGTGAAGACCAAAGCCGCCGATTTCCTGGGGATTAACCGGAATACGTTGAATAAGAAGGTGAAGGATTTGGGGATTGAGACGGCGGATTAAAGCGACGCTCCTGGAGGGCGGCCTAGTCCGCCCTCCAGGAGCGCCAATAAATCACTTCGTTTGTTTGCGTGTTAATGGCAACACCATATTCATAAGCCAGCTTGTCGCTACCCTGTGGAATTACATGATCGCTAAGATAGTTTGTGAATGACCGCAAATTCACCTTCCTATCCCCTCTCCCTGTACTCATAGGGAGGGTTAGGGTGGGGGTTGAGCACCATGTGTCGCCCATAAGCGATTCCCCTGTGGAAAAGGACGCTCTAATGCGAGTTGCCAGCCACAAGACGGCGGTTGCGGATATCCCTCGCGATTACGCGGCATTGGTGGCGATGTACCCGCCTCGCCCTATTCATGACTCCGTGGACTACGTCAATACCACGGAAATCGTGATGGCGATGGCCGGACACAAACTCACCGTCGATCAGGATGACTATCTAACCATCATGTCGGAAATGATCCTCCAGTATGACCGTGAGCACGATCAGCCGCGCAAACGCGGCACGCCCCTCCAGCGCCTGCAGTTTCTGGCAAAGGAAGCTGGGCTGAGCGCGTCAGACCTTGGCCGTATGCTGGGCAATCGCGGCATGGGATCAGTTTATCTCACGGGAAAGCGCGGCTTGTCCAAGGCGAATATCCGCAAGCGCGCCGCGCATTTTAAGGTGCGGGCGGATTATTTCCTGTGAGGCATTTCATTTTCGGAATTCTCAAAAGATTTTCGTGGCGAAACCGCGACCTCCGGGGATATCATTCCACATCGACATTCACGGAAAGGATGGCACATGGGTATCCAGATAAGCCTGTCTGACGTCTTTGGGTTCTTTGACCAGGAAATCGCCGGCGCTGGCGGAAGTGTACGGGAAGTGTATCAGGATGAGTCATGCCTGTTTGCCAGGTCAGTGCTGTCGCCGTCTCTGGATATTGCACCCGGCGACCGCATGACAGGCGGCGTGGCGTTGCGGGCCAATCAGGGCAATATCTATGTCCATCCGTACCTTTTCCGCGTTGTCTGCACCAACGGCGCGATCATGGCCCAGGCTACCCAGACACGCCACATCCGGTGGGAGAAATCCCGCGCCGACTTCGAACTGGAGCTTGAGGTTCGCTCGGCTATCCAGTCGTGCTGCGAACCGGCGGCGTTCATCACGGCCACCGATCAGGTGCGCGGCTCAATGGAGCGAAACGTAGATATGCTTTTGACGGTGTCGGGATTGTTGGGCCGCGGCCACGCAGGATTGAGTTCGGAATTGATGACGCAAATCATGCGACGGTTCGTTGAATCGGACGATCAGTCGGCATTTTCGCTGATGAACGCGGTGACCTCCGTGGCGCGCGATACTCGCGATCCCGGCACTAAATGGCGTCTTGAAGAACTGGGTGGGAGCATCCCCATGTTTAGAAGCCCGCAGAATCAGCCACCCGCATGCCGGGAGAAAGCGAACCGCTCATTGGCTCGCGTGGGTTAATGGGATCATTAAGCGGCTTGGATTAGTCCGCCGCGGAGAACGAGCCGTAAGTATCAAGTGGCTTTGCCGGCGACTCAATCAACCCCAGCCCCGCGCATCTCCGATAAAATTCCGCGATCGCCTGCAAATGCTTCAGCCCAATTTGAAATTGCAAATTCTGCGTGAGGTACTGCCTGGCCAGATCACCCGGCCAGCCGCGGGGGATGGCGTGCTCGGCGATGATTTCGTCGATGTGTTTCATGCCGCGCTCGCGCGCCGCGTCGAGCCGGCGGGGCAGGTCGCCAAGATTGACATCACCGCGCGCCGCCCAAACGGCAAATGCAAACGGCAGCCCCGTCAGTTCCTTCCACGCCTGGCCTAGATCAAGCTGAAACGGCATGTCGCGCGGCTCGTCGCAGACGACTTTGTCGCCGATGAGCAGTCGCGCGGATCCCTCGCCTTGCGCGGGATGCAAGCCGTACCGTTCCGCGAGAATAATCTTCGCCAGCGCCACGGAAGTGTGGCTGTCCGGATCAAACGAGAGCGTCTGGATTTTTTCGATTGGAACAGGACTGAATATGCGAACCGTCAGCGTAGGCCCGTCGGAAGCGATGCCGCCGACCGGAAGGATCCGCAGGTCCGGCAGTTTCTGATAGTCGATGACCGGCAGCAGCGCGACATCGAATCGTTCATCACGCATACCGTCAAGCAACCGCGCGGGCACATCCAGCGACAGCCGGATATCCGGCTGTCGCTCCAAACCGTAAATCAGCGGCTTGGAATTGAGATAGCTGACGCAGCCAACGCGGTACACGGGGGAATCGTAGGGTTGTTGGGGTGAAGATGCGAGGAGCCATCTGTTGATTGGTGATTGAGAAGACCCTCAACCCAGCCCTCTCCCAGCGAACTGGGAGAGGGAGAAAAAACTGCAAAAAATGCGGCTCCTCAACAATCAAAAATCAACAATCAACAATTGCCATTCCACAAACGGCCATCGCGAATCACCAATATTTAACGCCCTCTCACGTCATCCAACAACTTCCGCCATCCGGTCGGGGTCAGGCCTGAAGCCTGCTTGAAGCGGCTGGTGAAGTGACTCTGATGAGCAAAGCCGCACGAATTGGCGATCTCGACCAGAGTCTTGTCGCCCAGCGCCATGTGCGTCTTGGCGGCGTGAATCTGGCATTCCAGCAGGAAATGTTTCGGCGTGATTCCGAAGACTTCCGTGAAGCGGCGATGGAAATGAAAAGGGCTGAGTTTCACGACTTCCGCGATCTCATTCAACGTCGGGCCGCGACCATATTCTTTGTACATGAACTGCATGGCGGGAACCATGCGCGACATTTCCGCATCGGCCGCCACGTCGGCAGGGCGAAGCGTCGCCCATTCCCGGCAATCCGGCTGCATTGCATAGAAAATCGCCGAGCCGTCGGTCAGGCCCGGATATTTGCCATAGGCAACCGCCCGGAAAATCCACAAGTCGCCGCGCGCATCGGGCAGGCAAATCCGGTCGTTGGAATAGCCTTCGCCGGAAACGCGGGAGAGCGCGGTCTTGGCATGACGCATCATCTGATCGCGCACGCGATCTTCGAGCGTCGCCAGGCCGGCTTCGCCGAAGAGCGGCTTGAGGTGGCTGTCGAAAACGAACAGCCGGGCCGGCGGCCTGCGAATCCACGTCAGCACCGACGGCACGCGACCCTGGCGCGTGATGCGCTGCGCTTCAACGGCCTGATCGATCTGCTTGGCAAAGCGACCGAGTTGCGTCAACTCGCCGGAAGAGAACGGGCCGAGTTCTGAATTTCGATAGACATGCACCGAGCCGGGATAGCCGGGGAAAATCGGGCTGGCCAGCGGGGCCGCCGCGACATGGCAAATTTCCGAAGGCACCAACATCTCGCGGTAATAGCGTGACGCCTCAAAGCCGGAAATGCCGTCCCAAAGATCGCCCTCGGTCAGCGGCTTGCCCTGGCGAATGCTCTGCCAGGTGGCCCGGTCGTCCTTGTGGTATTCTTTGGTGTAACCCTTCAGAAGACTATGCGAAACTTTCGCGGGCTGAACGACCTGCGTGGCTCCGCGCGGAAACGTACTGACGACCCAAACTGCCGAGTTCGGGATTGCCCGCTCCAATGCTTCCAAAATTTGTCGATAGGCCAAGGCTCACCTCTAATTGTAAATGTTCGACCCGTCTGAGGGGTCAGAATACGAATGGATCTCGTGGATCGCCATACATACCGATCCGAACGTCTCTAGTTGATCTGTCTGTTCTTATGTGTAGAGGCTTTGGCAAACATATTCAAGGCCTGTTCGCATAAACCTGTACCACGATGCGCGTATGTATAATTATGAATTCATGGGTTTGTCAAGCCCATATTGAAAAACATGCCGGTTGGAAAAGCCTTAAGAATTCAGTCAAAATGCCCTATTTCGGCAAAAAAGCAGGCCATCGCCGATTCCGCGATAATTTTGTTGGCAACTCGCGGGATTCGGGTTAGATTACAGTCAAGGAGCCGTTGAAAATGGTTGCCATATTAACCAGCCCGCCTTTCTGGGACAAAAAAATCCGCATCGCCATCCTTGTCCTGGCGACCTTCATTGCCATGTGCTGAACGCTGGCTTTCCAACCGTTCGTTTGCCCGGAGCCGTATTGTCAGTGCAGTGATGTCGGTGCTAGGTTGTCGGTTGATTCACTTCTTGCGGCTTATTCCAAAAATGTGAAATTGATGACTGATCGGCTCGTAGCCGTGTTCCTTGCATATTTCGTCGCGCAGGGCGCGTAGCTTGTCACTGTTGAATTCGACGACTTTGCCGGTTTCCACGCAAATGAGGTAATCGAACGTCTGCCGGCCCGCGATCACCTGGTAATAAGACTGCTTATTATCGAAGAAAACCTGCCGTAGAATGCCGGCGTCCTGGAGATGACCCAGGGTTCTATAAACCGTGGCCCGGCTGACGCGGTGGGATAGGGCTTTCAGGTCAGCAATCAGGCCTTCCGCTTCAAACAGGCCTTCCTTCCGCAAAACCGCGTCCAGCATCATTGCCCGCTCCGGGGTGAACTTCAACTTAACCTTCTGCGAGTGAAGATACCGCCGAAACGTGGCGCAAATCGGCTCGTAGGGGGGTGGAGCGGGCTTGCTGCCTTTCATCGCCGCCTTGGGAATACTCGCCAGAATGTGGCTTTCGGAAGTCATTGGAATGCAAGAGTCTAAGGCCGTGTCGTGCGGTTGTCATCAGGCCCCCCAGAATGAATTCATATCAATTCCCCATTTGGTCAGGCGGCGAATTATCCGAAATAGAACAAATATTTTTCCTATTTTTCCAGAATTATTGGACGAGACCTGACGGACCGGTTGTATAATGGAGAAGTCTTCCGTAGGGCAGAGAATCGAGTTTGAGCAAATCAGGCGCCTTGGAGGCCGTTGAATCAAATCAGGATCGGGAATAAAGGCGCCAAGCATCGAAACTAAACAATTGGGGCGTATTTAGAACGGAGTGTGTGAGAATCTGAACCAGATGGAGGTACGCCATGAAGGTTCTGATTGCCTACGACGGATCGGATTGTTCGCAAGCGGCCATGGACGGATTACAATTTGCCGGACTGCCTGAAAGGGCGACGGCGCTGGTCATATCGGTCGCGGAAACGCGGGAGCATCTCCCCGCGGAGTTGCTGAATGATACTGCCACCTTGTCCGGTGGGAGCGCGTTCAGTCTTCATATCCCCGGCATCGACGACAACCGCGACATTTCGGCGCTTGATTCCAGCCACGCGCAGCGTCTGGCTAAAGAAGGCGCCGCGCGGTTGAGCGAGCGATTTCCAAAATGGAACGTGGACTTCTGTGCGGTAGCGGGACATGCCACTAACACGCTTACCCGGCGGGCTGCGTCCTGGAAGCCGGACCTGGCGGTGCTCGGCTCGCATGGCAAGTCGGCCTTCAGCCGCCTCATGCTGGGCAGCCTGTCGCGGTCGGCTCTCACTGATATGGATTGTTCCGTGCGCATCGGTCGGCCCTGCTCTGCTCATGCTCAGGAAGGCCAGCCGCCGCGGCTGCTGATCGGTGTTGACGGCTCAGAAGACGCCGACGCCGCATTGGGCGCAATCTGTTCGCGGCATTGGCCGGATGGCACTGAAGCGCGCGTCGTCGGAGTTGTAGACACTGGCGTGGCCCTGCTGGTTCCCGCCGCCGCTCTGGCCGACGGTATCGCCGGCGAAGACTACGACGAATTTAGAAGTTGGATTTCCCCGGCAGTGGACGATGCCGCCCGGCGGCTGCAAGACGCCGGTCTGTCGGCGACGCCAGTCCTTCGCGACGGCCGGCCGGCCCAGGTATTACTCCGTGAGGCAGAGGAATGGAGCGCTTCCTGCGTCTTCCTGGGCGCACGCGGCCTACGCCGCATGGAACGGTCTCTCCTCGGCAGCATCTCCGCCGCCGTCGCCAGCCGGGCGTCTTGCTCGGTTGAAATTGTGCGGCCGGCGGCGGATTATTCGGCCTGCCAAGGGCGCTGATGAGTTGGGCCAGGTTCCAGTGTCGGGGTCGATCGGAATACGATCTTCCCCAGGAGATTCCTCTCTCCTGGGATTTTTTTATGCGCTGACTTCCCCTCTTACTTATTATCCCCTCCCCCGGTACGCAGGCGGAGAGCAAGGGTGGGGGTCTTCATTTATTGCTTTGTCAGAACGCCCCAACCATTGATCTGATCGGTAAGTCAAAAGGGGAAATGTCAGATGGGTCGGAACCCTCATCAAAGAGTCCCGACCTGTTGACGTTTCAACCCCTTTGACGTTCTTTTACACCACGACCATTTGTGGCCTCATGGCACCGTAGCTGGTCGCGTATCATGCTGGCTTCGCTGGTAATCGTGCATTGCTTTGTATTTGTCTTGCTGGTTGCTCTCGATTGTATAGACGATATACATTACCACAGTGATCAGTAGTACTAGCCTCCATTTCATCCACGGTTTTTTTCCCATGAAATGCACTCCAAGTTATCCGATTATGTCCGGTTCGCCATCCCAAGTTGCAAAGTTATCGGAAACTGCCAGGGTGACATCCACCTTTTTCAAAAAACTCGCCGCGAAAACCTCCAAAAAGCACTCTGACGGAATA
>Ga0208589_1000516_pt1 | contig 18141 bp, 17 predicted proteins | sample NGESurshal092012_2_FD_184486 | JGI IMG/M metagenome (GOLD analysis project Ga0208589, IMG submission 184486) | Arctic peat soil microbial communities from Barrow, Alaska - NGEE Surface sample F53-2 shallow-092012 (SPAdes) | ecosystem: Environmental > Terrestrial > Soil > Wetlands > Peat ... | reverse complement strand
ACGGCCCCCTGGACGCCCTCCACGATCCGGACCAGCACGGGCTGCTCGCCGCGGCGCGGCGGCATGAAGTCGGTGACCAGCACGGTACCGCTCATCGTCTCCCACTGGGTCTGGAGGATGAGCGTGCCGTCCTCGTAGCGCCGGGTCACCTCGCCGCGGCGGGGCTGCGGGCCGCCGGCGGCCGTCGGGCTGATCCGCCAGTGCCCGTTGCGCTCGTCGCCCAGCAGCGCCGCGAAGCAGGCATCGGAGTCGAACCGGGGCAGGCAGAGCCAGTCGACCGACCCGTCCCGCCCGACGAGCGCCGCGGACTGCATGTCTCCGATGAGCGCGTAGTCCTCGATCAGCCCGGCCATGCCGCCTCCCCGCGTCGCCTGGGTGGAACTGGATGCCAACCTACAGTCGGGGCGGGAGCCGTCGCGTGATCCGGCCGCGGCCGGACGTAAGCTTCCTGGCGTGTCGTTTTCTCGTCTGCCGTGGCGGCGGAGCGCCTGGCTCGCCCCGGCCGCCGCGCTGGTCCTCGCGCTCGGCGGCTGCGCCCAGATGGACGCCGCGCTGGGCAAGCAGTGGGTGGACGTGACCTTTACTCCCCGCACCACCCTGGCCAAGATGGAGCACATGCGGGCCGCCTGCTCGCACGTGCCCAACGTCAGGCCGTATCCGCTGCCCCGGCAGCACACCGTGCTCAGCCTGATGGCCGGCATCCGCTTCGACACCACCAACGCGACCGACGCGAACGTGGCCCAGCTGCAGGAGTGCGTGCAGAAGTTCAGCTTCGTGCAGGGCTTCGCGCCCGGAGACTCCGGGAACCAGGGCGGGTAAACGGGCCGCCAATAATCGGCCCGGCGGCCCCGGCCACCAGTGGCTGGCCGTAAGCTTCCTGACGTGCCAGCAGCTCGTGCCCGGACTCCCGTGCGCGCGCTGTCCCCTGCGCTGCTGGCGGCCGGGCTCGCGCTGCTCCCGGCCCTGGCCGGGTGCTCGGGCATCGACGCCGCCCTCAGCCGGCAGGCGGCCGTGGTCAACTTCAGGCCCAACACCACCGTGACGACCCTGCTGCAGGTCCGGGCGGCCTGCTCGAGCGTGCCGAACCTGCCGCCGCTGGCACTTCCGCCCACCGTGCTGCGCGTGCCGTCCTCGGTGCGCTACCAGGCCAGCAACGCCACCGCAGCTGACCTGGCCGCGCTGCGAACCTGCCTGGAGCGGTTCAGCGCCGTGTCCGGAGTCTGGATCCAGGACACCGGCAACAAGAGCTAGCGGTACTGCTTCTGCCGGCCAGGCGGCCGCGGCCTCGAGGTGATTGCGGGATGGCGGACCGGGCTCGACGCACGGCCAGCTAGTTCGCATTCCCTATCGGGATTATGCTATAACTCTTGCTGCCTACTAACCCAATCGGAAAAGGTGGACCATGCGACGTGCACTGACCACGGCGGCCGCGGCTGCCGTCGTCGCCCTCGCGGCCGGCTGCGGCTCGTCGGCCTCGTCGGGATCTAGCGCGTCTGGCACTTCCGCATCTGGCACTTCCGCCAGCAAGGTCGTGCTGCGCCTGGGGTTCCTGGAGAACATCACGCACGCCAGCGCCCTCATCGGGGTCAAGCAGGGATTCTTTACCAAGAATCTCGGCAGCGGCGTGACGCTGAAGCTCACGCCCTTCAGCACCGGCACCGAGGAGGCCACGGCGCTGCTGGCCGGCCAGCTGGATGCCGCCTACGTCGGGCCGAACCCGGCCATCAAGGCCTGGCAGACCTCGGGCGGGAAGCTGATCAGCGTTATCTCCGGCTCAGCGTCCGGCGGGGCCCAGCTGGTGGTCAAGCAGGGCATCACCAAGGCATCGCAGCTCAAGGGCCAGAAGCTAGCTTCTCCGTCACTGGGTAATACCCAGGATGTGTCGATGCGCTACTGGCTCAAGCAGCAGGGCCTGACCACCTCGCCGACCGGTACCGGCGACGTGCCGATCACGCCGATCACGCCCAACTCCGACGCGGTGCTCGCCTTCAAGTCCGGCTCGATCGCCGGCGGCTGGGAGCCGGCGCCCTACGACGCGGAAATGGTGGCCGACGGTGGCCATACCCTGGTCAACGAGGCCAGCCTGTGGCCGAAGGGGCAGTTCGTCACCACCCAGCTTGTCGCGACGCAGGCCTTCATCGCCGCGCACCCGTCGGTGATCAGCGGTCTGCTCAAGGGGCAGATCGAGGCGAACCAGTACATCGCCAGCAACAAGCAGGCGGCGGAGGTAGCGGCTAACGCCGAGCTGGCGTCGCTGAGCGGCAAGAGCCTCAAGCCGGCCGTCGTGAGCGCGGCGTTCGGGCAGATCACCTTCACCAATGACCCGATCGCCGCGTCGCTGACCACTGATGCGCAGCACGCCGTCAGCGTCGGCCTGCTCAAGCCGGTGCAGAACCTGAGTGCGATCTACGACCTCGGGCCGCTGAACAAGCTGCTGAGCACAGCCGGCCAGCCGCAGGTCAGTTCGTGAGCCTCATCAATCGCCAGGCCGCGCCCCCGGGGACTGCCCCGGGGGCGTCAGCCCTGTCCGGGGGCGGCCCCGGCGGGCGTCCCGAGGCCGTCCGGCTCACCCAGGTATCCAAGTTCTACGGGTCCGGCAGCCGCGCCGTGCAGGCTCTGGACAAGGTGTCGCTGACGGTGGCGGATGGCGAGTTCGTCTGCCTGATCGGGGCGTCGGGCTGCGGCAAGAGCACGCTGCTCAACCTGGTGGCCGGCCTGGACTCAGCTACCAGCGGGCAGGTATCTACGGCCGGGCGCCGGGTGTCGCTGATGTTCCAGGAGCCGGCCCTGTTCCCCTGGCTGACCGCCGCGCGCAACGTCGAGCTCGCCCTGCAGGCCAAGGGGGTGCCCAGGGCCAGCCGCCAGGCCCGGACCGCCGAGCTGCTGGAGACCGTGCGGCTGACCGGATTCGGCGACAAGCGCCCGCACGAGCTGTCGGGCGGCATGCGCCAGCGGGTCGCGATGGCCCGCGCGCTGGCCCAGGACGCCGATGTGCTGCTCATGGACGAGCCGTTCGGCGCGCTGGACGCGATGACCCGCGACCTGCTGCATGACGAGCTGGAGCGGATCTGCGCGGAGCGGACGCTGACGGTGCTGTTCGTCACCCACAACGTCCGGGAGGCGGCGCGGCTTGGGGACCGGGTGATCCTGTTGTCCAGCCGCCCGGGACGGGTGATCGAGGAGTACTCGCTGCCCCGGTACGGCGAGCGCCGGATCGACTCGCCCGAGGTGTCGGAGGTGGCGGCCAGGCTGACCGACCGGCTCCGCGAGGAAATGGGGCGGCATGGTCACTGATCAGGCCCTGCGCGGGCTGGACAACCTCGAACTCGAGCCCGTCACGCCCCGGGCGGAGCCGGGCCGGATCGCCCGCAGGGCGTGGGCGGCGCTGTGGCCGAAGGTCCTGGCCATCGTCCTGGTCCTGGCTGTCTGGGAGCTGGTGACCCTCACCGGCTGGAAGAAGTACGTCCTCAAGGGGCCGGGCCCGGTCTTCGCCGACCTCTGGCACCAGGCGGTGCACGGCAACCTGTGGAGCGTGATCGGGGCGACCCTGCAGACCGCCCTCATCGGCTACGCGGCGGCGCTGGTCATCGGCTCGGTCATCGGCGTCCTGGTGGCGCGGATCCCGCCGCTGCGCGCGGCGGTCGGCTCGATCATCACCGGCCTGCAGACGATGCCCTCGATCGCGTGGGTACCGTTCGCGATTATCATCTTCGGCGAGAACACCTCGGCCATCCTGTTCGTGGTTATCCTGGGGGCCGCGCCGTCGATCGCCAGCGGGCTGATCACCGGGGTGGACTACACGCCGCCGCTGCTGCTGCGGGCCGGCAAGACCATGGGCCTGCACGGCTTCGCGCTTTACCGGTACCTGATCCTGCCCGCGTCGCTGCCGGCCTACGTGGCGGGGATGAAGCAGGGCTGGGCGTTCGCCTGGCGCAGCCTGATGGCCGGCGAGCTGGTCGTCCAGATCATCGGGCAGTTCTCGATCGGCCAGCAGCTGAGCGTGGACCAGCAGAACCTGGACTTCGCCGGCGCTACCGCCACGCTGATCGTGATCCTGGTCATCGGCATTGTCGTCGATACGCTGTTCACGAAGCTGGACCTGGGCATCCGCCGCCGCCGGGGGCTGCTGGATCCGGCGCTGGCCTAGTTCGCGGCGGGCATAGATCCGCCTGGCCTAGATCCGGCGGGCTGCGCGGCGGCCAGCACCCGCTGCTGGCCGGTGTAGACGTTCATGGAGCCGCCGCGCAGGAAGCCGACCAGCGTCAGCCCGGCCTGCTGCGCGAGGTCGGCGGCCAGCGACGACGGGGCCGACACCGCGGCCAGCACCGGGATCCCGGCCAGCACGGCCTTCTGCACCAGCTCGAACGACGCGCGGCCGCTGACCAGCAGGACGCACCCTGACAGCGGCAGCCGGCCCGTGCGCAGCGCCCAGCCGACGATCTTGTCGACCGCGTTGTGCCGCCCAACGTCCTCGCGCACGGCCAGCAGGTCGCCGTCGGCGGTGAACAGCCCGGCCGCGTGCAGGCCGCCGGTGCGATCGAACACCCGCTGGGCGGCCCGCAGCGCGTCCGGCAGCCCCGCGAGCGTGGCCGGCGTGACCCTGGCCTGGTCGGCGGACAGGTCAAGATCAGTCGTGGCGGCCAGCTCGGCGATGCTGGTCTTGCCGCACACTCCGCACGCGCTGGTGGTCATGAAGTTGCGCCGCAGCTCCGGGCGCAGCGTCAGGCCGGGCCGCAGCGTGACATCGGCGATGTTCCCGGTGCCGGCGGCCCCCCCGTGGTCAGCATGCCCGTGGTCAGCATGGCCGCAGCGCTCACCAGAGCAGATCACGATGCCGGTGATGTCCTCGGGCGAGGTGATGACGCCCTCGCTGACCAGGAACCCAGCTGTCAGGTCGATGTCGTCGCCCGGCGTGCGCATGGTGATGGCGAGGGCCTCGCCGTCGATCCGGATGCCCAGCGGCTCTTCCGCGGCCAGGAAGTCGGCCCGCTCCGCCGTCACGGGAGCCGTGGCGTCGCCCGGCAGCGAGATCCGCAGCACCCGGCGCCGCGCCGTCCTGCCCGCCATCGGTACCTCCGGCCGTCATCGCTTGCTTTCCCGCCCTTACGAGGCTAGCTGGCCGGCCTAGCGCCAGTGGTCGAGCGGCACCGGGCCGCGGCTGAGGACCGTGCGGATGGCGAAGGTGCTGCGCGCCTCTACTACCTGCGGAATGGCCAGGACCTGATCCAGCAGCAGCTGCTCGTAGCCGGCCAGGTCCGGCGCGGCCACCTCCACCATGAAGTCGGCGGTGCCGGAGGTGACATAGCAGGCCACCACGGCCGGGATGGCCGTGAGCGCCCGCTCGATCTGCGCCGAGGTCTCTCGCGAGTGACCCTCGACCCGCAGCCCGATGAAGGCCGTCAGGCCGAGTCCCGCGCTGGCTCGGTCGACCTCGGCGCGGTAGCCCGCGATGATGCCGCTGCTCTCCAGCGCCTTGACCCGGCGCAGGCAGGCGGACGGGGACAGCGAGACGGCCTCGGCGAGGTCGACGTTCGCGATCCGCCCGTCGCGCTGAAGCTCGGTCACGATGGCACGATCAATGCGGTCTGCCTTCTCAGCTGCCATGAAACTCATGTTATCGCCTGGATAGCAGTACAATATTGTGAGGAGAGGGCCTAATCGCGCAATCTTTGCCATCGCGTGCGAGCGGATCTCGGCCAGGCTGCTGTCATGACGAAATCAGCGCCGGAGGTGCTGCCCGCCACGCATCCAGCGTCCCCGCGGAAGCGGGACGGCGACCCGCACGCTTCCCGTCCCCTGTCCGTCGCGCGCGGGGCGGCCCTGTATATCGGGGCCCTGCTGGGCCCCGGCCTGCTGCTGCTGCCGGGGCTGGCTGCCGCGCAGGCAGGCCCGGCGTCGGTGCTGGCGTGGCTGGCGCTGATCGGGCTGTCGGCGCTGCTGGCCGTGGTCTTCGCGGCCCTGGGCCGGGCGGTGCCGTCGGCGGGCGGCGTGATCAGCTACACCGCCGCGGGCCTGGGCCAGCGGGCGGGCGCCGCGGCCGGCTGGTGCTTCCTGGCCGGCGTGGCCTGCGGCGCCCCGATCGTCTGCCTCATCGGGGCCAGCTACGTCGCGGAGCTGACCGGCGGCGGTCAGCTGGTGCGCGCGGCGGTGGCCGGCGGCCTGCTGCTGGCCGTGCTCGGCCTGGCCCTCGGCGGCGTCCGGGCGACGACCACGGCCCAGCTGGTGCTGGTCGCGCTGCTGATCGTCGTAGTCGTGGTGGCCGTGACCGGATCGGCGCCGGCGGCCCGCGCCGCGAACTGGATACCGTTCGCGCCGCATGGCTGGCCGTCGATCGGCCGGGCCGCGTCCACCCTGATGCTGTCGTTCGTCGGCTGGGAGGCGGTCGCCCCGCTGACCGCCCGGTTCGCCGACCCGGCCCGGCAGCTGCCCCGGGTCATCGTCATCGCGTTCGGCACCACCGCCCTGCTCTACCTGGGTTTGGCCGCGGCCACCATCGGCAGCCTGGGCCGCCGGGCCGGGACCGACGTGCCGCTAGCCGACCTGCTCCAGCTGGCCGTCGGGCCGCCGGGTCGCGCCGCTGCGGCCGTGGCCGCCCTGGTGCTCACCCTGGGCGCAACCAATGCCTACCTGTCCGGGGCCACCGAGATGCTCCGGCAGCTGACTGGCACCCGGCGCTGCGCACCGCCAGGCAGGCGCCCGGCGCGCCCGCTGCTGCTGGTGATCGGCGCCGGGGGCCTGGCGCTCATCGGCCTGCAGGCGCTGCACGTAGTAAGCACGGGGGCGCTGGTCATCCTGCCGACCACCATGTTCCTGTGCGTCTACCTGACGTGTCTCGCCTCAGCGGCGCGGGTCCTGTCCGGCCCGGCCCGCCTCGCGGCGCTGCCGGCACTGCTGGTCGTCGCCGTCGTCCTGGCCTTCTGCGGGTGGGCGCTGGCGGCCGCTGCGGGCATCGGACTGATCGCGGCGGCCAGAGCCAGGACCGCGACCGCCGGGCTCAGCGGATGACCAGCACCGCCGGGCCTGCCGCCACCAGCTCGCCGATGACCGGTGCCCCCGGCACCTCGCCGGCCACCAGCAGCCCCCCGGAGGTCTGCGCGTCGGCGAGCAGCAGCAGGTCATCGTCCGTTATTCCGTCGAAGTTGGCGTGGGGTGCTACCCAGTCCAGGTTCCGGCGGCTGCCGCCCGGCACGTAGCCGGCCCGCAGGGCCGCCCGCGCGCCGTCGATAAGGGGCACGGCGGCGTGATCGATGACCGCGGTGACGCCGCTGGCCCTGGCCAGCTTGAACAGGTGACCGAGCAGGCCGAAGCCGGTCACGTCGGTGGCGCAGCGGATCCCGGCGGCCAGCGCCTGCCGGCTCGCCTGCGCGTTGAGCGTCGTCATCACCGCGATGGCCTCGGGGAAGACCTCGCCGGTGGCCTTGTGCCGCGAGTTCAGGACGCCGATGCCCAGCGGCTTGGTGAGCGAGAGCGGCAGGCCGGCCCGTCCGGCGTCGATCCGCAGCAGGGCCGCCGGGTCGGCCAGCCCGGTCACGGCCATGCCGTACTTGGGCTCGGGATCATCGATGCTGTGACCGCCCGCGACGTGGCAGCCCGCCGCCCGGGCGGCGTCCAGGCCGCCGCGCAGCACCTCGGCGGCGAGGTCCGCGCTGAGCACGGCCCGCGGCCAGCCGAGCAGGTTCAGGGCCACGAGCGGCTCGCCGCCGACGGCGTAGACGTCCGACAGGGCGTTGGTCGCGGCGATCTGGCCGAAGGTGTAGGCGTCGTCGACCACGGGGGTGAAGAAGTCAGCCGTGGCCACGATGGCCCGGCCGGGGCTGATCTGCACGACGGCGGCGTCGTCACCGTGCTCGATGCCGATCAGGAGGTCGGGTGCCTGCCGATCGGGAATCAGCCGGGCGACGGCCGCCTCCAGCTCGCCGGGCGGGATCTTGCAGGCGCAGCCGCCGCCGTGGGCGTACTGAGTGAGCCGGATGCTGGTCGTCGCGGGCATGCCTGAAACTGTAGGCACCCTCGGTGCAGCGGGAGAGGGCGGTAGCCCCCCGGCGGCAGTATGGTCCGGTCAGGACAGCTGACGGAGGTTTGCCGTGACCGAGGACATCCTGGAGCAGCGCGCCGCCACCCAGCGGGCCGCGGGCGGCCGCACGATCTGCGATCACCTGCAGTCGGCGGCCGCGGACTGGGGCGAGCTGCCCGCCTACGCCGACCGGGACGGCGGCCCGTGGCAGGTCCTGACCTGGCAGCAGACGCGGGAGCGCGTGCTGCGGCTGGCGGCGAGCTTTGTCGCGCTGGGCCTGCAGCCCGGCGAGAAGGTCGCGCTCATGCTGCCGAACCGGCTGGAGCACGTGCTGGCCGACCTGGGCGCGCTGCATGCCGGGGGAGTGCCGGTGACCTTTTACCCGACGCTGGCGCCCGACCAGGTCGCCTACATGGCGGCGAACTGTGACGCCAGGATCGCCGTCCTGGACGGCGCGGCCGACCTGGGGCGCTGGCAGCCGGTGCTCGCGCAGCTGCCGGGCCTGCGGCATGTGATCGTGCGGGACCCGGAGGCCTGCCCGGCGGGCGAGCCATACCTGAGCTGGAGCGAGTTCGCGGCCCTGGGCGAGGGTCAGGGGCCCGAGGCGGCGCAGGAGGTAGCCGGCCGGATCACGGCGATCCGGCCCGAGGACCCGCTCACCCTGCTGTACACCTCCGGGACGACCGGTAACCCCAAGGGCGTCATCGTGACCCACGCCAGCGCGGCGTACGAGGTGGTGGCCACCACCGTCTCGGGAAACGCCAGGCTGCACACGCGCTGGGTTTCCTACCTGCCGCTGGCCCATATCGCGGAGCGGATGTTCACCTTGTACCTGGCCATTTATAACGGCTGGAACGTCCATTTCTGCCACAACGCGTCGACCGACCTGGTGGCCACGGTGAGCGACGTCAAGCCGACGGCGTTCTTCGGCGTGCCCCGGGTGTGGGAGAAGATCCAGGCTGGCCTCCAGGCTCTGCTGGCGGCCGAGGCGGACGAGGGCCGGCGGGCGGCCGTGGCCGCGGCGATGGACACCGGGCTGCGGTACGTGCGCAGCTGCCAGTACGGCCGGCAGGCCAGCGACGAGCTGGCCGCCGAGTTCGCCGCCGCGGAGCAGGCCGTGCTGCGGCCCATCCGGTCCCTGCTCGGCCTGGGCGATGCCGAGATCGTCGTCAGCGCGGCCGCGCCGCTGCCGCCCGACGTCGGCGCGTTCTTCGGCGGTCTGGGCCTGCGCATCCTGGACGTGTACGGGATGACGGAGACCGCCGGGGCCTTCACGGTCAATACCATGACCGCCTTCAAGCTGGGGACCGTGGGCCAGCCGGTGGCCGGGACCGAGGTGGAGATCGCGGCGGACGGCGAGATCCTGACCCGCGGGCCGCTGAACACGCCGGGCTACCTGGGCCTGCCCGAGCAGACCGCCGAGCTCCTGGACGCCGACGGATGGCTGCACACCGGCGACATCGGAACGCTCGACGACGACGGCTTCGTGTCGGTCATCGACCGGAAGAAGGAGCTCATCATCACCGCGGGCGGCGAGAACATCGCGCCCGCCGCGATCGAGAACCTGCTAGTCGCCCATCCGCTGGTCGGCCAGGCGCTGGCCTACGGTGACCGGCGCCCCTACGTCGTGGCGGTGCTGACCCTGGACGGCGAGGTCGCCCCGGCCTGGGCCAGGGCCCGCGGCATCGACGCGGGCTCCCTGGCGGAGCTGGCCGAGCATCCCGAGGTGCTCGCGTCGGTCGCGGCGGCGGTCGCGGCGGCCAACGCCAAGCTGGCGCGGGTGCAGCAGGTCAAGGCGTGGCGGCTGCTGCCGGTGGAGTGGACGGCCGAGAGCGAGGAGCTCACCCCGACGCTCAAGCTCAAGCGCCGCGTGGTGCACGCCAAGTACGCCGACGTCATCGAGGCGCTGTACGACGCGCGGGACGAGGCGTCCGGCCGCCGGTAAGGTCTCATCCCGGAGGCGTCAGGGTGCCTGGTGGCCCCCCCGGTCTTCAAAACCGGCGGACGGCGCGCAGCGTCGTCGGCGGGTTCGATTCCCGTCCGCCTCCGCCACCGGCGGGACGGCCCGCCACCAGTAGCCCCGGGGCCGCTGGGGCGGGCCGTCAGCCGCTATTCGCTCTTGGTCCCGAAGGGCGAGGTTGATTCCGGGTACTGGCCGGACGGAGACGTCGGGAACTGGCTCGTGGAGGCCGGGTACCGGTCCTGGGTCTGCGTCGGCTCGTCACCCGGGAACGGCCGGGGCCCGGCCGGGAACTGGCCCGCCGCGGTCGTGGCGGGGGCCGGGGTGACCTCGTCCGCCGAGTCGGGCGAGTCGCTGCCGTAGTTGTCGCCGCTGTCGGCCCTGGCCGCGTCCCGGGCCGAGAGCATCGAGAACCGGCCGATAGCGATCGCGCCGAAGAAGATGACCAGAATGCCGACTCCGGTGAAGAAGCCGATCTCCTCCAGGAACATCCACTTTGCCGACGAGCTAATCCCGGCCGCGCCGTGCGCGAGGGGAGTGCCGGGGGTGATCGACGTCTGATTCAGGACGGTGTCCACAATCCCGGCTCCGGCGATGAACCAGGCGCCGCCCGCGGCGGCCAGCAGACCGCCGAACATGCCTGCCGCCCGGCTGCGGGTGACCAGCACGAGCAGTCCGCCCGCCGCGGCGGCCGCCCCGGGCAGGATCGACAGGTAGAGCCGGCCGGAGGTGTAGGCCCAGGCCTTGTCCGGGCCGTACGCAAATTTGAAGTAGGGCCCGATGAACGGGATCAGCGCGCCCCAGACGCCGAGCAGAATCAGCAGCAGCCCGCACAGTCCGCCGCGCCTGCGCGGAATTCGTGCTAGTTCGGCCATAGGGTCTCACTCCCTGAGTAATCGGAAGATTAAGACTTGCACACGTCGCGTACCCCGCGCGGGCGCCCTTATGCAAAGTGCTGGCAAACCGGCAAACTAGACCAGTTCACGGCAGGCCATCTTCCGTCTCCAGGCAGGTATGGTCGCGCTCGTGGACGTCCGCAGGCTCATTCCGCGCACTGACGCGGTTCTGGCTGATCCCCGGCTGGCTGGCGCGCAGCGGCGGCTGGGCCGGCCGCTGGTCCTGGCCGCGGTCCGGCAGGCTCAGGATCGGGCCCGGGCCGGCGAGATCGAGCCCTCGGCGGTGGCGGACGTGGCGGCGGCGGCGCTGCCGCCAGTGGCCGCGTCCCTGACCCCGGTGATCAATGCCACCGGCGTGCTGCTGCACACCAACCTCGGCCGCGCGCCGCTGTCGGCGGCCGCTCGCGAGGCGGTGCAGGCCGCCGCGGGCTGCACGGACCTTGAGTTCGACCTGGCTTCCGGCAGCCGGGGGCAGCGGGGCCGGGGCATGCTCGCCGCGCTGCGCGCCGCGGTCCCCGACGCCGAGGCGGTGGCTGTCGTCAACAACAACGCGGCCGCGCTGGTGCTAGCCGCGACCGCGCTCGCCGCCGGGCGCGAGATCGTCGTCAGCCGCGGCGAGCTGATCGAGATCGGGGACGGGTTCCGGCTGCCCGCGCTTCTGGAGTCCACGGGCGCCCGCATCCGCGAGGTTGGCACGACCAACCGCACCACCGCGGGGGACTACTCCGGCGCCATCGGACCGGACACCGGCTTCCTGCTCAAGGTGCACCCGTCCAACTACCGGATCGAGGGCTTCACGGCCAGCGCCAGCGTCGCCGACCTGGCCACCCTGGGCGTGCCCGTCGTGGGGGATATCGGATCCGGGCTGCTGGGCCCGCATCCGCTGCTGCCCGACGAGCCCGACGCGGCCAGCTGGCTGCGGGCCGGCGCCGCGCTCGTCACCGCCAGCGGTGACAAGCTGCTCGGCGGCCCCCAGGCCGGCCTGCTGCTCGGCCGTGCGGAGCTGATCGGCCAGCTGGCCCGCCATCCGCTGGCCAGGGCGCTGCGAGTCGACAAACTGACCGTGGCCGCCCTGGAAGCGACCCTGGCCGGGCCGCCGGCACCGGTCGCCGAGGCACTGGCCGCCGATCCCCGCGAGCTGCGCGATCGTAGTGAACGGATGGCTCAGCAACTCACCGTGGCCGGAGTCGACGCGCGGTCGGTGGCGGCCCAGGCCGCGGTGGGCGGCGGCGGCGCCCCCGGCGTCGGGCTGGCCAGCGCGGCCGTGAGCCTGCCGGCCGCGCTGGCCCCGGCCCTGCGGTCGGGGGAAGCGGTGAGGCGCGGCACGACGCCGGCCGTCGTGGGGCGGATCGACGACGGGCGGCTGCTGCTCGACCTGCACGCCGTCGCCCCGGCGGACGACGCCGTGCTCTGCGCGGCGGTCCTCGCGGCGGCCGGGTAGGCGGGCGGCCGACATGCAGGTCATCGCAACCGCTGGTCACGTCGATCATGGCAAGTCAACGCTGCTGCGGGCCCTGACCGGGATGGATCCCGACCGGTGGGCCGAGGAGAAGCGCCGCGGCCTGACCATTGACCTCGGCTTCGCCTGGCTCAAGCTGCCGTCCGGCGAGCGGATCGCCTTCGTGGACGTGCCCGGCCACGAGCGGTTCGTGCCGAACATGCTGGCCGGGGTCGGGCCGGTCCCGGCCGTGCTGTTCATGGTGGCCGCCGACGAGGGCTGGATGCCCCAGTCGGCCGAGCACCTGGCCGTGGTCGACGCGCTGGGCATCCGCAGCGGCCTGCTGGTGATCACCCGGTCCGACCTGGCCGATCCGGGCCCGGCACTGGACCAGGCCCTGGCGCAGATCAGCCGCAGCAGCCTGGGCACGGTGCCGGCGGTTGCGGTCAGCGCCGTGACCGGAGCCGGCTTGCCGGAGCTGGTCTGCGAGCTCGACAAGCTGACGCAGAGCCTGCCAGTGCCCGATCCGGGCGGCCCGGTGCGGCTGTGGGTGGACCGGGCCTTCAGCATGACCGGCAGCGGCACGGTCGTGACGGGCACCCTGCCGGCCGGCACCGTGCACCGCGGTGACGAGCTGGTGGTCACGCCGTCCATCCGCCCGGTCCGGGTCCGCGACATCCAGACCCTGGGGGAGAGCGCCCCGCAGGCCACCGGAGTGGCGAGGGTGGCCCTCAACCTGCGCGGCGTCACCAAGGACAGCCTGACCCGGGGCATGGCCATCGTGCAGGCCGGCCGCTGGACGACCACCGATGTCATCGACGTTCGCATCCGCGGTGCCCGGCTGCCCGAGAGCCCAGCCGCCGGGACGGATGCGGCCGCCCAGCCGGCCCCGGCACCGGGGCCCCAGGCCGAGGCCGGGCTTGCGACGCGGCTGCCGCGCACGCTGACGCTGCACATCGGATCGGCCCGGACGGTGGCCCGGGTCCGGCCGCTGTCGGGCGATCTCGTCCGGCTGAGCCTGCGCGATCCGCTGCCGCTGCATGTCGGCGACCGGGTCCTGCTCCGGGATCCGGGCGCGGCCCGGATGTCGCGGCGCCCCGGCCGCGGGCTGGAGAGCGAGCCGGTTGGCGAGCTGGACGGTGGGCCGGGCGACGCGCGGGGCCCGGCGCGGGTTCCGGCCATCGCCAGCCCGGCCGTGCTCGCCGGGCGGCCCCGGGCCGAGGGCCCGGCGCAGGCACCCGGCGCCGGCGGCCCCGGAGAGCACGACGGCTGGCCTGGCGTCGTCGGGGCCGTCGTGCTCGACGTGTCGCCGCCGCCGCTGACCCGCCGCGGTGCCGCCGGCGCCGCGGCCCGCGAGCTGGCGGACTGGCCCGACCAGCCGGGTGCCACCGAACTGCTCCGCCGGCACGGGATGCTCCGCGCCAGCGCCCTGCTCGCGATGGGCGTGCGGGAGCATCCGGAACCAGTGACCGGCGAGTGGCTGGTCGATCCGGCCCACTGGGCGGCCCTGGCCGCCGAACTCGGCGAGGTGCTGGCCGCGCACGCCGCGCGGGAGCCGCTCGCGCCGGGGCTGCCGCTGGAGGCGGCCCGGGCGGCGCTCGGCCTGCCGGATCGCCGCCTGGTCAGTGCCCTGGCCCGGCCGCCGTTCCGGGTCTCCGGCGGGCTCGTCCAGCTCGTGCCGGCCGCGGACGGCCCAGCCTCCGCCGGGCTGCCGGAATCGGTGCTGGCGGCCGTCCGGATCCTGCGGGCCGACCTGGCCCAGGCCCCGTTCGCGGCTCCGGACGCGGAACGGCTGCGCAAGCTCGGCCTGGACGTCCGGGCGATCGCCGCGGCGGCCCGGGCCGGGCTGCTGCTGCGGATCAGCGACCAGATCGTGCTCGCCCCCGGGGCCGACCAGGCGGCGGCCGAGGTGCTCGCGACGTTGCCGCAGCCGTTTACCGCGGCGGACGCGCGGCAGGCCCTCGGGACGACGCGGCGGACCGCCATCCCGCTCCTGGAGTACCTGGACCGGGCAGGCATCACCCAGCGGCTGCCCGATGACCGGCGGCAGCTCCGGACGGGCTGAGCCGGGACGCTGAAGCGCCGTCCGGGTCGCGGCTAGCTGGCCCGGCTGGCGAACCTCGAAGCCGACCAGGTAGCCGGCTCGGCGGGCTGCTCGCCGTTGTAGATCCACCGGGCCAGCACTGATGCGGTCGCCGGCGCGTTCAGGATTCCGGTGCGGAAATGGCCCGACGTCAGCCAGGCGTTAGCTAGGCCCGGCACCCGGTCGATCACCGGCCGCCGGTCCGGGTGCCGCGGCCGGAAACAGCACCACTGGTAGGCCACCCCGAGGCCGCTCAGTTCGGGCAGCGCGGCAGCCAGGCTGGCCATGATGCCCTCGATTACCTCCGGCTGCACGGCCGGGCTCTCGTCGCCGACGTCGAACGTGCCGCCGGCCAGCAGCCGCCCGTCCTCAATCTGGGTGGCGACGGGCGCCACGATGCCCGGCAGCCGCAGGGGAGTGGGCTCGGTGACCAGCAGATGGCCCTTGACCCGGTCGGACGGGATGCTGAGCGGCAGTCCGTCGAGCACCGGCGGGCGGCCGGTCGCGAACACCACGGTGCCCGGGCTGACCTCGCCCGCCGACGTGCTGACCGCCGTGATCCGGCCGCCCCGGATGGTCACGCCGGTGGCTGCGACACCCGTCGCCACGGCCGGCAGGTCAGCGGCGATCCGCACCAGCGCCCGCAGCGGGTTCAGCCGGCCCTGCCGGTGGATCAGCGCGCCCTCCATCGGCCGGGCCAGGCCGGGCAGCAGTTCGTCGACGCGGCCGGGGTTGAGCCATTCGACCGCCCGCGGCTGATGCGCGGCGAAACCGCTGTCGTGCGGGGCCAGCCCGAGCCAGTCCACCTCAACGAGGCCGACGCCGCCCGGCAGGGCCCGCTCGAGGTCCCGCCAGCGCTCGAGGCTGGCGCGCTCCAGGTCGACGAACGGCTCGGGGTCGCTCCACTGGTGCGGCTCGGGGATCAGCAGGCCGGTCGCGCCGCCCGTCGCGCCGGCGCCGAGTCGGCCGGTATCGATGAGCAGGACGGAGCCGATGCCGATCTCCCGGCAGGCCGCGGCGGTGGCGACGCCCATGATCCCGCCCCCGACCACCAGCACGTCCGGCCGGGAGCCCGCCACGTGGGCGTCATCCCGGCCCAGGGCCGCGCGTTCGGTGGCAGTGAGCTGGTAGCGCCAGATGGCGCTCTGCACTGTCATGCCTCTATCCTCCCGCGCGGGAGGATGGGGGCACATGCCGCCCGGGCGCTTATCCGGGGCAATGCTTCGGTAACTGCCCGTTACGTGACCCGAAACATTGACCTGGCAGGCTCGCTGTCATGACCATGCCCCTGGACCGGCCATCCGCCTGCCGGATCGCGATGATCGCGCATGACAACAAGAAGGCTGACCTGACTGAATGGGCCCGCTACAACCTGGCTATCCTGGCCCGCCATGACCTGTGCGCCACGGGCACCACCGGGCGCTTGCTGCAGGCCGAGCTGGGCCTGCCGGTGACCTGCATGCGCAGCGGGCCGCTGGGCGGCGACCAGCAGATCGGCGCCAGGATCGCTGAAGGCCAGATCGACCTGCTCATCTTCTTCTGGGATCCGCTGGAGCCGCAGCCACACGACCCGGACGTCAAGGCGCTGCTGCGGCTCGCGGTGGCCTGGAATATCCCGGTTGCGTGCAACCGGGCCAGCGCGGACTTCCTGATCTCCTCGCCGCTGCTGGGCCACGCGTACGACCGCATCCAGCCCGATTTCGCCGACTACAGCCGCCGCGGCTGGTCCGCGCTGGCCACGACCGCGGACCAGGTGGCCTGAGGCCGCCGCTCACCTCCCGCGCCACCGCGCCAACCCCGCGCGGCCACCCGCGCTTCCGCTTCCCGGCGCTCCGCGCCGCCGCTGCCGAGGTCGGCTTTGCTCTCCGCACTAGTCTGGTGTGGTTGGTGATGGCGGATATGCCTCATCGCCGGGAGGAGGAGCGCCTTGCTGAACGACGCGTTCGGCCGCACGGCCACGGACCTCCGGGTGTCGCTGACAGACCGGTGCAACCTGCGATGCAGCTACTGCATGCCTGCCGAGGGACTGGACTGGCTGCCCAAGCCGGAGGTGCTCACCGACGATGAGCTCCTGAGGCTGATCGGGATCGCGGTCACCCGGCTGGGGGTCAGGGAGGTGCGCTTCACCGGTGGCGAGCCCCTGCTGCGGCGGGGACTGCCCGACATCGTGGCGCGCGCGGCCGCGCTGTCACCGCGGCCCGACCTGTCGCTGACCACCAACGGGATCGGGCTGGCCCGGCTCGCGCGGCCGCTGCGGGCGGCCGGCCTGGACCGGGTGAACGTGTCCCTGGACACCCTGGCGGCGGAGACGTTCGTGCGGCTGGCCCGGCGGGACCGGCTCAGCGACGTGCTGGCCGGCCTGGCCGCTTCAACTGACGCCGGGCTGGCGCCGGTCAAGGTTAACGCGGTGCTCATGCGAGGGATCAACGATCACGAGGCCGCGGGCCTGCTGCGGTTCTGCCTGGATCACGGGTACCAGCTGCGGTTCATCGAGCAGATGCCGCTGGACGCCCAGCACGGCTGGAGCCGGGCCGAGATGGTGACCGCAGACGAGATCATGGCCAGCCTGAGTGACGAGTTCGTCCTGAAGCCGGACGACTCGGTGCAGCGCGGGTCCGCGCCCGCCGAGGTGTTCCTGGTCGACGGCGGCCCCGGTCGGGTGGGCATCATCGGCTCGGTGACCAGGCCGTTTTGCGGCGCCTGTGACCGCGTCCGGCTGACGGCTGACGGGCAGGTTCGCAACTGCCTGTTTGCCCGGCAGGAAAGTGACCTGCGCGGTCAGCTGCGAGCGGGCGCGTCAGACGAGGAGCTCGCGGACAGCTGGCGGCGGGCCGTGGCGGCCAAGCTTCCCGGCCACGGCATCAACGACCCCGGATTCCTGCAGCCGGCCCGGCCCATGTCCGCCATCGGCGGCTGAGCCGCCGATGGCGGGAGCGCCGCCTGGAGGAGCCGGGGACGGGCGGCCCGATTTCGATGCCGTGATCCTGGCCGGCGGCCGGGGCACGAGGCTCGGCGGCGCCGACAAGCCCGGCCTGACGGTCGGCTCCTCGACGATGGCCGCCAGCGTGGCTTCCGCTGCCGTGGCCGCCGGCGCGGGCCGGGTCGTCCTGGTGGGGCCGCCCCGGGCCGACCTGGCGCTGATCTGCGCGCCGCTACCGGGCGGCCTGACCGTCGTCCGGGAGGAGCCGCCCGGCGCGGGACCCGTCCCGGCGCTGCGGGCCGGCCTGACCCGGGTGCGCGCGCCCTGGGTAGCACTGCTCGCCGCGGACCTCCCGTTCCTGCACGGGGCGGACATCAGCAGCCTGCTCGCCGCCGCGACCCGGGGCACGCTGGCCGGCGTGGTCATGGCGGACGCCGAGGGCGCCCCCCAGTGGCTGGCGGGGTGCTGGCAGACCGCCAGCCTGCGAGCGGCGCTGCTGGAGTACCGCGGCAGCTCGCTGCGCGGCCTGCTCGGCCCGCTGCGGCCCGCGCTGATCGGGCTGGCGGCCATGCCGTCACGCGAGCCGCCACCCTGGCTGGACTGTGACACGCCCGCTGAGCTGGCCGCCGCGCGCCTCTGGCGGGCCGGCCAGGCCCGCGACCCGGAACCCGGCCAGGCCTGGGCGCCAGACCCCAGCTAGACCCGTGAGCCAGACCCAGGAGGCAGACCAGTGACGACGCTTGACCGCTGGACCGAGGCAGCGTGCGCAGAGCTGGGCGTCGACCCGGCCGAGGTGTCCGCCCGGACCGTACTCGACCTGGCCCGCGATG
>Ga0208589_1000515_pt1 | contig 18166 bp, 16 predicted proteins | sample NGESurshal092012_2_FD_184486 | JGI IMG/M metagenome (GOLD analysis project Ga0208589, IMG submission 184486) | Arctic peat soil microbial communities from Barrow, Alaska - NGEE Surface sample F53-2 shallow-092012 (SPAdes) | ecosystem: Environmental > Terrestrial > Soil > Wetlands > Peat ... | reverse complement strand
AGGCGCGGAATTGGCCTGTGCCAACACCGTCGTCGCCGACTGAGACAGAATCTGAGCTCGCGTCAGATTGCTGGTCTCCGAGGCGAAATTGGTGTCCTGAATGCTCGACTCCGCCGCAGAGGAATTTTCAAACGCGACGTTTAGCGCGTTGACGGTCGAGCCAATCGTGTAATCCTGGAACGCGCCCAGCCGCCCCCGGAGATCACTCACCTGCTGAATGGAGCGAGTGAGAATGTTTTGGGCGGTATTAAGATTTGAACTGGTCAAAGAATTTGGACCGCCGGTGCTGAGGGAATCGAGGTACCCATTGGTGGCGTCTCCCAGACTGGCGGTGGAGATGTTGGCAATGCCAATCGAGGCCCTGCCGGCATCATTGACCTGCGGGCCCAGCGCGAAGTTCGCGCCGCCCCCTGTGATGTAAAATGTCTGCGTCTGCGCGGGCGTATTGAGTCCCGTCGCCAGGTCAAAATTGACATCCAGCCCCGCGTCGCTGTACGTGACATGAAGCCCCTGAACGTTGGCGGCGGCCCCGTTCACGGTAACGCCGGCATTGGTGCCCTTGGAACTGGTCCCCGCGAAGGTATACGTTCCGGCCGCGGCCTTAACGCTGACGAACTGGCTAGAGCCGTAGTTTGAACTGATCAGGCTCAGGCCTGAACTGTTCCCTGAAGCCGTCACTCCGGTCTGATTGGTCACGGCATTGATGGACGACGCGATGGTGGCCGCGGTGGTTCCGCTGGCAAAGCTAAGCTGTACCGAGCCTAAATTGCCGTTGATTTCCAGAGTAACGCCCGAACTGGTCACGGTTGCCTGAGTGCTGGTCAGGGATCCCTTCGTGGCGGCCTTGTTGACGTCCACATTCACTTGAACCGCGCCCGTGTCATGCAGCAGAGCGCTATTGAGCTGGATGTTCTGCAGCGCGCTGGTGTGGAGGCCGCTGGTCACATAGTCCAGGTTTCCGTTGAGGAGATTGGTTCCCTCGAATTTCGTATTGGCGGCGATGCGATTGATGGTGTTGAGAATGGAATCGACCTGTAGTTGGTCGGCCGAGACCTGATCGGCGGAAAGGCCGCCGCTGTTGGCCGCCTGACCGACCAGACCCTGCAATTGCGTCAGCAGGTTGCTGACGACGCTCAGGCCGCCTTCGGCCGTGCCGACGACGTTGCTGGCCAGACCGGCATTGCTGATGGCCGTGGTCAGGCCGGTGTTTTCCTGATTGAAGCTTTGTACGGCGATCAGGCCCGATGGATTATCGGCGCCCGTGTTAATCTGCAAGCCGGTGCTCAGCCGCTGGAGGCTGGTATTGAGGGATTGGTTGTTCTCTGCCAGGGACCGCTGCGCAATGAGCGAGCTGACGTTTGTATTGATTACACTCATGTTATTGTCTCTCCGTGACGTTACTGCCCGGTGATCGGCGTCCACGCGGGCGCCGAGCCATGGCTTTCATTCCGTTGAATCATGCCGAGTACGTTGCCGTTCAACTCCTTTCCTTCGCGTTGAGCCTGTTACGCCGGCCATTTATTGACCATCGGCGCAACATCGAAAATCGGCCGTTTCATCGTCCTGAATTGTTAAGAGACTTGAAGTGGCTTTGCTTAAAATTGACGGGCAAAGGTTATGGGAATAGGAGCCGGAAGCGGGAGGCAGGGACGGCGAAATTATCGGACTTCAAAAGCCTGAAAAAAGAATCGCCCCCGGTTCCGTTGAACCGGGGGCGAGTAGGTTTGCAAGGTGAGAATGCGTCAGGTGAGATTCTGCCAATTAGGCGTTCTGCAGCAGGGTCAGAGCCTGCTTCGGAGCCGCGTTGGCCTGTGCCAGGACGGTGGTCGCCGACTGGCTTAGAATCTGTGCTCGCGTCAGGTTACTGGTTTCCGACGCGAAGTTGGTGTCCTGAATCGCCGATTGTGCGGCCTGCGAATTTTCCAGGGCGACGTTCAGCGAATTCACGGTTGATCCAACCGTGTAATCCTGGAACGCCCCGATTCGGCCACGAAGATCGCTCACCTGCGCAATCGCGGAGTTGATGATCTTCTGCGCCGTCGGCAGGTTGGCGCTACTCAGGGAATTGATGCCGCCGGTCGTGATTGAATTGAGATAACCATCGGTGAAGTTGCCGAGGCTGGCGGTTGAAACGTCCGAGATGCCGACGGAGGCCTTGCCCGCGTCGTTCACCTGCGCTCCCAGGGCGAAATTCGCTCCGCCGCCCGTCACATAGAACGTCTTGTTACTGCTGGCCGTATTGAGGCCCGTGGCCAGATCCAGCGACAGCGAGAGACCGCCGGAGCTGTAATCGACATGCAGACCGCTGACGGCCGCGGCCGAACCGTTGACCGTTACGTCGGCGTTGGTGCCCTTGTTGCTGTTGACGGTGAAGGCATAGGTGCCGCCGACGGCTTTCACGCTGACGAACTGGCCGGAGCCATAACCTTGGCTGGTGAGCGCAAGGCCGCCGGTGCTGTTGCCCGATGCGGTCACGCCTGTCTGATTGGTCACCGAGTTGATGGCTGAGGCGATGGTCGCCGCAGTGGTGCCGCTGGCGAAGTTCAACTGAACCGAACCCAGATTGCCGCTGACTTCGAGGGTGACGGCCGAGCCGCTCACCGTGGTCTGGCTGCTGGTGATCTGGGCCTGGCTGGCTGCTTTCGTGACGGTCACGTTGACCGTCAGATTGCCGCTATCCGGCAACTGAACTGAATTCAGTTGAAGGTTCTGCAGCGCGCTGGTCGCCAGGCTGGAGGTGACATACGACAAATTACCATTCAAAAGATGCGTGCCTTCAAATGTGGTGTTGTTGGCGACGCGATTGATGGTGTTCAGGATCGAATCAACCTGAAGCTGATTCGCCGAAACCTGGTCGGCAGTGAGGCCGCCGCTGTTGGCGGTCTGTCCGACGAGGCCCTGAAGCTGGGTGAGCAGGTTGCTCACCACGCTCAGGCCGCCTTCGGCCGTGCCGACGACGTTATTCGCCTGGCTGGCGTTATTAATCGCGGTGGTCAGGCCGGTATTCGCCTGGTTAAAGCTCTGGACGGCAATCAATCCCGAGGGATTGTCGGCGCCGCTGTTGATCTGCAAGCCCGTGCTCAGGCGTTGCAGACTGGTATTTAAACTCTTGTTGTTCTGCGCGAGCGCGTTTTGCGCGATCAGCGAACTTACGTTTGTATTAATGACACTCATGATCGAATCTCTCCATGACGAGGTTTACCGGATCACCGAGTAACGCAACGTGCTCGTGTCCGGCTGACATTCCCTACAAAGGCTATCGCTGGCGGATCAGGGTAAGGCCTCCAGCAGCCTGCGGATGAAAGGGCCTTAAACGTCGGCCGTCTCATCCTCCTACGAATCGACTACCTCCTTCCTTGCAAACCCGACCTACATCATTCAGGCAGCGGCAATCGCCTAGGCGGCAAATGCGGCCGAACCCGAATGACTTCACACCGCGTATCGACGGCTCAGCGCCAGTGCTTTAGGTTGGGAGGATTGCAAGGAATGGGGGGGGAGGGCCGATAAGGCCGGATTGGCCTAGTTTAGGGGCAGGGGAACTCGGCGCAAGTGCAGTAATATTAGCAGGTTACGATTTTTCGGATGGAAAAATATGGGGCGGCGCAGACCTTTTGTTATCAGGACCACGCCGCGCAGAGAATGTCCAGAATCAGTTTGAGTGGGGCTGGAACGGTTTCCAATCGACCCGGGCCGTGGGCGGGGAACCCGCCTTAAGGCTGGTTGGCAGTGTGGATTACGCCACCTGATCAGGCGCCGATGCGAACGGCAAGGCTGACAATTACTATTGTAGCAGCTTAAGCACCTGCTGCGGAGTCTGGTTCGCGGTTGCCAAAACGCTGACGCCGGCCTGCTCGAGAATCTGAGCACGAGACAGGTTGCTGGTCTCGGCCGCGAAGTTCGCGTCGGTGATCTGGCTGTTGGCGCTGGTGACATTTTCCAGCGCCACGTTCAGGCTATTAATATTGGTCTGCAGCGTGTTCGCCTGGAACGCGCCGAGTTGGCCGCGCAATATCGCCACCTGCTGGATGGCCGCGTTGATAATCAGCCCGGCTTTTTCCGCATTGCCGCCCACGAGCGAAGCGCTCCCGCCGGTCGCGATGTCGTTCAGGAATCCGATGATCGAATTGCCCAGGTTGCTCGCCGCCACGGATTGCACGCCAAGCGTCACCTGCTGCACCGAATTGACTGAGGCGCCCAATTGGAACTTCGCCCCGCCCCCGGTCACGGTAAAGCTGGTGCTTTGAGTTCCGAAGCCGGCGTTCAAAGTGAGATTGAGATCAAGGGAGCTGGTGTTGAGCTGCAAATCAAGCCCGTTTCCGACGGTCAGAACGCCGTTGACGGTGGCCACTGCATCGGCGCCCGTCGAGCGGCTTTCGGCATTTCCAGTGGTGCTCGTCGTATTGAATTGCCCGGTCTGAGCCGAGATGGAGACAAACTGACTGCTGCCGTACCCGGTGCTGTCAAAGACAATGCCGCTGGTGGCCAGGGCCGGATTAAGCAGTTTCGCCGAAACACCAGTGGCGTCGGAAATGCTGTTGACGGCGAAGGCGATGGCCGACGCCGCGGTTCCGCTGACAAAGCTTAGCGTCTGCACGCCGGTGTTGCCCTGAATCTCCAGGGTTGTCGAATGCACCAGCGCGCTGGTGCGGAATTCCAGTTCGGCGGTCTTGGCGCTGGCGACCACCTTGATGTTCACGGGAATGGTCGACTGCGTGCCGAAGTCCGCCTGCGTGATCTGGACATGCGAGACGGCGTTGGAACTGACCCCGCTGGTCACGAAATCCAGCCCGCCGTCCAGCAACTGCAAGCCGTCGAAGGTGGTGGAGTTGGCGATGCGCGTGATGCTCTGCACCGCTGAATCGACCTGGACCTGATTGGCCGAGATTTCAGAGCTTGAAAGCGCGCCGCTGTTGGCGGACTGCACGATCAGCCCATCGATCGTCTGCAGCAGGTTCTCAATCTGTGAGAGAGCGCCGTCGGCCGTCGAGATGACGTTGGTGGCTTGCTGGGAATTGTTAATCCCCTGCTGAATGCCGCTGATCTGGGCCTTGAGACCCTGGCTGGCTATCAGCCCCGCCGGATCGTCGGCCCCCGTGTTGATCTTCAGGCCGGTGCTGAGGCGCTGAAGTGAAGTCTGCAATGATTGCTGCGAGCGGGCCAGGTTTTGCTGGGCTATCAGCGAAGAGACGTTGGTATTAATGACCGACATGCCAATCCTCCAGATTGTGCTGAGTTTTTCTCATCCTTGAAACTCGTGTTACGTGATTCATGCACATGATTCTTCCGTGATGCGCTAGGAGTCCGGCTGGCTTTCCTTGGGTTCCCTGGCGGTTGGCTTGGCGTCCAGTTTTCCCAGTTCGGGCACGTCCTCGGGCTTCACCTGCGCGGCGGCGCGATTCTCCCGCCGGATGGCGTCGTACACTTCCTTTCGGTGTACGCTCACCTCCCGTGGGGCGGTGATTCCCAGACGCACTTTGTCGCCGCGGATATCCACCACGGTGACTTCAATGTCGTCGCCGATCATGATTGTTTCCGACCTTTGTCGGGACAGCACCAACATGCTCAGGCTCCTTCCTGGTGTGAAAGCTGCGTCCACGCGGCGAAGTACGGTCTTTCGCGGCAGGGGCCACACGCTTCACAAGCGGGCTACAAGTTCGTCGCCCGCCATTCACCCGTAACATCCGTGACGGGCGGCTAATTTGTTTTCTCACGCTCCAAGGCGATCGCGCGATCGCGCCCAAGGCCCGGCCGCTTCACGCGGTTTTGGCCATCGGCACGTCGCTCATCAGCCGCAACAGCGGCTGGCGCGTCGTCCACTTCTTCTCCGTCAGCACCACCTGCTGCGCGCGGCAGTTGGCGGCATTGATGATCAGCGGGCCCATCAGATTTCCCGTGAGCCACTGATCCACCTTGTTGCAGATCACCAGCACCTGGGCGAAGCCCAGGTCTTTCATCTGCAATTCGTCCATCGTCTCCTCGCGGATCGGCACGTCGTAATCCTTGAAGAAGAGTGTGGGATCGGCAACCACGAACGCCAGGTTCGGCTCATCGCAGCACTGCAGCCAGAAGAAACATTTTTCTGTTCCCGTCTGAATCAGTGCAAAGCGCGTGTGGTTTGGAAAACCAAGCAGGCCCTGACGGAACTGAATGATGCGGTTGTCGTCCACATCAAGGCGACCGAAACGTGACGTCTGAATATCCATTGGCGCTCCATCCTGTGCGGCGGCACCATGCCGACCGCGGCCGCGCGGCTGAACCGCCGCGCCCGGGGGCTAATGTGCGTGACCCGTTCCTTCGGACCACCTCATTTTGCCCTGGACTTCGCTCGGCGAAGTCCGTTGTTTTTGTGACTGACGCGGCTCCGCCGCGCCCTGACACGAAGGCATCCACCTTCGCTCAATTCTCTCCCACTCCCGTTTCTTTCTTTCCGGCCGGCGATTCCTGCGCCCACCGGCATCTTTTTCCGCGCTCCACTTCCGATAAACTGTTTTTACAACTATTAAACTTCACATGTCCTTCGTCTCACCATCTGCTCATTGCAATCGCCGTGCCAAAGTCAGTTGTATTTACAAGTAATTCAATAAGGAAAGGCTTTGTGACTTCGAGGTCGTCAACAGCGCCCCTTGAAGCGCCGCTTGCAGCGTCTGGAATTGGGAAATCGCGGTGGTCATGTTGGTGTCCTGAATGTTCGACAAAAGCGTCTGCGTCGCCAGGTTCTGGGAACTGAGCGTGCTCGACAGGTTCTGCAACTCCTGGATCTTGGCCCCAGCCAGGCCGTTGGCGTCGGTCGCATTGGTGTAATCGTTCTGGAGCTTGGCCGCCGCGCTGGTGATGCCGGCGACATCTCCGGTTTGCAAAGCATTGGCCAGTGATTGCAGGTTCGAGAACAAACCCGGAGTCTCCTGGCCGTTGACGTCCGAACCCGTGATGGAGCTGGCCGAAGTCGAAGTCGGCGAAGACAGCCCCAGATCGGCGGCGGCAGTCGAGCTGTTGATCGCCTGCAAACTCAGGTTCCCCGGCCCGCCTGAAGGATCGGACAGGCTGATACCGTTTCCCGTGGTGGCCAAACCCGCGACCACACCGCTGCCCGCGGTGGCGGCCGCAACGTTGATCGCATCAAGCACGCCCTGAACCGTCGTGGCTCCGGCGAGGCTGACATTGAAGGCAAGACCGTTGGTGTCGGTAAGGGTGAAGTCGCCGGTCGAGCCGGCCGCGGGTGTGCCGACACCTTTGCCGTTGTTCAGGTCCGATAGTGACGTCGATGCCGAAAAGCTGCGAATCCCCAGATTCGTCGCGGTGGCCCCTCCATTTTCGCCGATCGTCAGAGACGTCCCTTGCGTGATATTCTGAATGTTAATGCCATTGCCCGCGGAATTGATCGACGCCAGAACTCCCAGGCCCGCTCCATTGATCGAGTTCAGAAGTGATTCCACGTCGTCGCCATTTGACGGCGTAATGGTTTTGCTTTGCGCGCCGTTGGTGATGATGAATCCCGACGGATCAATTCCCGCTCCGCCGAGCAGCGAGGAGAGCGGCGTGAAGGGCGTGATGCTGGGATTAATCGCACTGCCGGTGAGGTTCGATCCCGCTCCGCTTACGGATGTGATAATCCCCAGGTCGGACGCCGTGGTCGAGCCGCTTTCGGAGACCGAGATGTTATCCGAAGGCCCGGCGCTGAGGTTGATGCCGTTGGCAGAGAGGCTCGCGGTGAGAACTCCAACTCCGGCGGCGTTGATATCCGAAACCACATCGCCCAGCGTTTGCGCCGAGGAGAGATTGATCGTAGCGGTGGTGGTGCCATCGCTGACCTGAATATTCCCCAGCCGCACTCCGTCGCCGTTAGCTCCGGCCAGGCTGGAGATTTGCGTTGAGGCGAGGGTTGCCGGGGCGAGGGTTGCCGTGCCGGTGATGCCCGCCGAGAGGCCGCCGAAAACCGACGGCCCGCTGATTTCGGTCGGAGTCAGAATCCCGCTCGAAACCTGCGTCTGCAAGGGATTGGTCGATCCCACAAACTGAATCCCGCCGACCCCGCTGACATACGGCTGCGAATTCGATTTTCCGCCGCCGAAAACGTACACGCCGTTCGACTGCGTATTCGCCAGCGACTGAATTTCCGTAATCAGGCTGTTGACGATCTGCGCATCCCCTTGAAGCTGGGACGGGCTGGTGCCGGTATTCACATCCTTTGACGCGATGTTCTGCACTTGCAGCAGCAGGTTGCTCAGGTTGGAGAGCGAGTTTTCTGTCACGCCCAGTTGCGATTGCGCCGTCTGGATGTTGGTTGCGTAAGCCGTGCCCTGCGAGAGAGTCTTCTGAATCGCCAGAATGGCGGCGGCGGCGCTGGGGTTGTCGCTGGGCTGGTTGACCTGCTTTCCCGTCGAAAGCTCGTTCTGCACTTGCAAAAGCTGAGCCTGCGTGCCGTTGATCGACGAGTCGAAGACATTCGACTTCAAGAGGTCGCTCACGCGTGCGATGTTGACAGGAAGTATGGCCATATCAGGTGATCGCCAGGAGGGTCTGCATCATTTGATCGATGGTGGAAATCAGCCGCGCCGCGCCTTGATACGCACGCTGCTCCAACAGCATGTTGATCGCTTCTTCGTCGGTCGATACACCGCCGAGCGTCTGCTGCTGAGCGGTGAGAGTCTGCTGCACGCTGGTGGCGGCCGCGGCGTTGGTGGTCGCACCCGAAGCGGCGGCGCCGACATTGGCGATGAGCGATCCATACGCCACGCTGAGGCTGCTCCCGTTCAGGCCGGCCTGCGGGGCGTCACCCAGGTTGGCGATGGCCTGTGCGGTTAGATTGTCATTTCCGCTCCCGTTCAAAGACGTGTTTAACAGCGACGCGTTTGAGACAAGCTGCGAATTGACGCCGATGGAGCCGGCGTCACTACCGGTGAAGAATGTGTTGATGCCGAGTGAATTCAAAACTCCGCTGGTGTCCTGCCCGAAGGAGATCTGCACGTTCGGATTTGTGCTTTGAATGGTCAATTTGCCGTTCGTGATCGTCGCTTGAACGCCGCTGATGCTATTCAGGCTCGCCGCCAGGGAGTTAAGCGAGGTATCGCCGGCGGTTCCGTTTTCGGTGACCGAAACGAGCGAACTTGTGGGCAGATTGGTCGTGGTATCGGTGAGATGAATCGTGAAGTTCCCCGTAACCGGCGGGCTGGTCAGCCCCGCGAGGCTGTTGTCGAGCGGCTGCGTCGGATCGGAGACGGCGTTGGTCGCGGTCGTCGAAGTAAACCCCTGCAAACTCTGACCGTTGGAATAAATGTTGTTCAGTGATTTGGTGAGGCTGGTGGCCAGGGCATCCACGGAATTGGTCGTGGTGTCGATCAGGTTCTGCGATTGAAAAAGTCCGCCCAGCGCGCCGCCGGTGATGTCCGCCGTCGATCCATCGGGGAATGTGACGGACGTATCCGTGTGGCCGTTGTTCTGAACGGTGGAAAGGTTGAGCTGGCTGGCGGTCGTTCCGTCAATCAGCGGCTCGGAGCCGACAAAAACATTCACGCTGCCCGTCGGCTGCGCGACCGTTTGAATATTGACCAGTTGCGAGAGTTGAGTCAGATCGGCGTCCCGTTGATCGAGCAGACTATTCGGCGTATTGGTGCCGCCATTGGAAGCCTGCACGATCTGCCGGTTCAGGCTGGCGATATCGCTGCTAAGCTGGTTGACCTGCGAAACGCCTTGCTGGACCGCCTGCTGCACGCCGGTCGTGATACTGCTCAAGCCGCTGGTAATGGTGTTAAATGTGGTGGCGACATTCTGGCCGTCCTGAACAACCACCTGCTGCAGCCCGGTGCTGGCCGGTTTGGCGGCCAGCGCCGACCAGTCGTTGAAAAATGTATTGAGCTGATCGGAAAGTCCGTTGCCGGAGAGGGCATTGAAGACCGACTGCACCTGGCCGGAATAATTCTGCAATGTCGTGGCGGTGGACTGATCGCTGTTGGCTGAACGCAGGCGTCCTTCCAGAGCCTGATCAATCTGCCGCGAAATGGAGGTCAGCGTTACGCCGCTGCCGGCAAGCTGGCCCGTTGCGTTGGGGCTGTCTTCACTCGGGTTGAGATTGGCGACTTCGCGCGTGTAATTGGGGTCGGCGGCGTTGGCAAGATTGTTGCCCGTGACCTGCAGCGCCGCTTGTTGCGCCGCCAGGGCTGAGTTGCCGATGTTGAGGATGCCGAATAGCGACATGTTCGTTATCCGATCGCTTCCAGCGCCCCCAGGCGCGGAACCACGACGGGCAATCCCTGTTTCGTGTATACGCCGGCCTGCTGCATGGCGCCGGCCATGAGTCTTACGACCGTATTCATGTGGCCCAGCAGCGCGCTGGCCACTCGCCCGGCGATGTGATTGCGATGAGTGATCTGCGAAATCACATCACGCAATTCATCACGCTGGGCCAGCAGCTTCGGCTTGAATTGCCCGGCTACCTCCGCCAGGCGCGTGACGGTGGGGCTGGTGATTCTCAATTCCGCCGCCGCCAGGTCCGTGCAGCGCTTTCGCTTGGCGTCGGTGACGGAGATCGCCGTGCGCATGGCTTCCTGGCGCAGCCGCGAAATCTCCATCGCCTTGACGTCAACCTTCTTGATCGCCTTTTCGTGAAGATCGATTTCCTTGAGCAGCTTGCGATGCTCGTCGATCAGTTGCGCCAGAACGGTCTGAAGTTCAACGAATTGTCGTGACATTCGACCTCGCATGTTGAGCCGCGTCGGAGGCGGCGGATTGACGCGATTGACGCATGTAACTGGCGGATGCCTTGCCGCCCTCGATCTTCTGAACGATTTCATTCACCAGTTTCGGAGCCGTGCCTCGCGTCATGTGGTCGGCAAGCCGGTCGTCGAGCATTTGCTCGAACACCTGCCCGCCGCGCCCGCCGTCGAAAAGCTTGGATCGAAACGGATCGTCGCGCATCTGCTTGAAGAGCGTGCCGTAGAACGACTGGGCAACCCATTTCTGCGTCTGCTTCACCAACTCGTTGTGGTGTTTCGTGGCGGCAGACAGCGCCGGCCGGGCCACAGCGGCGGCGGCAGGGCGATCCAGAGGTTGGGTGGTGGCGATATTCATGGCGTTGTCCATGGCACTGTTCATGGCGTTGTTCATTGGTCGATGATCAGCTTCGCGTGGAGTTTGCCCGACTGGTAAAGCTCCTTGAGAATGTCGATCCGATCCTGAGTAGGCACTTTCAGTTGTTCCATGGCCGCAATCAGGTCCTGCAAATTCCCCGCGGCCGCCGGTTCGGTGCTCAGGCCGATCACATCCTGCGTCGAAACCACCGGATTTCGCGCCGATGGAACCGGCGGCGGATTCACCGTCGAAATGCTCAGGCCCTTGTGACTGATGACCACCGGACTGATCTCCACGTCGCCGGTGATGATGATCGTGCCGGTCTTGGTGTTGATCTGCACGCGCGCCTCGGTCGGCACGATCTTTACCGGCAGCCTCTGGATCCGGCTGATGAATCCGTCCGGATGCTCCCGTTCGTTGAGGGGAATTGAGACAATGACGTTTTTCTGGTCGTATGCGGTGGCGGTTTCCTCGGTGCTGGCCCCTTCAAATTCGTTGATGATCTGTGCGATGTTGCTGGCCATCGTCCAGGAGGCCGACGGCTCGTCGATAATCAGCGTGAATCGCCCGGTTTCGTCGATGCTGCGAGCCGGCAGCGATTCTTCCATCACCGCGCCGCCGGCTTCGGAGTGAACCACTCCCACAGTCGGCGTGGACGGGTCTTCCAAATCGACCGGTCCTTCCGAAAGGGCCAGTACATGTCCGCCGGCCATCGGGCCTTGCATGGGCGTTACAAACAATCGCCCGCCGCGCAGGCTGGTTGCCGCGCCCAGGCTTGTCACATGTACGTCCAGATGATCGCCGTCATGGGCTCCATTGGCCGGAACCGTCGCCGTCAGCGCCACCAGCGCCACATTCGCGGAATTCGACAGTTCCTTTGCCTGCACGGGATCGGCAAAACGCGATAGCATCTCGCGCAGAGGGTTGATGGCCGCGACAAACCCGCCGCCGTCACCGGTTCCTTTGAGTCCATAGACCAGGCCCAGGCCGGTCAGGATGTTGGTGCGCTGCCCGCCGATGCGCGTGATGTCCGCGATCTTCACCGCCGGCGCCGGCGATGCCGCGAAAAATATCACGAGCAGAACAATGGCTTTACGCATATAAGCAGGCCCTAACCTGAAAGGTTATCGGTCAGAATGGGCTGAACGTGTCCAATAATCTCGGCACAATTCCGCGTTTGGTGGTGTCGGTAATGGCGCCGTTATGGGTTTGCGTCAGTTCCATGTCGAAAAGTTGGGTGGTCAAAACCGTGTTGTCGGCGGTGATGTCATCCACGCGGCAGATGCCGGTGAGAATCATTCGCTGCTCTTCCTCGTCGGTCTTCATCTGCTTGATGGCCTGTAGAACCAGCGTGCCGTTGGGTTTGACATCCACCACCTCGCCGGTGACCCGGTCGCTGAAGGTGTCGGAGCGCGTCACCTGGCCCTGCCCCTTGTAATCGCGCGAATTGGTGGTCTTGATCTCCGGGAAGTTGGAGCCGCCGCCGATGATGCTGTGCAACTGCATGTTGCTCGGACGCAGGGCGATGAACGAATTGAGCTGCGCGTCAAAGTCCTGCGACTTGGTAAGCGTGGTGTCGCCGTTGTCGCTGAAATTGCTCTGCTCCTTGGCGATGATCGTGACCAGATCGTGCTTCCTGAACGATTTGGGTTTCTGGTCCTGCACGGCGAACAGACTCACCGACGCGATGCTCCCCGGCGGGGCGGAACTGCGGGGGTCGCCTTCCTTCCCACCGGTCGGAGCCGGCAGGGGGTAGGAGATTTCAGCGCGAAGCAGTGAGCCGCCGTTGTGTTCCATGAGCATCCCCACGGGCATGGCAATGCTGCTGGGCGACTGCACCTGCGGCTGAGCGGCGGGGGGGGCGGGCGCCGCCGGAGGTTGAGCCGGATCGGCGGCAAAACTCCGAATGCCCAGCGCGAGAATCGCCGCCGCCGCAATGCCGGTCCTCCAATGTTTAGCTGCGTCTGTTCTTTTCACTTCAATATCCTTTCGAATCAGTTGGCCGCCGCGGCGATCGGCGTGGGACGGTTTTCTTCGATTGAATTCTGCTCGCCTACGATGGTTCCCTCTTGCGGGCCTGTAAGCGTGACTTCAAAGACTTGGGTCGGATCAATGTCATTTCGGGCACGGACGGCCTGCCCATACGAGCCGCCGTCGATGGCTTTGGCCACCGCCGTGATTTTCATTCGGCCGCGAATCACATTTACAGTGATCAACTGCCCCGGCCGGGCCAGCATCGCCGGCGAAACCAGCGAGGACGTCAGCACAACGCCCGGCTTCAATTCACGGGCGGCTTCCTGTCCGACCGCCTGCGCCTTCGAGAGCAGCGGCTCCGGCGGCAGTTGCTCAGCCAACATGCGCTTTTCTTCAACGTCCTGGTCTCGAATCACCTGCCGGTAGGCAAGCGGCTTGACGAGCACGATCTGCGTTTCCCACACACGGGCCGTGGCGTTGATGGTCGCCGAGTGGCGCTCGCCGCCCGCGACGATCCCCACGTCCCAGCACAAATCTGTCAGCAGTCGGTCGCGCCGCGGCGCGATTTCAAACTGAAAGTAAGGGCCGGCCAGGTTCAGCACCTTGTCGTCGGAGGCGTTGAACGACATCTCAATGGACGCCGGATCAAGTTCGAGATGGCGGGCAAGATCAGTGGCAAGCACGTTGCGCAGCGAATTACCGGGGCCTGTTGCCGCGGGCGCAGCCATCCTTGGCGCGCCGGCCAAATTATCGCCATCCCCCGGTGCTCCGGGGGAGCGTTGGGGAGGGGGTGGAGTTTCAGTGGCGCCCGCCTGCACCGCTTGCCCGGCCTGATGCGCATCCGCCCATCCATCCAGCGCCACGCGATCCCGACCCAGCGGGCCGCTCCGGTTCACCAGGCAAAGCGTCGCCCCGCCGATCCTGACTAGCGCCAGGTTCATCCCCGCGTCACGCAACGTGGCGCGCAACTGATCGAGCGAGATGCGGGCGTAGACCTGGTTGTCGGTCATGTGAGTGATGCTTAACTCCGCGACGGGAGCCAGAAATGCCGCGTCTGAATCCTGCCAGCGGCAGACGTTTTTTACCTTCACATCGCCGTCGGGAATGGTCGCGTCGGGACGCAACTCCAACCGGGCCGCGATATACGGCCGCACCTGCGGATCGGGAACAAACACTTCCTGACCCTCGGACGGCTGCACAAACATCGGGGCCTGTGCCGCGATCGTGCCGCCGGCGTCGTCCTGCGCGCGAACCGCACCTGCCGGCGAAAAAATCGCCGCCAGAGTGAGGAGAACGATAAAAGTTCTCGCGTACTTCATGGTGCCGGCTCCTATCCGTTTCTGAGATTGGCGATGGTCTTCAACGCCTGGTCAGCGGTCTGGATCGATTGGCTGTTCATTTCAAACGCACGCTGGGTCTCGATGAGCGTCACCAATTCCTTAACCGGATCCACGTTGCTGGTTTCCAGGAAGCTCTGGAGCGTCAGGCCGGCTCCATTGGCCTCGGGGTTGCTGGTCAGTGGCGCGCCGGACGAATCCGTCTGTTGATACAGGCTTCCGCCCAGCAGCTTGAGTCCCTGTGGATTCGGGAAGATGGAGAGTTGAAGCTGTCCGACTGTCGTCTTGGCGGTGCTGCCGGGCAGGGTAATGGTGATCAGGCCGTCCTGGCCGATGCCGACCTGATCGGCGGTCGTGCCGGGCGGAAACTTCACGCTGGGAATCAGTTGATAGCCGTCGCCCATTCCCAAAACCATCTGGCCGGTATTGTTGATGAAGAACGCGCCGTTGCGCGTGTAGGCGGTGCCGTCGCCGAGCGAATCCATGACCTTCACCTTGAAGAACCCGTCGCCGCTGATGGCGACATCCAGCGGATTGCTGGTGCCGGCGGGGCTGCCCTGCGTGAGATCAATTTCCGTGTTGCTGATCTTGGTGCCCAGGCCGACGAACAACCCCGCGGGCACAACATCGCCGTTGCCGCTGATCGTGCCCGGTTGCTTGAGCTGCATATACATCAGGTCTTCAAAGTTGACGCGGCTGGCCTTGAAACCATTGGTTTCGGCGTTGGAGAGATTGTTCGCCACCACGTCGATTTCCGTGGATAGCGCCCGCAGTCCCGACGCGGCTGAATTGAGTGCTGCAATGGCCATGGTTCAAAATTTCATTTCTTAACTGACTTTGCCGACCGTATTGACCAATTCGCCCAGCGTCTGATCCTGGTATTTGATCATGTTGGCGTTGGCCTCAAGCTGACGCTGGGTATCCATCAGCGCCGACAACTCCAGCGCCGGATCAACATTCGATCGCTCCAGAAAGCCCGATCGCAGTTGCGATTGCGACGGCGTGAGCGTGCTGTAATCCGAATAGCTCAGAAGTGAGCCGCCCTCTTTCTTCAGCCCGGCGGGGTCCGGCACTTCCACGACCGCCAGACGGCCGAGGATGTCGGTTCCCTGTATGACGTTGCCGGAAGTGTCAATATTGACCGGCAGGGCGGGGTTCAAACGGATCGGCTGGCCCTGTGCATTAAGGACCAGATTCCCCTTGCCGGCGGCCATGGCCAGTTGCCCCGATTCATTGGTGCGAAATCGGCCGTCGCGCGTCAGCCGCGGCTGGCCATCCGCGCCGGCGACCGTGAAGTAACCAGACCCGTCAACGGCAACATCCAGCGCCGAGCCGGTGGACTCCAACACGCCGGTTGTCGTGTCGAGCATGGTGGGGGAGGCATATGTGCCCCCGCCGATTTTTTGCAGAATTGGATTGCTGATTCCCGCCAGCAGCGGGTTTTCCTGAACAGCCGTCTGGCGCTGATAGAAAGTCGCCAGATCGCGTTTGAAACCGGTTGTTTCAGCGTTGGCCAGATTGTTGGCGATCAGATCCTGCCGGTAGGCGCTGGTGATCACGCCCGTCGCCGACAGGTACATGCCATACATCATGGTTCGACTCCTTCCGCGCCCAAGGACAAAGCCTTTTGGAAGGCCTGGTTCTTTGCGCTTCGGAAATGCGCACATCCAGCGGGCCTATGCAGGAAAGGACCGAGCCGGGTTTTCCCCGGCGCCGGTCCAAGCGAAGAGGCTGTCCTTCGCATTCGACGCGTCATCCATGACCACGCCGAGTTTGCCCAATTGCTCAAACGCAGACGCCGCCTCCTGGACCTCCGCCAGACGATGCAGCGCCGCGGCCATTCGTGCCGCCCGCACGACCCGCTCTCCAATTTCTTCCCATCGTTCAGGCATATTCCACTCCGTAGCAAGACCCTTCGAGCCTAAGCAATGGCAATGCCAGAGGGTTTGCCCGACGATCTAAATCGCATGAACCCTTGGAAATGCAGCGGATTTCGGGGATTTCGGTGAGAAATATTTTCAAGGATGAGTTGGAGCCACCACCATTGCAGTCGGGCAACTGCCGCCCACGAACGCGCAATAGTTGCCGATGACTAAGGTGGGAGTCAATCAAGCGAGGCAATCGCCTTCAGCGATTGGAGGTTACTGACCAGCCGCGGCCTGATGCAACGCATCGGTGATCACAGTTCGATATTCCCCATCCGTCAACGGCCGCAACGTAATCGACAAAGTCCGATCGGAAATCTCGATGTCCGTCACATGCACCGGCACGCATCTGCGAAACCCGTCCAGATCGCACGGCAGCATCACGATCGGCTCGGCCCCGCCCCGTTCCAGTCCGGCGAGCAGCAGCCTGCCCCACGCCGCCTCTGCCGCATGGCGATCAGCCAGGCCGTCGGACGAATAATTGGCCGCCATCTGCAACCCTGATATCGCGCCTTGAAGCGACACAACCAGTTTGCTCTGCCACCGCCCCAGCAGGCTCCATGGAATCGGCAGTTGCCCGCCATAAACTTGCGTCAGGCCCGGCTGCAAGAGTCCGTCGGTCCCAATCACCGGCTCGAATTCCACCGATGCCACCGTGTTATCGAGGATGCCCATCCCCTTCAATTTGCCCGCGATTAAAAGCCGATGATCCAGCAACACCACCCGCCCATCCGAAAGGTATTTCCCCACACCCGCGCGCGTGGCGTTACCCAGTGCATCCGCCCACTTCCCCACGAAGGCGTTCAACTCCAGTTCCGTGAGCGTCAGGGTCTTCATTCCCGGCTCATTTCCCGAACTCGCGGCGATCCCCAGCACGCGCCGCCGTCGAGCCGCCGCCACATCGCTGGCGTAGCTGAGCAGATCGGCCAGCGCCGCATCCGTTCGATTGGCCGTCGCCCGCATTTGATCCGCCGGCACCGCCGCCGCCCGATACCACCGCGGCTCCGACCTCGCCAGGTAGATCGAATACAGCGACGCCACCGCAACGAAGGCCCAAACCCCCGCCACCATGATCAACAACCGCCGTATCCAGGGTTTTGCCTTCATATCCAGTAGGTCTCGTTGAACCGCACCATTAAACCCTTAAACCCTTAAACCCTTGAACCCCTAAACCCTTAAACCCTTGAACCCTCAATCCACGCCGCCAGTTTATCGGAACAATCGGCAAACCTCATCTGTAAGGATGCCGCTTTTCATCCCGCCAGTCACTTAAACGCGATTTTTCTTGGACCCTTGACTACTCCGGGGTAGACTTACCCCCGTGAGCTTGGCTGCGGCATTACCCATCCCGGATTCCACCGCCGCATACGTGCGTGGCGCTCGGCGACTGCGCGCCCAACACCGCCGCGACCCCGGCCGGCTCCACCGCTCTCTCCAGGCTATTTCCGGCTCAATTCCCGTATGTGACGCCAAACCCGGCCATTTGAATGGAACCATTCCCGTCCGATCCGGCAGGGCCGCTGATTTCGCAGCGATGGTTGCCACCGAACTGGAAGCCGGAATTCTTCGCTATTCAGCCCGCCAGAAGCTGCTTGCCGCCGCCGTTCCGATGGGAATCGAGAAGTTCGAGGCCAATCTGCTCATCGCCGCAGTCCAGCACCGCGCCCCGATCCCTACAAAGGCGTCGGCCGCCTCTCGAATCGTTCCGCGACAGCAGTTTCTCGGCACCGCCATCACCATCGCCGCCGTTCAGGCCGCGATCATCGGCGGCATATGGTGGCTTTTCTTCTGACCACCCGCGCATCTCCCCCATCCTCGTTTGGCCGCCGCCCTTGGGCGGCGTTTTCCCTTTTCCCACATCCCCGA
>Ga0208589_1000514_pt1 | contig 18175 bp, 12 predicted proteins | sample NGESurshal092012_2_FD_184486 | JGI IMG/M metagenome (GOLD analysis project Ga0208589, IMG submission 184486) | Arctic peat soil microbial communities from Barrow, Alaska - NGEE Surface sample F53-2 shallow-092012 (SPAdes) | ecosystem: Environmental > Terrestrial > Soil > Wetlands > Peat ... | reverse complement strand
AACCTGCGTAATGGTGAGACCCGCCTGGCGGCGCGCATCTGCCAGGGCGTCACCAATGCTCACGCCACGCCTCCACTGCCATATCGCACTGCGCACCGCTCCGGGGTGCGGAAGCAGTAACCGGATGCGAGCAGCCCGCCGGAAATGGCGGGCCACTAACAAGTGTAGACATCCCCCTGGCCACGGCGTGAAAGCGGTGGCCTAGATCAGTCTTGCCCGCCCCGCAGCGAATCAATCACGCCGTCTAGATCATCTGGCCGCACCAGGACATCCCTGGCCTTGGAACCTTCACTCGGCCCGACAATATTGCGGCTCTCCAGCAGGTCCATCAGGCGGCCTGCCTTGGCGAATCCCACGCGCAGTTTGCGCTGCAGCATGGAGGTGGATCCGAACTGGGTCCGGATGACCAGCTCCGCGGCCTGCATCAGCAGCTCCAGGTCGTCGCCGATGTCGGCGTCGATCTCCCGCTGCTTGCCCTCGGGCGCGGCGACGTCCTCGCGGTAGCTGGGCTGCGCCTGCTGGGTGCAGTGGCTGACCACCTCACGGATTTCCTTCTCCGTGACGAAGGCGTTCTGCAGGCGGAGCGGCTTGCTCGCCCCCATCGGCAGGAACAGGCAGTCACCCTGCCCGACCAGTTTCTCCGCGCCTGGCTGGTCCAGGATAACCCGGCTGTCAGTCAGGCTGGAGGTGGCGAACGCCAGCCGTGACGGCACGTTCGCCTTGATGAGCCCGGTCACCACGTCGACGCTGGGCCGCTGGGTCGCCAGCACGAGGTGGATCCCTGCGGCCCGGGCCAGCTGGGTGATCCGCACCACCGAGTCCTCGACGTCGCGTGGCGCGACCATCATCAGGTCGGCGAGCTCGTCCACGATGACCAGCAGGTACGGGTAGGGGGTCAGCACCCGCTCGCTGCCCGCCGGCGGGGCCAGCTTGCCCGCCCGCACCGCCTTGTTGAAATCGTCGATATGCCGGAACCCGAAGGCCGCCAGATCGTCATAACGGCGGTCCATTTCACCCACCACCCACTGCAGCGCCTCGGCCGCCTTCTTCGGGTTCGTGATGATAGGCGTGATCAAATGCGGTATTCCCTGGTAAATGGCCAGCTCGACCCGTTTCGGGTCGACCAGGATCATCCGGACGTCGTCGACGGTCGCCCGAAGCAAAATTGAGGTAATGAGACCGTTAATACATGTTGACTTCCCGGCGCCCGTCGCCCCGGCGATCAGCATGTGCGGCATCTTGGCCAGGTTCGCCACCACGGTCCGGCCCTCGACGTCCTTGCCCAGGCCCACCACCATCGGATGGTGATCATTCACCGCCACCGGGGAGCGCAGCACATCCCCCAGGCTGACGATCTCCTTGTCCGCGTTGGGGATCTCCACCCCGATCGCGGACTTGCCCGGGATCGGGGAGATGATCCGCACATCCGCGCTCTTCACCGCGTAGGCGATGTTCTTGGTCAGCGCGGTGACCCGCTCGACCTTCACCGCCGGGCCCAGCTCGATCTCATACCGGGTCACCGTCGGGCCGCGCTTGAACCCGGTCACCCGGGCATCCACCTCGAACTGGTCCAGCACCTCGGTCAGCGCCCGGACCACCACGTCGTTGGCCCGGGTCCGCTCCTTCGGCGCACTGCCCGGCTTCAGCAGCGCCAGCGGCGGCAGGTCATAGCCCGACTCCGCCGACCCGGTCAGGATCAGCTGCTCACCCCGGGGCCGCCCGGCGGCGGGGTCCGGCCGGGCGCCGCTCTCGGCGGCCGCCGCGGACTCATGAGCCGCCGTCTCCGGCGCCGGCGGGGTGGCCGCCCCAGCCGCCCCGGGCGCACCGAAGCCCAGGGCCTCGAGCAGGGACTCGTCGGGGTCCTCGGCGGGCAGCCCGGCCGCGTCCGCATCCGCGGGCTGGGGAACCGCGGCGCCGCGGCGCAGGCGCGCCGCCTTGGCTGCGGGGCCCTCGCCGAGGATGGGCGTGTCGTAGGGCCGGTGGTGATCGCCTGCCTCGATGGCCGGGGGCCGCTTCCGGCTGCCCCGGGGCAGCCGGCCGGGGGTCGCGGTGCCCTCGATCTCCCCGGCGGGATCGTCCTCCAGGTCTTCCAGGTCGAGGTCGTCCGACCGCTGGGCGAAGCCTCGCAGTTCGGCCAGCCGGTCGGGCACCCGGTGCACCGGCGTCCCGGTGATCACCAGCAGCCCGAAGCCGCTGACCAGGGCCAGCAGTGGCGCGGCGATCCACGGCGTCAGGGCGGCCACCAGCGGGGCCGAGACGAAGAAGCCGATCAAGCCGGCGCCGGAGCGCATGGCGCTCTCCCCGGCGGATGGCTGTGGCGTGCCCGCCGCGATGTGCACCAGGCCGAGGCCGCCCAGCAGCAGGCAGGTCCAGCCGATCACCATCCGCCCGGTCTGCGCGTTGCGGTCGGGATGGCGCAGGAACCGCCAGGCGAGCAGGCCGAGCAGGAGGGGCACGGTCCAGGCGGCCGAGCCGAACGCGCCGAGGAACACGTCGGCGAGCATCCGGCCGGCGAAGTTGTGCATGTGGAACCAGGTGGTGGCGGCGACGACGAAGGCTGCCGCCAGGAAGGCCAGGCCGACGCCGTCCCGCTGGTGCATCGGATCCAGGTCCCGGGCGCTGTTCCCGAACCTGCGGGCGCCGAACCCGACCGCGTGCGCGGCCACCATCCACAGTCCAGCCACCAGCCGGACCAGCCAGCCGGCCAGGATCAGGATCGGGTCGGCCGTCCGCTGCGATGACCGCGTGGCGCCTCCGCGGGGGCGGCCCTGGGTGGCTGGCCGCTTCCGGGACTGCCCTGACCGGGTCCGGCCTGACCGGGTCTGGCCAGGGCGTTTCTGGCCGGAGCGGCTTTGCCCGGAGCGGTTCTGCCCGGAGCGAGAGGTTCCGTTCCTGCTCTGGCGCTGGCGCGGGGCCGCGGGCATCGCGTTCTTGCTGGTGGCCGCCCGCCCGCCGGCCGACCCCCCGGTACCTCCGGATGTGCGCCCCTGGCCGGCTGCCGGGCGCGCCTGCCCGGCTGGCCCGGATGCGCGGCCCTGCCCACCCGGTGCGTCCGGCCTTGGGCGGGGGGTGCCCTTAGCGACACGAGTAGCCATGATGCCCAAAGTACCCACGATCCGCGCGGTGCAGCCGGAAGCATGCGGGCGTGTCGCAATGATGTTCGGGCCGGGTGAACGGCGGTTATCGCTGGTCTGGCGGGTCTGCGAATACTCGGCGCTGCCCGTTGGCAGGTGCGTTCTGGGAGGCCACCCTGGAGAGAATCTCGCCAGAGGGACGATCATGAACGGAGTACGCATGACCAGCCTGCACGACGCGACCGGACCGGGTTGGCCAGCGGGGGACGCCGGCCTCTGCAGGGCGGCTACGCGGATCTCGATGGCCTCGAGTCGGCCGTGGTGGCCGGAAAACGCGCGACGGCGAGGGACACCTGCGGGAAGGATCGGACATGACAGCAGCCGACCCGGTGCGGGTCATCGCGGACCTGTTCACCGCCGAGGGCGCTAGCGAATATCTCGGCGAGCCAGTGACCCAGGCCCAGCACATGCTCCAGGCTGCCGCCCTGGCCGGGGCGGCTGGCGCCGCACCGGAACTGGTCGCGGCGGCCCTGCTGCACGACGTGGGTCACTTCACCGGGACGGTCAGCGGCCACCAGCCGATGGCCGGCACCGGCAACCGGCACGGCGATCAGGGTGCCGAATGGCTGGCCTGCTGGTTCGGGCCCGGGGTGACTGAGCCGGTCCGGCTGCACGTCGCGGCCAAGCGGTACCTGTGCGCGGTGGAACCCGGGTACTTCGGCGGGCTGTCCGCGGCCTCGGTGCACACGCTGCGCGTCCAGGGTGGCCCGATGACCCCGGCGGAGAGCGCGGAGTTCGAGGCCAGCCCGTGGTGCCAGGCCGCGCTGCGGCTGCGCCGCTGGGACGACGCGGCGAAGGACCCCGGCGCGGTGGTGCCCGCATTCGGGTACTACCAGCGGCTGCTCCGCCAGCTCGTGCGGCAGAACGAGGCCGGCGCCACCCGGTAGGCCCCGCTACCCGGGCCTCCCCGGGCCAGCCCGGCCCGGGCCGGCCCGGGGCCTATGTCAGACCTCGATGACCACCGGGATGATCATGGGCCGGCGGCGGTAGTGGTCGCTCACCCAGCGCCCGACCGTGCGCCGTACCAGCTGGCCCAGCTGATGGGCGTCGTTGATCCCGTCCGCCGCCGCGCGCGCCAGCGCCTCCTCGATCTTGGGACGGATCTCGCCGAGGGCAGAGTCGTCGATGCCTGACCCGCGAGCGTGGATCTCCGGGCCGGCCACCAGCTTCCCGCTGCTCGAGTCGACCACGATGATCACGGAGACGAACCCTTCCTCGCCCAGGATCCGGCGGTCCTTCAGCGAGGTCTCGGTCACCTCGCCGACGGACAGGCCGTCCACGTAGACGTAGCCGCACGGGACCTTGCCCACCACCGTGGCCTGGCCTTTGGCCAGGTCGACCACCACACCGTCCTCGGCGATCACGATGTTGCGGGGCGGGATCCCGGTCAGCTCGGCCAGGTGCGCGTGCGCCCGCAGATGCCGCCACTCCCCGTGCACCGGCATGAAGTTCCGGGGCTTGACCAGGTTCAGCACGTAGAGCAGCTCGCCCGCGGGCGCATGGCCGGATACGTGGACTAGCGCGTTGCCCTTATGCACAACCTTGGCGCCCCACCGCGTCAGCTCGTTGATCACCCGGTACACGGCGGACTCGTTGCCGGGGATGAGCGAGGAGGCCAGGATGACCGTGTCGCCCTCGTTGATCCGGATCGGGTGGTCCCGGGCGGCCATCCGGGACAGCGCCGACATCGGCTCGCCCTGCGACCCGGTGCAGATCAGCACGACCTCACCGGGCTTCATGCCCTCGGCTTCGCGCGGGTCCACCAGCAGGCCACCGCGGACCGACGGGACCCGGAGGTAGCCGAGATCACGGGCCACCCCCATGTTGCGCACCATGGACCGGCCGACGAGCGCCACCTTGCGGCCGTGCGCGGCCGCCGCGTCGAGCACCTGCTGCACCCGGTGCACGTGGCTGGCGAAGCAGGCCACGATGATCCGCTGCTTGGTCTCCGCGAACATCTCGTTCAGCACGGGCGCGATGGCCCGCTCGCTGGTCACGATGCCCGGGACCTCGGCGTTGGTGGAGTCCGACATCAGCAGGTCGACGCCCTCGGACCCACGCCGGGCGAAGCCGCCCAGGTCGGTCAGCCGGCCGTCCAGCGGGAGCTGGTCCATCTTGAAGTCGCCGGTATGCAGCACCACGCCGGCCGGGGTGGTGATGGCCACCGCGAGCGCATCCGGGATGGAGTGGTTGACGGCGAAGAACTCGAGGTCGAACGGGCCGAACGACTGGCGCCCGCCCTCCGCGACCTGCACCGTGGCCGGCGTGATCCGGTGCTCGGTGAGCTTGCTGCGGATCAGGCCGAGGGTCAGCCGGGAGCCGAGCAGCGGGATGTTGTCCCGCTGCCGCAGCAGGTAGGGCACCGCGCCGATGTGATCCTCGTGCGCGTGGGTGAGGACCATCGCCTCGATCTGGTCCAGCCGTCCCTCCAGCGAGGAGAAGTCAGGCAGGATCAGGTCCACGCCAGGCTGGTCCGGCTCGGGGAACAGCACCCCGCAGTCCACGATCAGCAGACGGCCGTCGTATTCGAGCACGGTCATGTTCCGGCCGATTTCGCCCAGGCCGCCCAGGCCCACGATGCGCAGCGTGCCGGAAGGGAGCGCCGGCGGTGAGCCGAGCTCCGGATGGGGGTGACTCACTTGATCTTCACGCCTCCAGCGACCATGTCGGCCCGCAGTTGTTCGATTTGTGTCGGCGTCGCATCAACCAGCGGGCCGCGGACCGGCCCGCCGGGCAGCCCCAGCAGGCCGAGTGCCGCCTTGGTCGTGATAACGCCCTGAGTGCGGGTCATGATGCCGGTGTAGAGCGGCAGCAGGTCGTAGTGGATCCGCCGGGCCTCCCCGACGTCTCCCGCCTGGTAGGCCTCGATCATCTCGTGCAGCCGGTCACCCGCTACATGGCCCACCACGCTCACGAAGCCGACCGCCCCGACCGAGAGCCAGGGCAGGTTCATCATGTCGTCCCCGCAGTAGAAGACCAGGTCGGTCGCCTGCATCACCAGGGAACCCGCGCCCAGATCGCCCTTGGCGTCCTTGACGGCCACGATGCGCGGGTGCTCGGCCAGCTGGAGCAGCGTCTCGGTGGCGATGGCGGTCGCCGTCCGGCCCGGTATGTCGTACAGCAGGACCGGCAGGCTGGTGGCGTCGGCGGCCTTGGTGAAGTGGGCCACGAGCCCGCTCTGCGGCGGCTTGTTGTAGTACGGCGTGACCAGGAGGAGGCCCGACGCCCCGGCGCGCTCGGCCTGACGGGCGAGCTCGCACGTGTGGGCGGTGTCGTTGGTGCCGACCCCGGCCACGATGGCGGCCCGGTCGCCGACCGCCCCGATCACGGCGCGGAGCAGCCGTTCCTTCTCTGCGTCTGTCGTGGTCGGCGACTCGCCGGTGGTCCCGCTGATCACCAGGCCGTCGTTGCGCATCTCGTCGACCAAGTAGGTGGCGAGGCGGCCGGCGCCGTCGTAGTCGACGCCTCCATCAGCGGCCATCGGTGTGATCATCGCGGTCAGCATCCGGCCGAACGGGGCGTCCGCAGCGGCGGGCTGGGTTGCTGTCATGAACTGAACGCTACCGGGCCTTGGCGCGATGGGGCCACCATGCCCCGCCTTCGGCCAAGGTGAAGACGCGGTGACGTGAGCTCGGGGGTACCCACGTCAACCGCGTCTATCTAGGTATCGGCCTAGGTGGCCCGCGCGTTACGGACGGTGATCAAGATTCTTTTCTGCGTGGCCGGCGAGGCTCCGGGCCGCTGCTGCGCGCCGCCAGGCCGCGACCGCCAGCCCGAGCGACAGCAGGAGGATCACCATGCCGTCCAGCGCGTGCGCGCCGCCCACCCACTTGTTGCTGTCCCCCGCGGCGGCCAGCACCGTCTGCGCCACCACGACCAGCAGCGCGAGCAGGAAAGTGGCCAGCACGGCGCGCACCGACTTCCACGCGGCAAGCGCCAGGATGAGCAGGATGATCGACACGATCATCAGCACGCTGCCCCAGGCGCGGTGCGGGTCGAAGCTGCTCGCCTTGGCCACCTTCCTGGCGTTGATCCCGAACACGCCGACGCCCGCCAGGTACACCTGGACCAGCACGCCCAGCACGAAGAACGCGATCAGGTAGCGGTAGGCGGCGCCGGCGGCGCGCCGGGCCGCGCCCGGCTGGGTGCGAGTCGCCGGCAGTGGCCCGGCGCTTGTTGTCTCTGGCTTCGTTGTCATGGTCCCCTCCTGATCCCGTGACCCTTGCCACGGGCTCAGTGTTGACCCTGACCGTCCGGAAAAGCGTTACGGAAAAGTCCCGCTCTAACGGCGCCGCGACGACGAATTCCGGGGCAGCCGCGGGCATGCCTCTGCCGCCGGCCGGCGGGTGCGGCTAGCGGCTCCAGCCGCCGCGGAACCGCCGGCCCGGCGGCGTCGGCATCCTGGCGAGTCTGCGGTAAGGTACGCCCAGTCCCGGGTGGCCCGGGACGGTGTGGAGCCCAGCGAAGCCGGTGTGATCCCGGCGCTGTCCCGCAACGGTGATGCCCTGGTCGGTGAGACCAGCCAGGGATGAGCCCGGACGCCTGGCCCATGCCGACGTACTGTCCTCGGCAGAAGGACGGTTCGTCCGGGACCCCGGCCGGGGCCCTGCGGCGGGCCCAACCCTCCTCCAGGCCCACGGAGGATGACATGCGGTCTCTCACCCGCCGCCTTCCGGTGCTCGCGGCGCTAGCCGCGCTCACCGTGACCGCGGCCGCCTGCGGCAGCACCCAGGCGAACAACGCGAGTTCCACGACAGACGGAAGCACGGTCGGTGCCGCGAAAACAGCGGGCTTCCCGGTCTCCCTCGCCGCGGCCAACGGGACGGTGAAGGTGGCGTCCCGGCCGACCGCGATCGTGTCGCTCTCCCCCACCGCGACCGAGATGCTGTACGCGATCGGCGCCGGCAGCCAGGTCAAGGCGGTGGACTCGCTGTCGGACTACCCGCCCCAGGCGCCCCGCACCAAGCTGTCCGCCTACCAGCCTAACGTCGAGGCGATCGCGGCGGAAAAGCCAGACCTGGTCGTAGAGTCGGGCGACACCGGGCAGCTGACCAAGCACCTCGCCGCGTTCTCGATCCCGGTCCTCGAGCTGCCCGCGCCGGCCAAGCTCGCCGGGGAGTACGCGGAGCTGGATCAGCTCGGCCGGGCCACCGGGCATCTCGCCCAGGCCCAGCAGGAGGTGACCAGGCTGCGCACCAAGCTGCACCAGATCGCCACCGCGGCGCCGCACCACGCCAGGCCGCTGACCTACTACTACGAGCTGGACCAGACCTACTACTCGGTGACCTCGTCCACGTTCGTGGGCCAGCTGCTCTCGCTGCTCGGCATGAAGAGCATCGCGGATCAGGCGTCCGGTGCGGCCAAATCGGGCGGCTACCCGCAGCTGTCGGCGGAGTACATCCTCAAGGCCAACCCGGACTACATCATCCTGGCCGACACCCTGTGCTGTCATCAGGACGCCGCCAGCGTGGCCAAGCGACCCGGCTGGTCCAGCCTGGCCGCGGTCAAGGCCGGCCACATCATCGGGCTCAACGACGACATCGCCTCCCGGTGGGGGCCGCGGGTCACTGACTTGCTGCAGACCGTCGAGACGGCGATCGCCAAGGGCGGCAGCGGGTGAAGTCGGCCGCGCGCGGCGGGGCCGGGTCGCCGGCGGGCCAGGCACCCGGCAGCAAGGCACCGGCCAGCGCCGCACAGGCCAGCGCCGCACTGGCCCGCCCGGCAGGCGCCGGGCCGGCCACGTCCCCTACCCGGACGGCCGCCGGCTGCGCCACCACCACCACCCGCACCGCTACCACCGGCACCCGCACCACTACCACCGGCACCCGCACCACTACCACCGGCCGCGCCGCGCGCGCCATCCTGGTGGCCTCCGCCCTGCTCCTGATCGCGCTGGCCGTGGGCGTGTGCGTCGGCCCGGCCGGGCTTTCCCTCCCGGATGTGGCGGGAGCCCTGCTGACCAGGCTGCCCTGGCATCCGGCGGTGACCGTGCCCGCGATCGACACGGCCATCGTCTGGCAGATCCGGCTGCCCCGGGTGGTACTCGGCGCGCTGGTGGGGGCCATGCTGGCCGGCGGCGGTGCCGCGTACCAGGGCGTGTTCCGCAACCCCCTGGCCGACCCCTATCTGCTCGGCGTGGCGGCCGGGGGCGGGCTGGGCGCCACCATTGTCATCGTCACGGGCGGCAGCCCGGCACTGCTGCCCCCGGCCGCGTTCCTCGGCGCGGCAGCCGCCGTCACGCTGACCTACCTGCTGGGCGCCGGGGCCGGCCGCGCCCCGTCCGGCGGCGGCCGTGGGCTGGGCAGCGGGACCGGGTCCATCCTGCTGGCCGGGGTGGCCGTGGCGGCGCTGCTCACCGCGGTGCAGACGTACCTGCAGCAGGAGCACTCCCAGACGCTGCAGGCCGTGTACTCGTGGATCCTGGGCGGCCTGTCCCTGGCCACCTGGTCGGACATCACGATGATCCTGCCGTACGTGATCGTGGCGGCCGGGATCCTGCTGGCCCACCGGCGGCTGCTCGACGTGCTGCGGATCGGCGAGACCGAGGCGGGCAGCCTCGGGGTGGATGTGGCCCGGCTGCGGCTGACCGTGGTCATGGCGGCCACCCTCGGCACCGCCGCGGCGGTCTCGGTGAGCGGGCTGATCGGCTTCGTCGGCATCATCGTCCCGCACGCGGTGCGGCTGACCGCCGGGGCGAGCTACCGGATCGTGCTGCCCGTGTCGATGATCGGCGGGGCGGCGTTCCTGGTCCTGGCCGACGTGCTGGCCCGCACCGTGCAATCCCCTGACGAGGTGCCCATCGGCGTGATCACCGCCCTGGCCGGCGCGCCCTTCTTCCTTTTTATCCTGCACAGCCGCAGAGCGCGGCAGGAGCTCGCATGAGCTGCACCGCCCGGCCCCGCGCCTTCACATCCGTCCACGCCCGGTGCGCGGGACGGGAGCTGGCGTGATCAGCTTCGAGCAGGTCGGCGTCCGGTACGGCAGCGCGCAGGCGCTGGCTGAGGTCAGCGAGCAGGTCCCGGCCGGCCAGTGGCTGGGCATCATCGGCCGCAACGGAACCGGCAAGTCGACCCTCCTTCGCGCCGCCGCGAGACTCGTGGGGCATGAGGGGACGATAACCATCGGCGGGCAGCCGACCGCCAGGATGAGCCGGCGTTCGCTGGCCCGGATGGTCGCGTATGTGCCCCAGCTTCCCGAACTGCCCCCGGACATGACGGCCCTGGATTACGTCCTCCTGGGCCGGACCCCGCACATCGGCTACCTGCGCACCGAGACCCAGGGCGACCGGGACATCTGCGCCGGGCTGCTGGACCGGATGGATCTGGGCCCGATGGCCGGGCGCACGCTCGGCACCCTGTCCGGTGGCGAGCTGCAGCGGGCGGTGCTGGCCCGGGCCCTGGCCCAGGAGGCGCCGGTGCTGCTGCTCGACGAGCCGACCAGCGCGCTGGACCTGGGCCGCCGGGTAGCGGCCCTGGAACTGGTGGATGAGCTGCGCCGGGAGCGGTCGCTAACCGTGCTGTCGGTGGTGCACGACCTGACGCTGGCCGGGCAGTTCGCCGACCGGCTACTGCTGCTGGACGACGGCCGGGTGGCGGTCGCCGGGGACCCGGCCAGCGTCCTGCGCGACGAGGTGCTGGCCCGTCACTTCGGGGTGGGCCTGCACGTGCTGACCACCCCGGAGGGCGAACGGGTCGTGGTGAGCTCGCGGAGCGGGGTCAACCCGGGTGCGGTCAAACCCCCAGTTCCCGGCCGATGATCTCCTTCATGATCTCGGTGGTCCCGCCGAAGATCGTCTGTACCCGGCTGTCGGCGAACGCCCGGGCCACCGGGTACTCGGCCATGTAGCCGTAGCCGCCGTACAGCTGCAGGCACCGGTCCACGACCCGGTTGCACAGCTCGGTGTCCCACCACTTGACCATGGACGCGTCAGTGTTGGACAGCTCGCCGTCGGTGTGCTGCAGCACCGCCCGGTCGGTGAACGCGCGGGCCACGGCCAGCTCGGTGGCCATCTCGGCGAGCACGAAACGGTTGTGCTGGAAGCTGCCGATGGGACGGCCGAAGGCCTGCCGCTGCTGGCAGTAGGCCAGCGTGTCCTCGAAGACCTTCTCCGCGGCCGCCAGCGCGGTCGCGCCGATGGCCACCCGCTCCCGGGGCAGGTTCTGCATCAGCGCGACGAACCCGCCACCCTCCTCGCCGAGCAAGTTGCGGGCGGGCACGGGCACGTCGGAGAAGAACAGTTCCGAGGTGTCCTGGGCGTGCATGCCGACTTTCTCCAGGTTCCGGCCCCGCTCGAAGCCGGGCATCCCGCGCTCCACCACGAGCAGGCTGATCCCGCGGTGCCTGGCGTCGGGGTCGGTCCGGGCCACCACGATGACCAGGTCGGCTAGCTGCCCGTTGGAAATGAAGGTCTTCTGGCCGTTGAGTATGTAGGCGTCCCCGTCGCGGACCGCGGTCGTCCGGATGCCCTGCAGGTCACTGCCCGCACCAGGCTCGCTCATCGCGATGGCCGTGATGATCTCGCCCGAGCAGTACCCCGGCAGCCAGCGGTCCCGCTGCTCCGGAGTGCACAGCCGCAGGAGGTACTGGCCGTTGATGTCGTTGTGCACCGCAAAGCCGGGACCGGTGGCCCCGGCCCGGGCCAGCTCCTCGTCGAGGATCAGGTAGAAGCGATAGTCAGGGTTGCCCCCGCCGCCGTACTTCTCGTCCACGTCGATGCCGAGCAGGCCAGCCCGCCCGGCGGCCAGCCAGACGTCGCGGGACACCACTCCGTCCCGCTCCCACTGGTCGTGGTGCGGAGTCACTTCCCGGGCGATGAACTCCCGCACCATCTCCCGGAACGCGTCGTGGTCGGGGGTGAAGATATCGCGGTCCATACCGCTGCCTCGTTCCCTCGGGCCGTCCCGGCCGCCTGGGTCCCTGCCGACCCGGTTAGGCGGCGGTGGATTCCGGAAGGTAGGCGGCCCACAGGGGATCGCCGTCGTTGGCCGCGCCGATCAGCCGCCAGTGCGCGCCGCGCGGCGCAGCCGGGATCCGGTTCATCTCCCAGCCCAGTTCCTCGATCAGCCGGTCGGCCTTGCTGTGGTTGCAGCGCATGCACGAGGCCACGCAGTTCTCCCAGGCATGGGGGCCGCCGCGGCTGCGCGGGATGACGTGATCGATGGTCTCGGCCTTGCGGCCACAGTACGCGCACAGGTAGTTGTCCCGGCGCATCAGCGCACCCCGGGTCAGCGGAACCCGGCTGCGATGCGGAATCCGGACGTACCGGCGCAGTCTGATCACCGAGGGCGTGACGATGATCATCGAGGAGGAACGCAACAAAGCACCCTCCGCATCGTCGTGCACGACTTCAGCCTTCTCGCCCAGGACCAGGCACACCGCACGCCGCAGGCCGACCGTGGTCAACGGCTCATATGTCACGTTGAGCAGCAGTACCCGTCGCAAGCCCGCCTCCTGCCTGGTGCGGTAGCAAGCACTAGTGTGCCGCGCCAGCCCCTGTGAGTCCAGGTAGGGCCCCTGGGGTTCGAGGGAAGCACCACGTGCGAGCCAGTCACAGCGTAACTGGCGTTGCCCGCACAGACATAACGCCGGCGCGGCGAGATCCCAAAAATGTCCGCGTCCGCCCCGGACGCGGCGGACAGCGGGCTCGCTTAGGGTGCGATCATGACTGCCTCCGGCTCCCTCACGACACCCGCGGCCGAGCCGGCCCCGGGGTATCCCGCCGTCCGCCGCGCCGACCTCGTCGAGGATCTGCACGGCCAGCGCGTCCCCGACCCGTACCGCTGGCTGGAGGACGCGGCGGGCGCCGAAACCCGGGAGTGGCTGCAGGCCCAGGACACGCTGTGGACCAGCGCGGAGAGCGGGCTGCCCGGGCGCTCCCGGCTGGCGGCCCGGATGCAGGAACTGATGGCCGCCGGGTACGCCGGCGCGCCGGTCTGGCGCGGGTCGCGGCAGTTCTTCATGCGCCGCCTGCCCGGGCAGGAACATGGCGTGCTGCTGACGGCCGCGCCCGGGCAGCCGGACCGGGTGCTCGTCGACCCGGCCGCCCTGGACCCGGCCGGGCTGACCACGCTCGATTCCTGGCAGCCGGACAAGGAGGGCCGGCTGCTCGCCTACCAGCTGTCCTGCGGCGGAGACGAGGAGTCGGAACTGCGGGTGCTGGACGTCGTGTCCGGCGAGCAGGCAGACGGCCCGATCGGCCGCTGCCGGTACTCCCCGGTGGCCTGGCTGCCGGGCGGCAAGGCCTTCTATTACGTCCGCAAGCTCCCGCCCGACCAGGTCCCGCCGGGCGAGGAGCAGTTTCACCGGCGGGTGTACCTGCACACGGTCGGCACTTCCGCCGACGAGGACGCGGCGATCTTCGGCGAGGACCGGGACAAGACGAACTACTACGGCGTCTCGGTCAGCCGGGACGGCCGCTGGCTGGTGATCTCGGCCGCCCAGGGCACCGCCCCCCGCGACGACGTGTGGCTGGCCGATCTGACCGCCTCCGGGCCTGCCAGCCCGCTGCTCCACGTGGTGCAGGAGGGCGTGGACGCCCGGACCGGGCTGCACGTGGGCCGGGACGGCCGGCTGTACGTGTTCACCGACGCGGGCGCGCCGCGCGGCCGGCTGGCGGTGGCGGATCCGGCCCAGCCGGACCAGGCCCACTGGCGCGATCTGATCGGCCAGGACCCGACCGCGATCCTGAACGATTACGCCATCCTGGACGGCGCCGAACTCGGCCGGCCGGTCCTGGTCGCCGCCTGGACCAGGCACGCGATCAGCGAGATCACCGTGCACGACCTGGCCACCGGCGAGCGGACCGCGACGGTGGCCCTGCCCGGCACCGGCCACGCGGGTGACGCCGCCCGGCTGGGGACCACCGGAGGCATCAGGGCGCGGCCGGAAGGCGGCCACGAGGCCTGGTTCGCTTACACCGACAACACCACGCCCACCACCATCTACCGCTACGACGCCCGCAGCGGCGAGATCTCCCGCTGGGCCCAGGCCCCGGGCGCGGTCGAGGTGCCGGATGTGCGCACCCGCCAGGTCACGTTCGCCTCCCAGGACGGCACCGAGGTCCGGATGCTGGTCATCAGCGCCGGAGACGAGGGCCCGGACGGCCACCCCGAGCAGCCCCGGCCGACGATCCTGTACGGCTACGGAGGGTTCGGCATCAGCATGGCGCCGGCCTACTCCGCCTCCGTCCTGGCCTGGGTGGAAGCCGGCGGCGTGTACGCGATCGCGGCGCTGCGCGGTGGCGGCGAGGAGGGCGAGGACTGGCACAGGGCCGGCATGCGCGGCCACAAGCAGTCCGTGTTCGACGACTTCCACGCGGCGGCGGAGGCGCTCATCGCCGGTGGCTGGACCACCCCCGGGCAGCTCGGCATCTCCGGCGGCTCGAACGGCGGGCTGCTGGTCGGGGCGGCGCTCACCCAGCGACCGGACCTGTACCGGGCCGTAGTCTGCTCGGCCCCGCTGCTGGACATGGTGCGGTACGAGCGGTTCGGGCTCGGCCAGACCTGGAACGACGAGTACGGCACCGCCGCGGCCCCGGCCGAACTGGCCTGGCTGCTCGGCTACTCGCCGTACCACCGGGTGCAGCCCGGCACCAGGTACCCGGCCACGCTGTTCACCGTCTTCGACAACGACACCCGCGTCGACCCGGTGCACGCGTGGAAGATGTGCGCGGCGCTGCAGCACGCCACCTCCGCGCCGTGGCCTGAGCGCCCGATCCTGCTCCGCCGGGAGCGGGAGGTGGGCCACGGGGCGCGCGCGGTCAGCCGGTCGGTCACGCTGTCCGCGGACACCCTGGCCTTCCTCGCCGCCCAGACCGGACTGAGGCTCTGAACCCGGAGACCACGGAACCCTGCCGCCCGGAATCCAGCCGGCCGGGGCTCAGCCGCTGACCAGCGCCTCGCGGTAGTCGTGCACGGCCGGGAAGTCGCCGTGCTTGGCGGTCACCGCCTCGCCCAGCGACTGGGCCGCGCGCAGCACGATGCCGGGACGGTGCTCGCTGGGCAGGCCAAGCAGGGTGTCCCGGCTCAGCCGCAGCGCCTCCTCGGGTTCCCCCGCCTGCAGGCGGCAGCGGGCCTGGCCCAGCGTGACCAGCGACCGGTCGAGGAACTCGGCCGGTGAGTAGAGCCGCAAGGCCTGCCCGAACGCATCGTCCGCACCCCGGTAATCGCCCAAGATGACCAGCGCGTCGCCCTGGTGGAACAGCAGCTGCCGCTCGGTGTACCCGAACACGGTGTCCCGCCGTTCCTCCTCGGGCAGCTGATCCAGCGCCTCGTGTGCCCGGTCCAGGGCCGCGCTAGCCCGGCGCACCTCGGCGCCGCCGGCGCCGCCGCGGCTGCCCACGGTGCCTGGCCCGCCCGCAGCGGACCGGGCCCGGGCCAGCCGGGCCAGGGCCCGCGCCTCGACCACGGGCGCCATCACGCCGGCCACGCACGGCTGGTGCCCGGCCAGATCGACGCTGGCCCGGGCGGCCGCGGCCGCCTGCGCCGGATCCCCGTAGTACAGCGGCACGAGCGATGCCCGGACGGCGACCCAGGCGCGCAGGTGCCGGTCCCCGGTCTCGTCCGCGGCAGTCCGCGCCGTGCTGAAGAAAGACCGGGCCAGGCGGTGGTCACCGACATCGATCATCGTCATGCCGGCCACCCCGGCCAGCCGCGCCGCCAGGCGGCAGAGCCGCTCGACGAACTCCAGCGGCTGGCGCTGCTCACACATCCGCCGGACGTCACCGAGATCCAGGAGCAGGTCGCAGAGCAGCCGCGTGGGAGGCACCGTCATGTACTGCCGGCCGTACTCGCCGGTCATGCTCTCCCAGTGGTCCAGCATGGCCACCGAGACGGTCGCGCCGAGCAGCGTCTCGTCCAGGCGGCGGCGGATCCGCTCCGCGGCACCGAAGAACCGGCCGTCGGCTGCGGCCCCCGGATCCGCCATCAGGCGCAGCAGCGTGCGCCGCACCATGTCGTCATCGACTTCGCCGGGGCTCGGCGGGGCGGGGTCCGCGACGGGCACGCTCCCTGCGGCACCCGGGGTCACTGTCCCGGTACCCGCAGGCAGGACAGACCCGGCGACCCCAGGACCGGCCAGCCCAGGACCGGCCAGCCCAGACCCGGCCAGCCCGGGACCGGGACCGGCCGGCGCAGGCCGGGGCGGCACCACCAGGCCCGAGGTGGACAGCGCCGCTGGAGGGAACACGGGCACCGGGCGGGCCGGCCCGGGCCGGCTGGCCGGGGCAGGCGATCCTGGCGCGGGCCCGGCCGGGCCGGACGGCGCCAGCGGAGGCAATTGCGTGGCGGTAAGCGCGACGGGGCCCGCGGCAGCGGCCCCGTGAGCCGCCCCGCCAGGCTCAGCCGGATCAGCCTCGCCCGGCGAAGGCACCGCGGTGAGTAGCGGGGGCGTCGTCCGGACCTCACCCGGCAGGCCAGGGCCGCGCAGCTCAGCGGCATCTGCTCCACCCGGTTCCGGCCCGGCGGCGTGGCCCGGCCCGGACAGCATCAATACCGGGGCGCGGTGCCCCCGCCTGCACAGGCAGGGGCTCTCGTACCCGAGGTCAGCCGGCTCGGCCTGGTAGACGCAGCACAGGTAGTGGAGGTACTCGGGACCAGGCCGCTTCTGGCCGCCTTCGTAGGAGGACAGCAGGGTCTCGCTGAACCGCGGCGGAGTCCGCCCCTCACTGACGTACCGGGCCCTGACCTGGGCGACCACGTCCGCTAGCGCGATTCCCAGCGCCAGCCGGTGAGCACGGACCAGCGTGGTGCCGAAAGCAGGGGCGCACTGGCTGTGGATGATGAGCGCGATGTCCGCGGGAGACTGGCCGGACGCCAGGCAATGGGCCCGGATAGCCCGGGCCATCGAGATCTCCTGCCGGGCTTCCAGGACGGGCGCCTGGACGCCACCCGCCTCAGCCCGGGCCGGGCTGGCCCCACCGCCCTGGCTGACCTCGCTGAGCAGCAGTCGTGGTGCAACCAGGCCTGCGCCTGCCCGGACCCGCCGTGCTCCCATGTCCCGTGCCTCCTCTGGGCCCCGTCCGCGTCCCCCGGCAAGTGCGCTAACTCACTGTTACATCTAAAGCGCGCTCCGCCGCCCAAATCAAGGAAAAACCTCGCTACCGTTCGGCCCGGAAATGAGCCGTGCAATTCTCTCTCTACACGTTGCATCCTGCACGCTCCGAGTGCCCCGCGTCATCACAATCGCACGGACTGATACCAAACTGCTTCGGAGATAGAGGTAGGACGGGTCCAAGCTGGCCAGCTCAGCCGGGATCGCCGGCCACTATGGGGAGCGGCCCGGCCCGCCGCTGGCGTTTCCCTGCCCAGCGGGCCGGCTCCTCCCCCGAGCGGCGAAAGGAATCCCCCGTGATCTCGCAAGCGCTCCTCGCGGCGCGCGACCTCAGCTCACCGCCCACCGAGACCCTGGATCAGGCCTGCGGCAAGGATCCCGGGATCGCCTGCCGGCTGGCCTGGGACATCCTGCACAACCGGAACGCGGCCGACCTGACCAAGGTCTATCTGGCCGGGCCGGTCAGCGCGGTCCTGCGGATCGTCTTCGTGCTGCTCATCGCGGTACTCATCCGGTGGCTGGCGCACCGGGCGATCAACAAGATCACGGCCCGGGCAGCCGAGGGCCGCAGCCCCGGTAAGGCCGACGCGGCCTACGTGCTGGGTGGGGAGCGGCGGCGGCAGCGATCCAAGGCCCTCGGCTCGATCCTGCGCAACGCGGCGTCGGTGCTCATCTTCGGCATCGCGGCGGTGACCATCGCCGGTGACCTCGGGCTGAACCTGGCCCCGGTCCTGGCCAGCGCAGGGGTTCTCGGTCTCGCCGTCGGCTTCGGCGCGCAGAGCCTGGTGCGTGACTTCCTCGCCGGGATCTTCATGCTGCTCGAAGACCAGTACGGGGTCGGGGACGTCATCGACTCGGGGTACGCCAGCGGGACGGTCGAGGCGGTCAGCCTGCGCGTCACCACCCTGCGCGACGTCAACGGCGTGGTCTGGTACGTCCGGAACGGGACCATCAACCGGATCGGCAACGAATCACAGGGCTGGGCCCGGGCG
>Ga0208589_1000512_pt1 | contig 18185 bp, 18 predicted proteins | sample NGESurshal092012_2_FD_184486 | JGI IMG/M metagenome (GOLD analysis project Ga0208589, IMG submission 184486) | Arctic peat soil microbial communities from Barrow, Alaska - NGEE Surface sample F53-2 shallow-092012 (SPAdes) | ecosystem: Environmental > Terrestrial > Soil > Wetlands > Peat ... | reverse complement strand
GACGAAGCGTATTGCAGCCAAATACGCTGAGGAGGAGCAACGAAGCACGCGGCCAAAATACACGAGCATGGCCCGCGAGACTTTTGCCACAGGCTGCTAACCCTCCCCATCAGTACAAGGGGAGGGGATAAGAGGTGAATTTCTGTTCATATGCGATTGCCCTGGGGGAAAGGGACTGCATCAAAATAAGTCGCCAAGACCATTGATTTCAACCGATAATCTCTTTACTCACTCAATTTGTGTGGTTACATTAAGCCTGCACTTGTGGGATGCGACTTGGGAAAATGGGCCAAAAGGTGAGGCCGGACATGGAAGTTTGGGAAGAGCAAAAAGCGATTGGCCATCTTCTTCGGGAAGCGAATAATCCATTATTTCGCCAGGTGGTTGAATCCTGCGCCGCGGCTCTGTTGCTGGTGGACAAGCGGGGTTGCGTGATGATGGCAAATCGAGAAATGCGCCGGCTGTTTGGGTACGATGCGGATGAGCTGACGGGGGAATCGGTGGATCGTCTGGTGCCCGAAGGTTTGCGGCCGCGGCACGAGGGATATGTGCGCGGGTTCTTTGCGGCGCCGGCAAACCGGGCCATGGGCGCGGGGCGGGATTTGTATGGATTGCGCAAAGACGGCCGGCTCTTCCCGGTGGAAATCGGCTTGAGCGTCATCGACTCTCCCGGCGAGAAGCTGGTGCTGGCTTCAATCATCGATCTGACGGAGCGCAAACGCACGCGCCAGGAAATGGCCAACATTGTAGAGCGCGCGCGACAGGCGGCGGCAATCGCCGAATTGGGCGTTTGGGACTGGGATCTCAGCACAAATAGAGTCAGATGGGACCAGCGCATGGGGGAACTCTATGGACTTCCCGCCAAAGAGGAGGATGTGGATTATTCGGTCTGGGCGAATTCGGTTTCGAGGGAGGAACTGCCGCAGCAGGAAGCGATTTTGAAAGAGACCATCGCGAAGCGCGGCCGATCGGAGCGCGAGTTTCGCATACGAAGGTATTCCGATGGAGCGGAGAGAATCATCCAGGCCAATGAAATGGTGGTCTGCGACGACACGGGGAAGGCGGTGCGCCTGGTTGGCGTGAACCGCGATGTCACGGAGCAACGGCAGGCCCAGGCGGTGAAGGATGCGTTCCTGCATATGCTGGAGGAAAAGAACGCCGAGCTGGAGCGGTTCATCTATACCGTTTCACACGATCTGAAAAGCCCGCTGATTACGATCAAGAGTTTTGCAACGCTGGCATCGAAAGACGCGGATGCGGGTGAATTTGAAAAAATGCGGTCTGATCTGGTGCGCGTCGAAAAAGCGGCCGAGCGCATGCACACGCTGCTCGATGAGCTGTTGAAACTGTCGCGCCTGGGGCGCATGGTAAACCCTCCGGAGCTGGTGTCATTGACCAGCATTTCGGAGGAGGCCCGGGAGCTGGTGGCGGGGCGGATCATGGAACGCGATGTGACGGTGAACATTTCGGCAGACATGCCGCTCGTGAACGTTGATCGGCCGCGAATGGTTGAAGTGATGCAAAATCTGCTGGATAACGCGGTAAAATTCATGGGAAAAGCCGCATCGCCGCGCATTGACGTGGGGATGGTTGAAGTGGAGGGGCGGCGCAGGTATTTCGTCCGGGACAATGGGATCGGGGTCGAGCCGCAGTATCGGGAGAAGATTTTTGGTTTGTTTGAGAAGCTTTCACTGGCCACTGAGGGGACGGGCGTGGGCTTGGCGCTGGTGAAACGAATCATCGAATTACACAACGGAAAAATCTGGGTGGAATCGAATTGGCCCAATGGCGGGACAACGTTTTGGTTCACGCTGGGCGTGGGTAATGGAGTGATCGGAGCGAATGTTAAATCGGAGGCATTTCCATGAAAAGCGAGCCGCTGTGCATTTTACTTGCGGAAGACAATGACGATCATGCCGAGATCGTCACGCGAAGTTTGTCGGAGCATCGCGTTGCCAATGTGGTTATACGCGCCAGAGATGGCGAGGAAGCGCTGGATTACCTGTTTGATTCGACCAGCGGGCGGATGAGTGAAACCCATCCGCGCCCCAACCTGGTGCTGCTGGATTTGCGATTACCGAAGGTGGATGGGCTGGAGGTCTTGCGGCGCATCAAGAACTCGCCGGATCATTGGGATATTCCGGTCGTGGTGTTGACGACCTCAGCGGCGGAGCGCGATCTGGTGGAGTCGTTTAAGCTTCACGCCAACAGCTACCTGGTGAAGCCGGTGGATTATTCGAAGTTTGACGAGATGATTCAGGCCATGGGGTTCTTCTGGCTGGTGTGGAATTACCAGGGCGATCAGAATCAAGTGGCGTAGCAGCGCTCGCCATGGAGGCGGCCGCTTATCGGACGCGGGTCGATTTGATTCGGCGTATCACGCGGCGAGGAGACGGACTTCGCGTTTTTGCCGGGCGACGGCGGCGTGTGCGGGGATTCGTTCCCTGGGGCCGTGCCACTGGGCGGGGCTTTTCGGCGGCGCTTTCTGGCAGGCGACGAGGGCGCGTTTTCCTTCACATTGTTCGAGCCGCACCACTTCATAGTTATCGGCCCATTTGATGCCGGCGCGGCGAATTCGGATCTCCTCGCCGATGTCGGGGAGCCGCCATGATTGGTCGCTGGCGAAAAACGACGCGCCGGAGTGTGAGACATCATGGAGACGGCCGAGGCTGAGCTGGACGTGAAAGCGTTGCCAGACAACGGTCTCGCCGCTGGAGGCATATCGCGGCTCATGCCTTCGGTTTGAGGGAGACGGTTCATGGGAAATGTGCATGGTGGACACCTCTAGGAGAGAATTTCAACGACAACCTGGCTTTCGCCATCGCGGGCGTGGCGTATGCGCCGAACGACGCCCGAGCGAAAGCCGTGTCTCACGGACGTGGAGGAGTCGGCCGGCTTGACGCAGGTGCCCGGCGGAGGCAGGTCGCCGGCCTGGGTGAGGATGACCAGGCCGTGCAGTGAACGTTCGGCGACACGACCGACATGGACGCGCCGGCCCCGATGCACCTGCCAGGAAATTTCCTTTCCGGCAAACCAGCGTTCGGATTTCCGGCGTTCGACCGGCGCATCCTTCGAGCCTGCGAGCGACGCTTGCGACATATTTTCTCCCTTTCCAGCTAGCAGCCTGTGGCAAAAGTCTCGCGGACCATGCTCGTGTCTTTTGGCCGCGTGCTTCGTTACTCCTCCTCAGCGTATTTGACTGCAATACGCTTCGTCGTCGCGTCTCGCCCGCGGCCAAAAGCCACGGCGCCTGGCCGCGCGGGACTTTTGCCACAGGCTGCTATGCGGCGAGGCTCAGGGCATCGCGCATATTCATCCAGGCATCAACCACGTTTGGCGAGAACTGACGGCCGCGATTCTTGAGCAGCTCGGCGGCGGCCTGATCTCGGGTCAGCGGGGCCTTGTATTCACGGCCGCGGATCATCGTCACCCAGGCGTCGGTGACAGCGAGCACCTGAACATCAAACCAGGTGAGGGCGTCATCCAATTGGGCATCGAAGCGAACATGGCAATCGTGCACCGTGCGCGCGGTATCCGCGCGGCCGGTGAGTGCGCCGACGATTTCCGCGCCGGCGGGGCCGTGCGATGCGAGCAAAGTGAGTTCCTGCCGCGAGAGCGGTCCGGATTTCACGAGCAGGCCTTTGGGAATAAATATCTTGCCAATGTCATGGAGCATGCCGGCGAGGTAAACACGGTCGGCAACCGCGGATGACCCGGACATTTTCAGCGCGAGAGTATACGCGGCGCGCCCGACCAGTTCGGAATGCTCGACGAGATGATGGCGATGAACAGGTCCGGCGCCTGAGAGGATTTCCTCCAAAAGCAGTTGGCGCAGATAGAGCGGATCGGCTTCGGGGAAATGGGATCGCAATTCGGCTGCGGTTTTCAAAACCGAGACCATTTGATGAGTGCAGACCCGGTTGCGGCCCTGCCGCTTGGCCAGGTAAAGTGACTCGTCGGCCATGTGAACCACATCAGGCAGATGCGCGAGGTTCGGCGTCAACGCCAGGCCGGCACTGACAGTGATTTGAATATCGACGTTTTGTTCGGGCACATGCACTGGGTGCGAGGCGATGTCTTCGCGCAATTGCTCGGCCCAGAGAATGTTTTCCAACGGATCCGCAGAGCGGCGCAGGACGAGGATTTCCTCGCCGCCGATTCGCAATGCCCGGTCGCCCGGCGAAAGATGGGAGCGGATGAGATCGGAAATGGCGACGAGAACGGCGTCTCCGGCGTCATGGCCGTGGTTGTCGTTGACGACTTTGAAATGATCAATGTCAAACAGAATGCAGCACGAGGGATGTCGGCGTTCGCCGCCCTTGGACAAATCCTGCCGCAGGTTTTGCAGGAAATACCGATTATGGAGCTTGGTGAGCGGATCGATTTCCGAGCGCGCGCTGATGTTGCGTTCGCGCCGAACCGCACGGAGCTTGCGCATCTTGCCCTGTCGTCCGGTCTGAATGGCGCAGATGACGCGCATGGAGAGCGTTGCGCCGTCGACGGCATCGGATTTATGGATGAAGTCCACGCAGCCTGTGCGCATGGCCGCGATGACGGTCTGCTGATGCCGGCTGCTGGAGACGATCAGTACCGGGCGATCTCCCAGAGCGGGCCGGACGTTGAGGAGGATTTCGCTGGCTGGGCCGTCCTCAAGACGGAAGTCGCAGACGACGCAGTCGAAGTCGGTCTCGCGCGCCAGGGCGGCAAGCTCCTTGCCGCTGCGGGCGATCCCGACGCATTGAGTCAGGCGCGATTCTTCCAACGCCCGGACCAATAATACCTGATGATCCGGGTCATCTTCAGCCAATAAGACTCGAAATTTACGCATTCAACAATCTCCCTATATGGTTACTCTATTAGGGTCGGTAGCCGGGACGGGCGAAGTGATGAAATGCGATGAAAAAAAGTGAAGCGGCTCAACAATGGCGTGCGCGGGGCTTTTCTGAGCGGAATAATCGGCGCGGATTAACGGGGGAGGGGGGCGGGGGAGTGACAAGGTGACAAAGTGACAGGGTGACATGGTGAAGGGGTGAAGAGGCGACGAAGGCGGTATACTGCGGCAGGTTGGAAAAATATGAGGCAGAAATGAATCGAAAATCGTTGAAGACGAAGACCGCGCTTCAATACAGCATCGTGGAATCCGGCGCGAAGGGCGACGCCGCCAGTCTGAATACCCCGTTCATTCAACATGCGATTGATCATGTCGCGGGCAGTGGTGGCGGGACGGTCGTGGTTCCCCGGGGCGTCTTTCGCACGGGTGCGGTGTTTCTCAAATCGGGCGTGAATCTGCATTTGTCGCGCGGAGCGGTGTTGCAAGGCTCGGCGAACGTCGCCGACTATCCCCGGCGAGATACGCGCATCGAAGGGCATACCGAGCCATGGTGCCCCGCCATCGTGAATGCCAGCCGCATCGACCATCTCCGCATTACCGGCCCCGGCATGATTCGCGGCGGCGGCAAGCCGTTTTGGGATGCGTTCTGGAATCAATACAACGCCGATCACAAAACCAAGAATCTCGATGTGTACCGCCCGCGAAATATTTTCCTGGAGGATTGCCACGACGTGGTGGTGCAGGGCATCCGCCTGCGGGATTCGGGGTTTTGGAATCTGCACCTGTTTCGCTGCCGGCATGTGAAAATCGAGGGCGTGGATATCCGAGCGCCCTATCCGTCGCCGAGTACGGACGGCGTGGATGTGGATAGCTCGCAGGATGTGGAGATCACGGATTGCCATATTTCAGTGAACGACGATTGCGTCGCCATCAAAGGCAACAAAGGCCCGTTCGCGGCGGATATGCAGGAGATTCCACCGGTTGAACGGATTCGGGTGCGGCGCTGCACGTTTGGATTCGGGCATGGCGTCCTGACGATCGGCAGCGAAGCGTGCGTGGTTCGGGACGTGCTGGTGGAGGATTGCACCGTCAAGCACGCGGCCAACGCCAAGGAGACCAATGTGGTCGCCCGCCTGAAACTGCGGCCGGACACGCCGCAGCATTACGAGGACATTCACTGGCGCAATATTCGCGTTGAAGGATGCTGCGAATTGATCGCGATCAAAGCCTGGACGCAGTATTTCGATTTGAAAGGCCAGAAGCCGCCGAAACAGGTGGTGAAGAATATTTCGATTTCAAACGTGAAAGGAAGACTGGCGCATTTTGGTGAGATCAGCGGCCCGAAATCCGCGACGGTGAGCAATGTGCGGCTGGAAAATATCAATGTGCGGCATATGTCGGAGCGGAAGGGGGAGAAGATTGCGCCGCCAGTCGTTTTGAAGGCCAACCGGTTACGGCTGAAGAACGTGAAGGTGAACGGAAAGAAGTTGGAGCCGACGCGGGACGCGGCGAAGGTGGCGGCGTTTGTTTATCCGGGGGATGAGATGTATGTGAAGGCGCTGTGAGTTTTGTGGTGACCAGGCATCGGCGCATTTTAACTTTTCGCATTGCAAATGGCGACGCGCAAGACGACAGATATGGAGACGGGGTCTAACGCTGATTCGTGGCAATTTTCCTTTATTCCCCCCTCTCCCGGTACTCAGGGGGAGGGTTGGGGTGGGGGTTCTTCCGTCGCGTCGCCAAGACATGCGTCAAACCCTTGAGACGACAGTTTTCTCGGCGGGTTGGAAAAGCCCGTGGGCAATGGTGCCGTCGAAGACCCTCACCCTATCCCTCTCCCAGAGTACCGCGCGAGGGGACCGAAATGGGCGACTTCATGCTCGGTCGTCTCGCAAACACTGCTAAGGAAATTCGTGATGATGTTCGTGATGGTTTGACGCCGACGCCCAAACCCCCTAGCGTTGCCAGACCGACCACGCTTAGAGCGACGAATTCATGCGAATAAAAATTGGTTATGAGTTGATCTTCCAGCTTCCGCAGCCCACGCCGATGCTGGCGATGATGATGGTGCGCCCGGAGCGATTGGGTGATCTGGAGCAGACGGAGGCGCTGCAAGTCACGCCGGTGGTGCCGGTGTGGAATTACACCGACGCCCAGGGCAACCGCTGCTCGCGGCTGGTCGCCCCGGCGGGGCAGGTGCGATTCTTTTACGACAACATCTGCCGCGATACAGGGATTCAGGAGACCTGGGGCTTCGGCGCCCAGCAGCATGACATTCAGGATTTGCCGGTGGATGTGCTGCCGTTTCTGCTGGCCAGCCGGTATTGCGAGGTCGATCGCATGTTGGCAATTGCCTGGAGTTTGTTCGGCACCACCATCAAAGGCTGGACGCTGGTACAGGCGGTTTGCGATTGGGTGAATCAGCATGTGACATTCGGCTATCAATACGCGAATCCGATGCGGACGGCGTCGGGCGTGTACGAGGAGCGGAAGGGCGTCTGCCGCGATTTCATGCATCTGGCGGTTACGTTTCTGCGAGCGCTAAACATTCCGGCGCGCTATTCCACCGGGTATCTCGGCGATATCGGCGTGCCGCGCGATCCAAATCCGATGGATTTTTCCGCGTGCATGGAGGTTTACCTGGGCGGAAAATGGTGGGTGCATGATCCGCGGCATAATGTGCCGCGGATCGGGCGTATTCTCATCGGCCACGGCCGCGACGCGGTGGACGTGGCAATGACGACTTCATTCGGGCCGCACACGTTGCAAAGTTTCAAGGTCTGGACGGATGAAATAAAGTAGAAATAACAATTGAGCGCTGAAAAGACCCCATCCCGATGACGTCCACCAGCGTACCGCGAGAGGGAGAAGCATTCCGTATTTCTAGGACTGCTGCATCCAAACCTTCACCCAACTATAAACCAGCGACACGATCGCCACGATCACGCTGGCCCACATCGTGATCTTCACGATGCGCAGGCGATTGGCGATTTCCTTGTCACGCCAGTCGCTTAGATGGCGGTCAATCTCCATCAGTTTGCGGTCGATGCGGACTTCAATCTCATCGAGCTTCTGATGCAGGTATTGATCGGCCGAGCGTTTGATGCGGTTGGAAATTCCCGCGATCAAGCCGCTTTCGATGATCTCGTCGCGGATGCTGTCGCGCGGAGGCGGCGGGAGAGCGGCAGGGTTTTCCGAGCCATCGAAAGATTCGCCGTTGGCCGCTTCGTTTGGCGGCACGGGCGCGGGATTCTCGCCGACCATTTTGGCCACCATCTTGCCGATGAACGAACGCTTTTTACGGCGGAATAGTTCCCGCAGCGATTCGCGTCCGCGTTCGTCGGCCTCAATAGGCTCGCCAGTGGAGAGGTTGGGGTTGTCTTCGGGCATCGGCCAACGTTCCTGCGATCTGGGCGACCAAAACGTGTGCTCTCCAGAGAATGATAAACGATACCAGCAAAAGCAGGCTCACCAGCGCATCCGCCCAGAAGTCGATGATCCGCAGCCGCAGCAGGCTGATCACCACATACCTGCGAAGCATCGTGATCTGCTGCCCCGGCTGATTCAGCCACTGATACCAGCCGATGAGCGACTCACCGGTCACCAACAAACAGTAAATGGCGATAATCACGCATAACAGAAACCGGAAAAAGTCGAAGAGGTCCATTCAACCTTCTATATCAGGGGAACTGTGTCTGGCTAATAGTTTGAAGTTTTCAGTGTTCAGTTTTCAGCTAAGAAGCCCTGCATTTAACTGAAAACTGAACACTGAAAACTTCTTCTCCTATTTCTCATCTCCCTCTTCATGATCCTGCACCTTCCCGCCAAACAAAGCGGTTCCGATGCGGACCATGGTTGCGCCCTCGGCTATGCCGTGCTCGAAATCCCCGCTCATGCCCATGCTGAGATGACGCAGGTGATTGCCGCCGATTTTGTGCCAGCGCATTTCTTCAAAAATCTCGCGGGTGCGCGCAAAGCACTGGCGGATGGCGGATTCCGTGCCGTCGACCGGGCCCATGGTCATCAGGCCGCAAAGCTGCAAGCGCGGCATGGTGTCGATCTGCTCGGCGAGGTGAACCGCGGCGCCAACGGCGACGCCGGATTTGCTCGCCTCCTCGCTGGCGTTGATTTCCAGCAGCACCGGGACGCGGCGGTCTAGCTTGTCGGCGCACGCTTCCAGTTCCTCAGCAAGCCGCAGGGAATCAATGCTCTGAATCATGTGAACCAGCGGAAGAACCGGTTTCACCTTATTCCGCTGCAAGTGGCCGATGAGATGCCATCGCAGTTTGGCGGGCATGCCTTCCGATTCGCCGTGCGCCAGGCGGCGGCTGACGAATTCATTAAGCTGTGCCGCCCGTTGCGTGAGCACCTGAACCCGGCTTTCGCCCAGATCGGCGACGCCAAGCTGGAGGATTTCGCGGAGTTGTTCCGGCGCCGCGGTTTTGGTGACGGCGATAAGCGTGATTTCCGACGGTTGGCGCTTCGCCTTGGCGGCCGCTGCGGCGATCCGCTCACGTACTTCGTCAAGACGCTCTGCCAGGGGACTCTTTTTTGCCACGTCGATATTATATCTGGGATCAACGCCCGACGCGACTTTTTCGCGCAATGGCAATTCTTTAAGCAGGGCCGTCGCATTCGGCATTTCACCCTCTCCCGGTACTCTGGGAGAGGGCAGGGGTGAGGGTTTTTCCTTTGTCAAAAGCAGTGGATTGTCTGAAAAAGACCCTCACCCTATCCCTCTCCCAGAGTACCGGGAGAGGGGACCAGAGCGGAAACGGCCATATGCAATTGCCCCGAACTTTTAGTCATTTTGAGTTCTCCCAGCTATTATTCTTCACAATGGTTCCGAAAGTGTGTGGAAAATCAACCTGCGGCTTTTGCCTTGCCTCGATGGCCGTCATTTTTCTCTGTCTGGGCAGCATGGCCCTGAGTCCGGCTCAGATTGCGCTGGTGGTCAATCAGAATTCGCCCGATAGCCTCGCCCTCGCCCAGGCCTACGCCGCGGCACGCGGCATTCCCGCCGGGCGGATCATTTCCTTAAACGTTCCAAATGCCGAGGAGATGGAGTTTGACGATTACGAGCGGAACGTCGTGCCGCCCATCCGGGAATTTCTGAGCACGCGCGGCCTCCAGCGGCAGGTGCGATGCCTGGTCACTTTCTACGGCGTGCCATTCCGCATCCGGGCCAAGGTTGATACCGATCCCGAAAAAGCCGAACTGGCTGATCTGCAAAGTCTGTATAAAAAAGATGTAGCGCGACTGAACGAGATTATTACCCAGGAAGAGAAGACCGCCCATTCGCTGGATGCGCTATTTCAGCCGCCGCTGCGCGTGACGCGGGAACAAGAATCGTCGTGGCTGACGCGGCGATGGGAAGTGGCTCTGGCCGTGATAGGCCCGGCTCAGCAGTCCATTGACGATGCGCTCCAGCGCGAGCAGACGACGATGGCGACGATGAATGCCATCCGCACGATCGGCGGCATGAGCGAGATGGTCCGGCGCATCAGGCCGCTCGATTTCCCGGCGACCGAACCGGCGACCCAGCCCGCTTCGTACGATGATCGCCAGCGGCAGCGGATGCAGTTGCGCGACAGAGTTGTCGCACAATCCGCCCTGTTGCAGAAGGGCGAGGAGCAGCGCTTCGACCCGGCCGCGCGTGCCTTGGTGCGCAGAATCAGCGGCCAGGCATTCGGCCTGCTCGGTCAGGCGAAGGTGCTGGAGAGTCAGATTGATTATCTGAATCCCGCGACCACGAATTCGGCGCTGGACAATGAGTTGTCGTTGTTATGGCTGAACTATTATCCGCGCAACGGAAATTTTGTGAACGCGCTGAACTACAAGGAGCACTTCCCGCTGGTGATACCCGCGATCATGGTCAGCCGCCTCGACGCGCCGGACGCGGCGACCGTCGCGCGCATCATCCAGACCTCGGTCGAAGTGGAAAAGCGCGGACTTACCGGTTGCATGGCGCTGAATAGTTACGGCTTTCCCTCCCATGTCCCGGCGGGCCAGCCGAACGAGTACAAACTGTTCGACGAAAAGATTCGCGATCTCGGTTTGACGATCAAGGCGCACAGCGGCATTCAGGTGATCGAGGAATACACGCGGCTGTATCGCAACCACGAGGTCGGCCAGACCGCTTTGTATTGCGGCTGGTACAGCGTGCGAAATTATGTGCCGGGCATGGAATTCAGCCCCGGCGCGGTGGCGTACCATGTAGCCAGCCTGGAAATGGTGAGCCTCCACGGCGCCAACGAAGGCGGCTGGGTACACGGCCTGCTGAAGGACGGCGTCTGTGCCACCCTGGGCGCGGTGGCCGAGCCGTATCTGGGGGCATTCCCGCCGCCGAATGAATTCTTTCCGCTGCTGATGACGGGGAAACTGACACTGGCCGAAGTGTATTGGAAGACGGAACCGGTATCGAGCTGGATGATCGCCCTGATCGGCGATCCGCTGTATACGCCCTATAAAATGAACCCGCAAATGAAAGTGGAAGATATTCCCGCCGATTTGCGTGCGGCAATCGAGAGCGGCCCCGGCCCGGTTAAACCCCTAAAACCCTAAACTCTTTTACTCTTGACCCCCAAACCCTCGAATCCCTAACGCTCTTATCCATAATGGCCGATATATTAAGGACACATTGACAAAGAAGGGTCGTGCACATGGCCGTGATGCTGTTGTGCCCAAATCTACAATGCCGAAAGCTGCTAAGCGTGCCTGAAGAGGTGCGTGGCCAGACCGTGAAGTGCCAGCACTGTCACACGATGGTGCGCGTGCCGGAGAAGAAGGGCGCGGTTGTGAAGCGCTGATCTTGCCAAAGTCCCGCATCCATTTCGCAACCCCTGCACGCCTTAAACTCCTAACCCGGAAAATCCAAGTATCACCGCCCGCGAGTACGCTAGAGGCGCGGAGGACGCGGAGAAGACATGTCTTACAGGTTCATTTTGATGCGCGCAGCCTGCGGATTTTTTTATCATTATGAAAGGAAAGAAAATCTCGCCAATTTCCCTGTTTTCTCAGCGTCCTCTGCGTCTCTAGCGAGGGTACGCCATCGCGGGCGGTGATCAATCCGGGCTAAGCACAAAGCACCTGCCGATCCATTGATTCGAGCACATCTTCCGTCGCCGACGAATCCGTCGAATCCACAATCGCTTCCGAAGAAAACAATCCATTCACCGCCAATGGCATTTTCACCGGCAACTCCATCCTCAGTGGCGTATTGCCGTTGGTCTTGTTGATATTCTGGGCCAGAAGAAGCAGATCATTGAAATCGATCACGCCGTCAAAGTTGAAATCGGCATGCACCCAGTCTGCGGTGATTGATCCAACATTCTGTGCCAGCGCTAACAAATCATTGAAATCGACCTTGCCATCTTCGATGGCATCGGCCGCCAACTGCGGGCTGATAATGATCTGATTTGTCGGAGCGCCGCCAGTCGATGCGTCGACGCGGCCGTCGGCATAGCCGAGCGCCCAGCGGCGATGCAATGAGGTTCGTTCGCCAGATGTTTTTGGGATTTTTCAGATTCTTTTTGACATTTTCTTCGCCATTGCGACAATATGTCGTCACTTGATATTCCGAGGGTCAAAAATGGGCGGCGTGAGTAAATCTTTTCTTCAGATTTCAATCGGCGCGGGGGCGGTGCTCGCGTGTGTCGTCTTGGCAGTTTGGTTTGATTGGGGCCTCATGACCCTCAAGCAATCGGTCGTAGTTATCTCAGGCGATGCCCAAACCCAGCAGAAGACTTTGCCGCCGGGCCAATCCACGCCAAACGCGATTACGCCCGCCACTGACTCACAGCTGAAGGCATGGAGTGTCGCCCTTCGTAGAAAATTGTCCGAAGGTGGCAGAGCCGGGCCTGAGGACCAATTGGCGCTCCGCTCTATCCTGGACAAGTCTCCCCTGTCGTGTCGGGCTCTCATGGACTTCGCCCTCTCGTTACGTCAATATTGTGATGACGACGGAATCGTGGCCGCCGTCTTCGGGGAGGTAGTGCGGCACGGAGATCGTGAGCTAATCGCCTTTGTGCCGGGGTCATGGGAGGCCAAGGGCGTTCTCGTCGCGATGAACAGAACCAAGAACACGTTCTGGCGTATGCCGGTCAATTCCGACCACACATATATCCAGCTTCTCCTGGTGCTTTTTAACGATTCCATCAAATGGATTTCACCCGACGATTCAGAATTGCAACTTGATTTATACCAGGCCTATAGCGGGCGGGCGGAATGTTTGATGCTGCTTGGTGAACTGGAACCGGCGCTCGCTGCCAGCGAAGCAATTCCCGACGGCGTTGTTATTACGGACGCAGAGAAGGGTTCGAGGGCATACGGACGCTCGCTCATCCTGATTCAGTTGGGTCGCCATAGGGAGGCCATCGACTTCCTGCGAACCGCCGCCACCGTTGGAGACCGGCAAGGAACAGCGCAAAGAATCCTGGTAGATGAGCTAAGTATCATGGGTCGCGGCACTGAGGCCAAGGACGCTTATGCGGATTTTATGCGCCGGTTCCACCCGGCTGCGGCCCAAGCGGAGCAGTACAAGGAAAAAGTCATCATAGCGCTGGCCGACGAGCGACGTGCGCATGTGGGACCATGAACGCTTCGCCGAACATCTCGCCGCAATCGGCAACACTCGGTCCGAACGCTATGTGGACGACGGCATCAAGGATCTGCCTGTTGGCCATTCGATTCCTCGTGGGTGGAACTCTGCTCGTCGCCGGGCTTGGTAAAATGCGGGATCCATTTCTATTTCTTGCGCAAGCTTATGATTATCAATTAGTCGGGCCAACGGTGGGTCTCTTGATCACAATCCTTCTCCCGGCAACCGAGGTCATTGTTGGCGGCTGTCTGCTTTTCTGCCTTTTTCTGCCGGGGAGCTTCGCCGTCGCAATGATCCTGTCGCTCATTATGCTTTTTGCAATGTCGTCGGCGCTGGTACGCCATCTGGGAATTACGTGTGGGTGCTTTTCCGGTGCCGATGTGGGCAAGATCGGTTACGATACAATTTTCCGGTCCTTGATTCTCCTGATAGCGTGCGTGGCGGGCTTTTTGATGACACGAACACATAGAATCTCGCATTGGAAGCGTTTCTGTGAACGTTCCGCAGATTCCATTATTACTCAAACCCAGTGAGGTGTGAATTGAGAAGGACACATCTGAACGAATGCCTGACCGTGGCCCTTTCCGCTTGTGTAGGCACGGCTTTAATCTGGTTAGCCCTTTCTCCATATGATCTAACCACGGCAAAGGCGTCGAGTTTGCTGGGCGGCATTAATTGCGCGATTGACTCTTGTACCCCTAATCCCGTGACTTGTCATAGCTATGATCCAGGCTGTATAGATACGACCATAAACGTAGGCGTACATGGCACAAATAATCCAGGTACCACCAACACATGGGTTCAAGGTTACGGTGGAACACCATGTGGTACCAATCCTCCCTATCCAACACTTTGCACACTACCAACTGCCACATGTAGCGCCGATTGTAATTCCACCGTTAATCCTGGGGCCCTGCCGCAGTGATGCGGTGGGATCCGGCGAAACTGGCGTTAAATGGAACGCTCCTTGCGTTTGTACTCCAAAAATCGACAGCCACCTCTTGACGATTAGGTTATATGGCATCCAAATCCACATTTTGGCTCGTTGTGGTTTCCTGTATTATTTGCAGCGAGCGTGGCCTAGCTGCCGGGTTGGATAATTTATTGCGCCGATTTGAGGCTACTACGAGACCGTGGGCCGATTGTTCGTTTCGTGCGGAGATGCGAGGCTCATCAACCGTGTCGACCCGTCCGGGGCAAATCAACGTCGGGAATACGCGCGTCGATGCAAAAATCGATCACGACAAATATGACATCCAAATGACTGGAATGAGTCACTGGCAGAATTTCAACGATGCTACCCGGCCTTCAGTCGATGATCCGCACGCATCAATTTCGCGAGACATCTGGAACGGAGATCGCTATTTCAATTATACCGCAATTGCCGACGACAGTTTCCATCGCATAGGTGTTAGTCCTGATGGCGCGGTCGCTGGCGAATTAAAAGCGAGAGCTTTTCATAACCACATTGTGGAAATGCCGAATTCAATTCTTCTCGGGGTTTTCCCCGGCGACGATATCTTGTTAACCGAGTCCTTTCGAGATCTTCGCCCCGGTGATCTCACTATAGGAAGCGATGTTTTGGACGGCTTTAAATGTGATGTAGTCAAAGCAAAGTCGCCCTACGGTGAAATTTCTGTCTGGATCGACTCAACTCATGGGTGTTTAGTCAAGCTGACGCTTCATAAGGTCAAGGGCGACAAATATGGAGATCAGACTTTTGGCCATGAACGATTGCCGATCATTGTGCAGTCATTGAAGAACAACCATCTGCCAAGTTCCCCCGAAAGTGAAATGACATTCGAATTGGACAATTGCAAGCTCGGACAAGTCGGCGGAATCTGGCTCGTAGCATCCGCGACTGAGACCCGAACAACCAAATACAGCGGCGGAGAATCGGACGCGCAGCGATTCGATTACCATTTAATCAGCGCCGATTTCGCTACCGACTTCAATAAAAATCCCATCGCTCCGGATTTTCCTGAAGGAGCTGAGGTGCGCGTCGAAGGGGATAACGGCGCCATCGCCAAGCGATGGCATAACGGGCAAATCGTCCCCGCCGTGGATGAAGAATTACGCAAGAAGCTCGACCAGGAAGTTGAGGATGCGCTCAAGCAAAAGGGACAAAAATGAGCTGCTGCAACCGAAGGCAGGTCTTCCTGGCCGCCTTGGCGGTTTGCATGTCGATCGCCCTTACAAAGGTGTGCCTTGCCGATCAACAGCCGCTTTGCGGAGTTTACTGCATTTACTGTGCGGCCAGGTGGGAAGGTAATGCGTTCGATCTCGGCGAGTTGATGCAACCACGCTATGTCGGCGGAACTAACGGTTCGTCTATAACCGAGCTTGAGCAAGCCGCGGCCGACCATCATCTACAAGCGGCGCCGCTTGCGAATATGACCGGTGCGATGCTCAGGTCCTCTCCCTATCCAGTTATTCTTCATGTTAAGGGGAGCAATTTATCCACGGGATACGATCACTATATCTTGTACCTTTGGAGCCGCGACGGAATGGCCCGAATCATTGATCCGATGGCAACCGCGACGCAGATGCCAATGGGAGAACTCGAATCTTTGTGGGATGGAGTCGGCTTGATTGTTTCGGGGTCGTGGATAGACGTTCCGCGAGTGACGGGCGGAGTGTGGCAGCGTTGCGTCCTTGCATTTACGGCTCTAGCTGGTTTCGGCTCCCTGCTTATTTGCGCGCGAGCGTTTGCTGGACATAGGCCGGTCAGGTTCTCCCGGCTTTCGGTCACTAGGCAATCGGTCGGAGTCATTTGTCTGGCTGCTGTGTTGGGCACGGTTTGGCAATGTGTCTTCAGGGATGGCCTGCTGCGTAACCGTGATGCCGTGGCCGCTGTTCGGGAAGACCACGCATTTTCATTCGTGCCGCGGCTTTCCGTGGCGGAAGTCACCGCAAGGTCAAGCGAAGGAGCCTCACTAATTGACGCGCGTCTAAAGGGCGATTATGACCTCGGGGATATTGGGCGTGCAATCAGCATTCCCGTCAACACCAGCCGCGCCGGAATATCACAAATCGTGCAGGGCGTCGCCAAGGACTCGGAAATTGTGATCTATTGCCAGAGCCGAGACTGCCCTTACTCGCAGATAGTTGCAACGAATCTAATGATGGCAGGATATAGAAGGATATCCTATTTTCCAGGCGGATGGCTGGATTGGCAGTCAGCGCATCCCTCGCCTCACCTTATCAAGTGAACACGCGCTGTAATCGCCCTCTCACCGGCTCGAACCCGGCGTTGACGGCTACGCCAGACTATCCTGCCTCCATCCACCACCGCGCGTGGCGGTCGGCAGTACGCTGGCCGACAGGCTTCAAAATCTTGAGCGGTGGTACCTGTCGTCCCATCAGCCGCGACTGTGTTATGATGGCACGATATGGCTTTGACCTTCCACTCCGACCGCCTCCCCAACGGCCTGCAGATTCTCGCCGAGGAAAATCCCGACGCTCATTCTTTTGCCGCCGGGTTGTTTGTCCGCACCGGCTCGCGCGATGAAGAGCCGCGGATGGCGGGCGTCTCTCACTTTCTTGAGCACATGATGTTCAAAGGTTCCAAGCAGTACACCTGGGAGGAAGTCAACCGCATCTTTGACGAGATCGGGGCCCGCTATAACGCTTTCACCACCCAGGAAATGACGGCGTATTACGCCAATGTGCTGCCGGAATTCACGGGGCGCACCATCGAGCATCTCTCGCATCTGTTGCGGCCGGCGATTCGACGCGAAGATTTCGACACCGAGAAAAAGGTCATTCTCGAAGAGATCGCCATGTACCTGGATGATCCGGGTCATCGACTTTACGAGGCGCTGATGGAGTCGCATTTCGGCGATCATCCGCTTTCTCGAAGTGTACTGGGAACCGCGGGTTCGGTGCAGGCCCTTGAGCGCGATGAAATGGCTGATTATTTCCGCCGCCGCTACGGGCCGGGCAATATGATTCTTTCCGCGACCGGCCGGCTGGATTTCGCGGAGATTCGGGAACTGGCCAACAAATACTGCGGCGCGTGGGAGCCCGCCGACGCCGCGCGTGATCAGACCGCACCGAAATACAAGGGCGGCAAGCGCCAGATGAGCGACGCCAAGCTCAACCGCCATTACACCATGGCCATGATGCCCGGCCCCGGCGCCCAGGACGAGCGCCGATTTGCGGCGAGAATCGTTGCCGATTGCATCGGCGATTCCGAGGGGAGCCGTTTGTATTGGAGCCTGGTGGAAACGGCGATCGCCGAGGAGGCGGACTTCGGCTTCGATCCGCACGACGGCTGCGGGAGTTATTATCTGTCGCTGGTGACGGAGCCGGATAGAGCGGCCAAGGCGGTGGAGATCGCGCTGGCCGAGCTGACGCGCGTGAAGGCGGACCTGACCGACGAGGAAGTCGAGCGGGCCAAGAACAAGATCGCCAGCGGCATCGTCCTGCAGGGCGAGGCCCCCATGGGCCGATTGCGGGCGATAGCCGCCCAATGGATGTACAACCACGAATACCGCTCGCTGGAGCAGGACATGACCACCCTGAACGGCGTAACTGCCGATTCGCTGCGCCGGCTGATGCGGGAGTTTCCGTTTGAGCCGATGACGATCGCCAGTTTGGGGCCGGAATAGGATTGGAACCAGGAGTTTGAAGTTTTCAGTGTTCAGTTTTCAGCTATCAGCCTGTGGCAAAAGTCTCGCGGGCCATGCTCGTGTCTTTTGGCCGCGTGCTTCGTTGCTCCTCCTCAGCGTATTTGGCTGCAATACGCTTCGT
>Ga0208589_1000511_pt1 | contig 18196 bp, 16 predicted proteins | sample NGESurshal092012_2_FD_184486 | JGI IMG/M metagenome (GOLD analysis project Ga0208589, IMG submission 184486) | Arctic peat soil microbial communities from Barrow, Alaska - NGEE Surface sample F53-2 shallow-092012 (SPAdes) | ecosystem: Environmental > Terrestrial > Soil > Wetlands > Peat ... | reverse complement strand
CCGCAAGCCGCGATAACCGCAGGCCAGGGGCCGTTTTCGCTGGTAGTGGCAGGTGCAAGGTTCGAACTTGCGTAGGCTGAGCCGACGGTTTTACAGACCATCACGCCTCCGTGCAGTGCTGTCGACCTGACCTGGGCCGACCACGTAGCTCGGATGTGGCTAGCCTGCGTTCATCCCACGCATATCCCGTGTGCTGACCCCGAGCCCTTCTGCCAGTCACCGGAAGCTAAAGGTCGGTGGGTGCTCGGAGGCCGAAGTCCGCGGGGTCATGACGGAGAAATACGCCCAGCCGTCCTGGGCCGTCTTCTCGGATGCCGCCACCCACGATGACGCCATTCAGCGCGACCGGCTGCCCGTAGCGGTCTTGCAGAGTGAGCAAGCCAGGACGATAGCGACGGGCATTGCCGCGGGAAAGGTGGCCTACCTTCAGCCCTTGGACCCAGACCGCCACAGCGCTCGCGTCGTAGGGGTTGTCGTCCTCGGCAACCAGCACTGCATCGATGTCGCAGCGCACTCGTTCATCACGGCGGCGCGGGCCCACCAGACGCCACAGATTCTCCTGGTAGTACGACTCGCCGACAACTTCCAGATCTTCATTCCCGTCCAGGAGGCTAACCTCGATGCCATCACGCATCCAGGCGGCCCTTTCATTCCCCTGGGCATTTTCGATTTTGCCCTGCCCGCCCTCGCCGGGCCTCGAGGAGGCCGGTGCCGTCGTGGACGACCCCACAGTATGGCGGGACTGCTTGTGCCTGGGCCGTCCTCGAAGGGCATTCACCGCCGCATCCTCAATCTTGAGTTCGGCCAGGCTAACTGGGTGGGCGGCGCGCTGTAGCTGCTTCACCGGCTTCGGCGTGACGGCGCGGGTAGCGGTATGCACGGGGTGGGCGGCTTTCCTGACGGTGCGGCGCGCCTTCTTAAGAGGTTTCGGCGCGAAGAGCCGCCAGAGCAGTCCCATGTGATGATCCTGTCCGTAGAAGCGATGTGCTTCTTGGACGCGGGACAGATACCCATGGTTGACCGAGCGATACAGCAGGGCTCTCTGGGAAGCGGTCCCTTGCTGGGTCGGCAAGGTCAAGAAGGAGCGAGATCATCGAGCAGCGATGCGGATGGTAGCTCCAGCTTGCAAGGCTGCGGACCGCAAGCCGCTAAGCTGCCGCGGCCCAGTTCAGGACGTGTTGAACTGTCACCGTGGGGCGCCCGGAGACACCGTGAATGACTGCTCTATCGGGCACGAAACTGCACGGCTCGGGGGATGGCCCCAGGTCCTGCTCGACTGGCCCATCGCGTGCGAACGAGCTTCGTCGAGCTGATCATCCCGTCTGCCGCCGACCGGCCGTCAAGGAAGTAGGCCAAGCTGCGCGGGTCAAATTGGAGCACGGCTGGACGAATGACCGTGATCCAAGCGGACTGAGCGAGCCCTGTATACCGTTTGCTTGTGCACGGCGTGTCGTTGCAGTCCAAGGGGGTTCATTCCATGATCGAAACTAAGCAGGCACACACTGGCGGCAGCCATGGGTCTCGCTCTGCGGCGCTCAAGATCAGCGTGGCTGTGGCAAGCGCGGTGCTGCTCGTCATCGGCTTAACTATCGGAGCAACGCTTAACTCACACCACGCGCAGATCGTGGCACAGCAAGCGCGGCTTCGCGCGCTCCAGCAGAGCTTGACCAGGGCGCATGCAGAAAGCGCGACTGCGAAGGCAAAAATGGAAGCAGCACAGGCGCAGGCCAGCGCTGCGACGACAACCGCTAACGCGAAGGCTGCCGCCGAGTACTCAGCACGCGAGGCAGCGGTCCAGAGGCTGCAGCGCAAGCTCACACGCGAGCAAGGCATCGTCCAGGCCTCCACGATCAGCTCGGATGGCGTTTATGTAATCGGCAAGGACATCTCGGCAGGCACCTATCACACCACAGGCGGCGGACAGTGTTACTACGCAACGCTCGGCAGCAGCGACACCAGCAATATCCTGGACAATAACAACTTTAATGGCCCTGAGACCGTTGACGTCACCAGCGCCTACGCGTTCCAGATCAACGGCGGCTGCACCTGGACCAAAGGCTAAGGCCCGATGGTCGCCATGCGATCCGTTGCTTAGAAGGTCGCTCCGGGCAGCAGCCGGACCTGCTTCTTCCCAGGTCACGGGCCGACTGACACGCCCGTGAGTGACCCCGAATAACCCCGGTTCCCCGGCCGTTCTGGCACGAAAGTGGCACAACCGGGGAACCGCGATCCACGGGGCGGACACCAGATGAACGGTCCGCTCATGCTTGCTTGCATGCATGTACGCGTCTAGATGAGACGGGCGTCGAGGCGGCGATACACTCCACGAGACAGCGGGTCTCGTCCTCGCTGCCGTAGTAGAAGGGGGTGATGCCAGTGCCAGCCTTGACACTGACCTTGCGCTCCCGACGCCGCGACTAGCGCGGAGTCACTAAACGCGCGAGGAGGGGTCATAGGACCGCGGTCAACTCGTGGCAGATTCCGGTGAATCGCGAAAATCTGGTGTCGTAAAGAGCACCGGGTAACTCCCCAAGGGAAACCTAGGGGCGTCGCTGCAAAGAGCAGCGGCGAGGAGATCTCCAGAGGGAACATTGAGGAGATCGAGCCTGATTTTTGGGCTCCGTGACCGCGCGGGACGCGCTGCACCAAGTGTTTACCCGCGCGGTCGCACCTTCCCGTTGGGACTGGAGTGGGCCTACCTCACCACCGACCCTCCCACGATCACCTGCTTGCAAACATTGTGGATGGGGCCGCCTGACCTGGCTCTCCGCAGGTGAGCGCCCGTGTGGCGTGTCCATGAGTAACCGTGATTCACCGCTAATCACCGTCCGATCGGGCACGCCACGGGCACGGCCAGGACGGTGCAAGTCCGCCTGCCTCGGAGGCTCTGAGTCATACGATGGCAAGCCGACCCGGACCGCAGGGAGCGCCAGCGACCGAGGACCGGCAGCGGCGCGGCAGCTCGTCTACGATCCGCCGACCTCTTCCTTATCACGGTGTCGATGCGACGGTTCAGGTAGCGATTTCGGTCGCCTGACCTGCCCCTCAGATCACCCCTGGGGAGTGATCCGAAGCCGGGCCCTAGGCAATAGTTTGCGAGTCTGGGCCCCCGCGTGCGCCGGGGCCGAAAGACATGAGAGGGCAGGCACGCTATGGCAGATGACCCGGTCGACCGCACCCGGTTGCCGATCGCGGATCCGGCGTTCACGGGTGTGGCGAACCGGACCCTGGAGGGGTCGCAGCCGGACTGGGGCCTGATCGGGCATGTGACGCCGCCGGAGGGCGCGCCGAATGTCCTGCTGGTGCTGCTTGATGATGCGGGTTTCGGCCAGCCGGGCGCGTTCGGCGGCCCGATCGCCTCTCCTGCCATGACCCGCGTCTGCGACGAGGGGGCGCGCTATAACCGGTTCCATGTGACGGCGCTGTGCTCACCGACGAGGGCGGCGCTGCTGACGGGCCGCAATCATCATGCGGTCGGCTTCGGGTCGATCGGCGAGCTGTCCAGCGGCTTTCCCGGGTACACGGCGTTCCTCCCCGAGGACAGCGCGCCGTTCCCGAAGGTGCTACAGGGCAACGGGTACAGCACGGCGGCGTTCGGGAAGTGGCATCTGACCCCGGACGGCCAGCAGGGCGCCGCGGGCCCGCTCGACCGGTGGCCGAACGCGTGGGGCTTCGACTATTTCTGGGGTTTCCTGGGCGGGGAGGCCGGGCAGTTCGACCCGGTGATCACCGAGAACAACAAGACGATCGGGGTGCCGCAGGGCAAGGACGGGGAGCAGTACTACTTTCCTGACGACATGGCCGACAAGACGATCGAGTGGCTGCACGCGGTGCGCGCCCAGGACGCGGGCAAGCCGTGGTTCGCGTACTTCTCCACCGGGTGCGCGCACGCCCCCCACCATGTGCCCGAGCAGTGGGCAGCCAAGTACAAGGGGCAGTTCGACGGCGGCTGGGACGCGCTGCGGGAGGAGACCTTCGAGCGGCAGAAGCGGCTGGGCGTGGTCCCGGCCGACGCCATCCTGACTCCCCGCAATGAGGCGTTCCCGGCCTGGGATTCCCTGCCCGAGGACCAGAAGGCGCTGTACGCGCGGCAGATGGAGGTCTACGCCGGGTACTGCGAGAACGCCGACTGGAACGCGGGACGGGTGATCGCCGCGGTCGAGGAGATGGGCGAGCTGGACAACACGCTGGTGATCTACGTCTACGGCGACAACGGCGCCAGCATGGAGGGGACGCTGACCGGCGCGTTCAACGAGCTGACGATGCAGAACGGCATCCCGCTGACCCCGGAGCAGCAGCTCGCGCTGGTCCAGCAGTACGGCGGGCTGGAGGTGTGGGGCAGCGAGCTGGTCGCCCCGCACTACTCCGCGGCGTGGGCCTGGGCCGGGAACTGCCCGTTCCAGTGGGGCAAGCAGGTTGCGTCCCACCTGGGCGGGACGCGGCAGGGCATGGCGATCCGCTACCCGCGGATGATCACCGGCGCTGGGGGGCTGCGCAGCCAGTTCACCCACTGCATCGACATCGGCCCGACCATCCTGGAGCTGGCAGGCATCCCGCAGCCGACGCACGTCAACGGGATCGGCCAGACGCCGATGCATGGCACCAGCTTCCTGCACACCTTCGCGGACCCGGCCGCCGAGGAGCGGCACACCCAGCAGTACTTCGAGATCTACGGCTACCGGGCGATGTACAAGGACGGCTGGTGGCTCGCGCAGCAGATCGAGCGGATCCCCTGGGACCTGACCCCGGCCACGGTGAGCAAGTTCGCGCCCGGCGTATGGCAGCCCGACAACGACCCGGCCGAGCTGTACTACCTGCCCGATGACTTCACCCAGGCGGTCGACCTCGCTGACCGGCATCCGGAGAAGGTCAGGGAACTGCGGGAACTGTTCTGGCAGGAAGCAGAGAAACACAAGGTCCTGCCGATGCTGGCCGGGCTGAGCGCCTTCTTCGGCATGACCCCGCCGCTGCCCGCCCAGACGACCTACACCTACCACGGGGACGTGCAGAACGTCGCGTCCGGCATGATCCCCCGGATCTACGGTCACTCCTACGCCATCACCGCCGACCTGGCCATCCCCGACGGCGGTGCCGAGGGCGTGATCGTGGCCGAGGCCGACCACCTGGGCGGCTTCTCGCTGTTCGTCGCCGGCGGCAAGCTCCGGCACACCTACTCGATGATGGGCGTGCAGGTATACCGGCAGGAATCCGATACGCCGCTGCCGGACGGCGAGGTCACCGTCCGGATGGAGTTCCATGCCGACGCGGCCCGGCCCGGTACCGGCGGCGACGTGCGGCTGTTCGCCAACGGCGAGGAGATCGGCAAGGGCCGGATGGACCACAGCGTGCCCCTGCGATTCTCCGGCTACTCGGGCATGGACATCGGCCGCGACAACGGCGGCGTGGTCGACCGCGCCTACGCGGACAAGGCGCCGTTCGCGTTCACCGGAACCATCAAGAAAGTCGTCTTCGACATCAAGCCGCACCTGAGCGCCGACGACGACCAGGCGCTGCACGAGTCAGCCCACCACGGGCACGTAGCCCACGGCATCAGCGGATAACCAGCACCACGCCGCCGGAAACGACCCGCGGAGCGCCGCGCTGTGACCGCCATCTATGCAGTGGCCGCGATCTGGACGGCTGGAGGCTAGGAAGGACGACTGCGGCGAAGAGCTGGCCTCCTGGCAGGACCCCAAACCTGCGACCTACTGCTTAGGAGTTCGTCGGCGCACTCCTCGTGACCTGGGTATTTGCAGGTCAGGGCGGATGTGGCGTGCCCGTGAGTAACCGCGATTTACCGCTGATCACAGTCCGAGCGGGCACGCCACGGGCACGGCCCAACCTCGCCGATCTGGCCAACTGCGTACCTCGGGTAGAAGCCTGGCCGCAGGGATAAGCGGGATCGCCCGCACCCCTCCGTCCTTCCGATAGGCGCCCACCGAGTCGGACAGGATCACGGTCAAGGGTGGCCGAAGGCCATCACGTGTGACGCGAAGCGCTCTTGACCGTAATCCTGCCCGGTTCAACGATGGACCGCCGGAAGGACAGCAACTTCAGTGATCGACTGCTGGATCTGACGCGGACCTTGCTGTCACTTGAACCCACGCACGGATCCGGTCTTCGGAGGTCCGGCCCGGAGCCGCTCATCAGCCCGAGGTTGATCACACTAAGTAGAGGGCCTGTGACGCGCTATCATTTCTCCGTGCCACCTGTCAGGACAGGCTCCCTTGGTCTTCAGTACGTCTCGCAGGAGCAAGCTCTCCTTCGAGTCAGCAAGCTCGACAAGAACACCATCGTGCTCCTAGGTGAGGGTGTTCACCTAGTGACGTCAACTGCCCGCACACTGGACGACCTCCAGCACCAGGTCTGCGCGGACAGATTGGCGCTCGCCACCGAGCTGCTGGCCGCAGGCGACAAGCTGCTCCGATCCCGCCCACCGCAGTATCGCAGCGCAATCAGCAGATACTATTACTGCATGTATCATTCAGCTCGCGCTGTCGTGTACTTTGCGCACGGAGGAGACGACTTCGAAAAGCACTCAGACTTGCCCGGTCGAGTTCCAGCCGATTTTAAAGACAGTGACCTATGGCGTAACGCACTTAAAGATGCGCGTTCGCACCGTAATGATGCTGACTACGATCCTTATCCAGCGAATCCGCAGAGCTGGCGCGCGATAGCAGTCCATCTAAGTTCTAACGCTACTGATCTGCTGGGTGAAGCTCAAGAATATTTGAAGCGTAAAGGCTGTGGTTACGTATGAATGATATGCAGTTCAGTGGCATTTCTCAAGAGGTTGCTGAACGCTTTGATGATGCCAGGATTCCTGTCATCGATATAACGGTGCGCTCATACCCTGATGAGACAAACATACTTGTATTCGTCGCCCAAGATGATGTTCCCAGAGCGGCTGAACTTGGAAATGCGCTTGACGATGAAATATCCACCTCAGACCGGCGCGCATTCATCGTTATCCGCCGAGCTTCTCCTGAACAGCTCAAGGTGCGCGAAGCTTCACAAGCTCCCTTGCCGGAGGGGGTGAAGGATGAGCGTGCAACCGATCTTGTGCATCTGATTAGCGCACGTTCGCGTGTCTCCGAAGTTCAGCCTAGCTTGTCCTACGTTCCGAATGCCGAATTTAATCTTTCAGCCGTTACCGCCACCCGCCATCAGCTGATATTTGGTCGCCGGGGCGCTGGAAAGAGTTCCCTCCTGGTGGAAGCGCGACGCAGCCTTCCCGAAGAGGGTACCCTAACGTGCTGGCTTAATATGCAGACTTATCGAAATGAAACGACGAATCGAATCTTCGTTTACGTAGTAGACGAGCTACTTAGCCAAATGGTCGGACGGGCGCAGGATCTACCGAGCGGTTCGATCGTAACAAGCATAATAGCTCAGCTATACGATCGATCCCGGCGCCTGCTAGGCGATACTGATATTGATGATCGCCAAGCTGAGATGCTAATTCCGGAGATGCAGCGCGCAATAAGGCGCTTCATAGAAGTTACCGGACTCCGGTTCTACATATTTTTGGACGACTTTTACTATATGCGACGTAACGATCAGCCCAGACTGCTGGACATGCTCCACGGCTGCCTTCGTGACTGCGACGCATGGATGAAAATCGCGTCTATTCGCCACCTGACGCGCTGGTTTCAATCCAGTCCCCCGCTCGGATTGGAGACGACCCACGATGCCGAACATCTAAATCTTGATGTAACTCTTCAGGAGCCTCGGCGCGCAAAGGACTTTCTTGAAAATATTCTTACACAATACGCACAACGAGTAGGCGTCTCAGCGCTTAACAGACTATTCCACGGTAAGGCGCTCGATAGGTTGGTCCTAGCCTCCGGTGCGGTCCCTCGCGATTACTTGCTCCTAGCAAGTGGTGCAATCGGTAAGGCCCAGGGCCGGGTTAACGCCAAACTAGTCGGCGTTCAGGACGTTAACCAGGCAGCCGGGGACGCGGCTCAGGTGAAGCTGCAAGAACTCGAAGAAGATATGGCCTCCAATGTTGATTCCGCCGCCAGAACGTTCGAGGCATTTCGGCGTGTCAGATCTTTCTGCCTAGACGACCAGTATCACACTTACTTCCTAGTCGGGTATAGCGAGAAAGAGAAATTCCCAGAATGCTATAACGTCTTGACCGACTTGTTGGATGTGCGGCTTATACACCTGCTGGATACGGGTGTCTCCGATCCGCATGCTGCCGGACATCGCTTTGAGGCGTACATGCTCGACCTTAGCCAATTCTCCGGACTGCGGCTAAAGCAAGGAATCCGGGTATTGGACCTTTCGCGAGGAAGGATAGTATCACGGCAAACTAAAGTGCGCCAGGATTCTAATCGCCGCAACGCGAATGATGGACTGCGTATCGGTGACACGCCGCTGAAGGCAATTGCAATTATGCGTGCATCACCCATTCTTCCGTTGAAGCTATTCTCGGACCTTGCGTTGAGTGGCGGCGTCTTCGAGTCGGATTCGTCGCCTCACTCTGGGGACGAAGAGAATGCTGACGCCTAGGCATGCCGCTCCTATAGCGATTGGCTCTGGTCGCCTAATCGTCGCCTGTTAGCGCTCCCGCGCCGGGCGGGCCGCGAAGCGGCAGAGCCCGGTGGCGGTGGGCGCCGCGGCGGCGCGCAGCGGCGCCGCCTTGATCTAAGAAGGGCACAATTCGGCAACACACGGCGGGTCGGGAACGGCGGGTCGGAATCGCTGACGCCATCGATCAGACACCTCGGCTTGTCGGATGCCGGGGTGTCGTCGGTGCGCCGGAGGCGTTAGCGTCGGGGCGTGGCTGACGCGATGAGGGATGAGCCGAGCCGGTGGCGGACGTTCGGTGAGCGGGTGATCTATGACAACCCGTGGGTGTGGCTGGGCCAGGTTGACGTGGAGATCCCTGGCGGTGAGCGGTTCTGGCATCACGTTGTCCGGCTGCACCGGGCTGCGGTGATGGTCCTGGTCGATGATCAGGACCGGGTGCTGATGCTATGGCGGCACCGGTTCGTGCAGGACAAGTGGGGCTGGGAGCTGCCTGGCGGCCTGGTCGACGAGGACGAGGAACCGCAGGAGACCGCTATCCGGGAGCTGGAGGAAGAGACCGGGTACCGGGCTGGCCGGGTTGAGCACCTGGTCACCTATCAGCCGATGGTCGGCATGGTGGACTCCGAGCATGACATCTTCATCGGCCGTGACCCGGAGAAGTTCACCGAGCCCGTCGACCTGACCGAGGCCGACCGGATCGAGTGGGTACCATTGTCCTCGGTGCTGGATCTGATGGCCGAGGGGAAGATCTGGAACTCCGGTGTCCTGGTCGGCCTGCTTGGCCTGCTGGCGCAGCAGAAGCAGGACTAGGCCGCGGTCCCGATCCGCTGCGCGAGGCTGGTGATCCGGCGGCGCTGCCTCGCGGACCCGGTGAGCTGGGCTAGCTCGGTTGCGCGGCGCAGGTGCTGGCGGGCCTCGTGGCGCTCCCCTGCCGCATGCAGGGCAGCGGCAAGGTCGCACCGCAGTCCGGCCTCGGCGCGGGTGAAGGTGCCGTCCATCCCGGCGAGTGCTGTGGTGAGGTCACCGATGGTGGCGGTGTCGCCGAACTGGACCAGGCAGTTTCCGCGCCAGCGGGCCAGGTGCGTGGTGTCGAGCGCGAGGTAGGGCAGCGCGTCGTCGGGCGGGCGGCTGATCTCGCGGGCAGCGAGGTCCAGGGCGGTGCGGCAGGTGTCCTGCTGGCGGGCGGCGGCGGCCATCTCGGCTTCGGCGGCATACAGCCAGCAGCGCAGCTGCGCCGGGATGGTGTCGCGGGCGTAGCCGTGGACGGCCTGGACTTTCTCCAGCGCATGGCCGGGCTGGCCGAGGTCAAGCAGGACATACGCCTGCTCCCCCGCGGCGAACGCCAGCAGGGCATCGTTGCGTGCCTCGCGGGCGGCGGCGGTGGCCAGCTCGAAGTAAGACCAGGCGGCGGACAGGCGGCCCATGTCGATGGCCTGCCATCCGGCGAGGGCGGCAGCGTCGGCGAGGACCTGAGCGAGATGCTCACGGCGGGTCGGGCTGAGGGAATGGCGCAGGCTGTCCCGGACCTGGCCGATGTGAGCTTCGAGCTTGGCCGCGACGGCCGGGACTCCGAGCCTGCGGTCCAGCAGCCGGATGGCCTCGGTCTCGCCCTGGAGGACCTGGATCACTGAGGCGTCCACGTAGCGGGCGCTGGAGATCTGCCGGAGCAGCTCGGCGGCCTCGCCGGTAGTGTCGTCTGCTGGTGCGACAGCCCGTCTCGGCCGGGATCGCTGGCGGGTGGCGATGCCTAGTGCGGCGCGGGCGTGATCGGGCATGCTAAGCCCGTCAGCGATCCGGGTAAAGACGGCCAGTGACTCGACGTGCTCCTTGTCACGCGAGATGAAGCTGACGCGTTTCTGGCCCAGCTCGACGGCGGTCCCGATCCGCATCTGGCTGATCCCCTGCGCGTTCACCAGCCGGAACAGGGCGCCGATGTCGCGCCGCTCCAGGGCGCGGAGGACGTCGCGGCGTGCCCAGAACTGCGGAGGTAACGCCGGGGGGTCGTACGCGCCGTGTCGCATTCCTGCCTCTGCCGCTCTCGGAACGGTCTGTGACTAGTTAAGCACCAGCAGGGATCAGGGTAGCGCGGTATTCCATGCTGGAATATCAGCGCGGAATGGGATAGCCCGGCTGGCTGAACAACCCTGAACGCCATGGAACAACGTGACCCTGTTCAGGCATCGGCAGCGGGCAGCCCGGACGCCCCGAGGTGCACGTCGTGCCGGGGACGCGGCTGGAAGTTCCGCCGTCCCCGCCGCCTGGTGGTCCGCAGCACGGTGACGCGCGGCCCGGTGGATGCGGTGCGGGTGACGTGCCCGGACTGCGACGGTACCGGCCGTGCTCGCTGAGCGGCCTGCTGTCCTGGCCGCCGACTGGTTCCCCGGCGAGGCGGCGGCGGTCGGCGCGGCGCGCCAGTTCGTCGCGGGCGTGCTCGGCCGGGACTGGCCTGGCCTGGACGACGTGCTGCTGATGGTCAGCGAGGTCGCCTCCAACGCCGTCCGGCACACGGCGTCCGGGGACGGCGGCGGCTGGTTCGACGTGCTGGTCTCGCTGACCGGCCAGACGGCGCGGGTGGAGATCGCCGACCGGGGCAGCTCGTCGGAGCCGAGCATTCCCGACGACCACGGCGACCGGCCGGGCACGGCCGTGCTGACCGGCGGGCGCGGCCTGCGGATCGTGGACGCGCTGGCCGACCGGTGGGGCCACGGCGGTGACGAGCTGGGCCGGGTGGTGTGGTTCGAGATCACCGGCAAGCCGGGCGACTGAGCAACCTGGCCGGGCTGACGGGGGCAGGGGACGTGACAACCTGGCTGCCCAGGCAGTAGCCTGCATGAGTAGCCAAGCAGTCATTACTGCGAACCAGCCCTGAGCGAGGCTAGAGCATGGCCTTCGAGTACGTCCCGCCGAAGTACGCGCAAGTCATCGCGGCGGTACAACGGCGGATCGAGTCCGGCGAGTACCCGCCGGGATCGCTGCTGCCCTCTGAGCATCAGCTCTCCGATGAGTTCGGGATCGCCCGGCCCACGGTCGTCCGCGCGCTGCGGGTGCTGCGGCAGGAAGGCTGGATCGAGACTCAGCAGGGCAAGGGCAGCTTCGTGCGCGGCCGTCCGGCGCTGGCGCAGGTCACGGCTGAGCGGCGGGGGCAGGCCGAACTGGACCGCGACGAGTCCGTCGCGGCCGGGGATGTCATCACGACTGGGACGGCCGCTCCCCCGGCCAGGATCGGCTCGGCGCTCGGCGCCGGGCCAGGCGGGGAGCTGGGGTTCCGCAGGCTGCTGATTCACCAGGACGGCGAGGCATCCGAGATGGTGACGTGGTGGTTCCCGTCCGGCCTGGCCGAGGGGACCGCGCTGGCGGACCCGGCCCCGCTGCGCGGCGGCGTCCGACAGTTCCTCGACCGCGCCAGAGGGCGGCGGATCGATCACGTCATCGAGCACGTGACCGCCCGCCGGGCGCTCCCGCACGAGGCCAGGATGCTGGGCATCTCCCGGTCGGCGCCGGTCCTGGCCCTGTACGTCACGGCGCGGGATGCTTCAGGTAACCCGGTGACCGCCCTGGACCTGGCGATGCCCGGCGACCTGCACGAGCTAGAGGACGCATACTCCGTCAGCTAGCCCAGCACGATAACTTGACCAACCAAGTTGCCTGTACTAGCCTATGATTGCTTGAGTATCCAAGCACTCAAGCAATCACTCTCTGGAGGCTTCATGGCAGTGCAGGGTCCGATCCCCGTCGAGTTCGGCCAGGTGTTCCCGCGCGGAGTGTTCGCGGCGGGCGGCTTCGAGCCGGTGCGGGACTTCGACGCGTCCAAGGCAGGCGGCCGGTTCGTCCAGTCCAAGGACAAGAACAGTGGCCTGCCGCTGTGGCAGGTCGACGTCATCGACCCCGACCCGGAGGCGCGGGACAAGACGGTGCGGGTGAAGGTCGCAGCAGCCGACCAGCCCGCGCTGCCCGCGCCCCCGGCGGGCGTCCCGTTCGTCCCGGTCGAGTTCGCCGGGCTGACCATCACCCCCTATGTGAGCCAGGCCGGGCGGCTCGCGTACTCACTCAGGGCCACCGGAGTCCGCGCCCTGCGCGGCGGCCGCGGCACGACAGGACAGGAGAGCGCGGCGTGAGCGGCGGCCGGGAGTCACGCGGCGGGCTATGGGTGCACGCGGGTGGCGGCACAGCAGTGTCCTGCTGCACCTACTCCGACGAGGCGCCGATCCTGACCCTTTCCACCGGCCAGATGGCGGTCGACATCACCGTGCATGGTCGCAAGGTAGTCACGGCGGCTGAGGCTGGGTTCGCCCGCGACCTCGCCGACAACGCGGCGACGTTCGCCGACGAGTGCGAGCGGCTGGCCGCAGAGCACGAAGACCGCCAGCGCTCGGCCCCGGAACCGGGCGGCAGCGCGGCATGACAAGGGCGGGGCGGCTGGAGCTGCAATCTCCGGCCGCCCCTGTTCCTCTCCCCCTCACGGCTTGGCAAGAAGAAGAGGTGATCATCGTATGCCCCGCAGCATGCGCGGCGAGGAGTACGCGCAGGTGGACAATCATGACCCGTTCGCGCCCCCGGCGTGGCGGTCCCCGGTCCACCGCACCCCCGAACCGGTCATCTGGGTCGTCCAGCTCGCCCGCCTCCTGTGGCGGCTGGCCAGGCTGATCATCCGCCACCCCCTGGCCGATCTCGGGGCGGCCATTGTCGCGGTTGCCTGGCGGCGTGAGGGCTGGCCCGGCGTCGTGGTCCTGGCCACTACCGTCATCACTGGCCTGGCCGCGCTGCGGTTGTGGCGGCCGGTCTGGTTCGCCCGCCTGGTGACGGTCCCGGTGCGGTGCCGGTGGCGGTGGTGGGTCTACCGGCAGCGCTGGCACGGCGTCATGCTCATCGCCGGGCTCGCCCCGCCCTACCAGGGCCGGACACTCGTCCCCGTCCTCGGCAAGGTCCAGGCAGGCCGGTGCGCGGACCTGGTGACGGTCGGCCTGGTGTCAGGGCAGTCCCCGGAGGCGTTCGCCGACCGGGCCGTCAACCTCGCGCACGGGTTCGGGGTGCTCTCCTGCCGGGTGCGCACCGGCAGGCCAGGGAGCGTGGTTCTGGAGCTGGTCCGCACGGACGCGCTCGCCGTCCCGATCCCCGCCCTCCCCATCCCGGCCGTGACCGACCTGCGCGCGCTGCCGGTCGGCCGACGTGAGGACGGCGCGTCCCTAGCCATCCGGCTCCACGGGACCCATCTCCTCATCGCAGGCGCGACCGGTGCGGGCAAGGGGTCGTACCTGTGGGGCCTGATCCGGGCCATGCTCCCGGCCATGCACGCAGGGCTCGTGCGCGTGCATGCCTGTGACCCGAAGCTGATGGAACTCGCCTACGGACGCCCGATATTCGATCGGTTTGGCCGCTACGCGGCCGAACCGGGCCAGATCGCCGACCTGCTCGAAGCCGACGTCGCCGACATGCAGGAACGCGCGGCCCGGATGGCCGGACACCAGCGCGACCACGCCCCGACCCCAGCAGACCCGTTCGTCGTGGTCATGGTCGATGAGGTCGCGTTCCTCACCGCCTACCAGGCCGACAAGAAACTGCGGGAGCGCATCGTCGCCGCGCTGGCCACGCTCACCACCCAGGGCCGCGCGGTCGGCTACAGCGTCGTCGCGGCTCTGCAAGATCCCCGTAAGGAAGTCCTCAACATCCGCAACCTGTTCCCCGACAAGATCGCCCTGCGCCTCGATGAGCCCGCGCAGGCCGACCTGGTACTCGGCGACGGGGCACGCGACCGCGGCGCGGTCTGCGACCAGATCTCCACCGACCCGACCACCGGCGCGGGCGTCGGGTTCATGCGCCTGGAGACCGACCCAGACCCCGTGCGCGTCCGCGCTGCGTTCGTCTCCGACGACGACATCCGCGCCATGACCGTCACCTGCACCACCGACATCCCCGCCGGGTTGCTCGCGCTGACCACTGGCGAGGCTGCGTGATCACCGGCTGGCTGTCCGGCGAGGACTGCCCCGACTGCGACGGTCCACTGCTCGACATCAGTACCGGACCCCGGCTCCTAGTCCTGGCCTGTCCCGGCTGCGGCTACCTCATCACCTGGCACGCCACCGACCACGACGACGCCGCCGACCCGACCGACCCTGACCACCTGGAGGCTGAATGAACCCACGGCAGACCCGGACGCAGCGGCTATCGATGCCGCTGGCCCGTGATGTCGTCAAGGGCCTGGCCGTCGAGCACGGCGGCTGCATCCGGCCCGTCCAGCTCCGCCGCACCGACCTGGAAACCGGCCGCACCGAGCAAGTCCTCATCCCGTGCGGGCACACCCTCGCCGCCGTCTGCCCCTCCTGCGCCGAGCGAGCCCGGACACTGCGCGCGGCCCAGTGCCGCGAGGGCTGGCACCTCGACACCGAGCCCGCCATCACCCTCGACGCCGCCAGCGACGAACAGCGGATGTGGACCGAGCACCGGGCCGATGTCCAGCAGATTCGCGACCAGGCCGAAACGGACGGCCTCGGCGACCTGACCGGCGAGCTAGACGAGCTGACCAGCGAACTGGACGAGGAAATCAGCCGCTCGGGGATACGTGGCAACGTCCTGCCCAAGCGGCAGGCACGTCGCCAGCGATCCACCCGGCGGCGGCAGGACGCCCCCGATCTCCCGCGCCGGGAGATCACCCAGCGCACCATCGGCCAGACCTACACCGCACCCAGCGGCAAGACGTTCCGGCCGTCCATGTTCATCACCCTCACCTGCGACAGCTACGGCAAGGTCACCGCCGACGGCACCCCGGCCAGCCCGGACGCCTACGACTACCAGCGCGCCGCGCGTGACGCCCTGCACTTCGCCGCGCTGTTCGACCGGCTGATCCAGAACCTGCGCCGGTTCCTCGGCTACGACCTCCAGTACTTCGCCGCCGTCGAACCACAGCGGCGCCTGGCTCCGCACATTCACGTCGCGGTACGCGGCACCCTGTCCCGCGCTGAGCTGCGCCGGGTCCTGGCTGCGACCTACCACCAGGTCTGGTGGCCACCCGCCGACCACATCCGCCACGACGACGGCCACCTGCCCGTCTGGCACGAGCCAACCAACCAGTACCTCGACCCGGCCACTGGCGAGTTCCTCCCGACCTGGGACCAGGCCCTCGACGCCATCGGCCCCGACGACGAACCGCTGCACGTCGCCCGGTTCGGCCCCAAGTTCGACGCCCAGGGCGTCCTGCCCGGCTCACGGGACTCCGCGCGGTGCATCGGCTACCTGACCAAATACCTCACCAAGCACGTCGCCGACTGCCACCAGGCCACCACCAGCGCCCAGGACCACCACGCCGACCGCCTGGCCGATGCGCTCCGGTACGAGCCGTGCTCGCCGACCTGCGCCAACTGGCTGCGCTACGGTGTCCAGCCCAGGAACGCCCGCGAGGGCATGCGGCCCGGCCGGTGCACCGGCAAGGCACACCGCCGCGAGTACCTCGGCTACGCCGGACGCCGCGTCCTGGTCTCCCGCAAATGGTCCGGCAAGACCCTCGCCGACCACCGCGCCGACCGGCGGCAGTGGCTTCTGGACACGCTCGGCATCACCGAGCCCGACCCCCGGCGCTACACCTGGGAACCCGTCACCCCCGGCGACCCCGACCACATGCCACCCGCCCAGCGCCTCCTGCACATCGTCGCCGACCGCCAGAAATGGCACGCCGCGCTCACCCATGCCAGAGCAAGAGCCAGCGGCCGGACGGCTGCCAATCTTTCGGCAACTGGGCGGGCGGCCTGATGGCGGCCCAGCGTGACGAGCTGCTGACCGTCGCCCAAGTGCTCGCCGCGCTCGGTGACGTGTCACCCCGGACCTTCTACCGCTGGCGCGAGACAGGCAAGGCTCCTCGCGCCATCCGGCTCCCCAACGGGGAGCTGCGCATCTGGCGCAGCGACCTGACCGCATGGCTCGACCGCCTCCGAGAGGAATCAGCCGCATGAAGTCCTACGACGTCAAGTTCTGGACTGTCCGCCCTGGCAAGGCAAAGACCAAGCGCACCTATGAGGTCCGCTGGAAGGTCGGCCACTCGCCGCAGTCCCGCACGATCGGCAACAGGACACAGGCCGACAACTTCCTGTCGGAGCTGCGCCAGGCCGCGCGCAAGGGCGAGGCATTCGACACCGAGACCGGCCTGCCCGACTCGATGACCGTAACCGCCAGCCGCGAACGGTCCTGGCTCGTGTTCTGCCTCGCCTACATCGACATGAAGTGGCCGTCAGCGGCGCCGAAGACGCGGGACGCGCTGACCGATGCCCTGGCCACCGTGATCCCGGCCGTCACCAGCGAGCCAGCCCCGGATGGCATCGATCCCGCCACGCTCCGCGAAGCGCTGCGTCACTTCGCGCTCGCGCCTGCCTCGCGGGAACTGGACCGGCCACCGGCCATCGCGGCGGCGCTGCGCTGGCTGGAGAAAGCCTCGCTGCCGGTCAGCATGATCAACAAGCCCCAGCATGCGCGCGCGGCCCTCGACGCCATCTCCGTGCAGCAGAACGGCAAGGCGGCCGCCGCTACCACCATCGCACGCAAGCGGTCGGTGTTCGCCAACGTGATCCGCTACGCGGTGGAACTGGACGAGATGCCGTCCAGCCCTCTTGACCGGCTGAGCTGGACCCCGCCCAAGGTCTCCGAAGTCGTCGACCGCCGCGTCGTGGTCAACCCGCGCCAGGCGCGCGAGCTGCTCACCGCCGTGACCTACGTCGGCCAGCAGCGACGCGGACCGCACGCCCGCGGACAGCGGCTCATGGCCTTCTACGCCTGCATGTACTACGCCGCACTCCGGCCCGCCGAGGTCGTCGGCCTGCGCCGCCAGGACTGCACCCTGCCCAGAAGCGGATGGGGGCGCCTTATCCTGGAGAAATCCCGTCCCGAGGTCAACCGGCGCTGGACCGACAGCGACTCCGCGCACGACGAGCGCGGGCTCAAGCACCGGGCCGTCACCGAAACCCGCCGGGTGCCGATCCCGCCCGAGCTGGTCGCCATCCTCCGCGCCCATATCGACACCTTCGGCGTCGCCCCGGACGGCCGGATCTTCAGCAGCGACCGCGGCCATCCCGTCGCCTCCACCGCCATCAGCGACGTCTGGGCCGAAGCGCGGACCCTGGCCTTAACCCCCGAACAGGTCATCTCGCCCCTCGCCGGTCGCCCCTACGACCTGCGCCACGCGGCCGTATCCCTCTGGCTTGCCGCCGGAGTCCCCCCGCCACGCGTCGCCGAGCGAGCCGGGCACAGCGTCGAAGTCCTGCTCCGCGTCTACGCCAAGTGCCTCGACGACGGCGACGACACCGCCAACACCCGCATAGACGGCGCCCTGCGGGACGGCTGACCGCCAGTCCCACAGAATCCCGCAGGACTCATCAACCGGCCGCTTAACCAGGCCAGACGTGACCAAGATCGGCCGGGATCCATCCCACGTATATCCCACGACCAGCGGCAAACAGCCGCTTCTGGTGGCATCTGGCTGCAGGGGGCCGACCCCGGACAAGATCAGCCCCCGACCGCATACGCGCAGGCCAGGGGCTGTTAACTGAGGTGGTGGCAGGTGTTGGGTTCGAACCAACGTAGGCTGAGCCGACGGTTTTACAGACCGCTCCCTTTGGCCACTCGGGCAACCTGCCTAGCGCCGTCCAGTACAGGACAGGCACTGAGAAGGATAGCG
>Ga0208589_1000510_pt1 | contig 18216 bp, 20 predicted proteins | sample NGESurshal092012_2_FD_184486 | JGI IMG/M metagenome (GOLD analysis project Ga0208589, IMG submission 184486) | Arctic peat soil microbial communities from Barrow, Alaska - NGEE Surface sample F53-2 shallow-092012 (SPAdes) | ecosystem: Environmental > Terrestrial > Soil > Wetlands > Peat ... | reverse complement strand
CGACCGGAGCCGGCCATAAGGCCTGGGAAGCCAACGACACGCAAGATGCCGCCCATGGCGACGGCGACTCCTCACCTGACCCCGACGACCCGCGGCTGCCGTCGGAGAACGCCGGGCAGAGTACGGCGGCCCGTGGTGAGGACATCATGGATCGTGACGGCAAAGAAGCTGGACGCCAGGACACTGGTACTCAAGGCGCGAGCGAGAGGCCGACGGGAACGTCCACGGCCAGGGACGTCACAGGCGTCAATCCGCAGGATCCCATTGATCCTGAATCACCGAACCAGGGCTAAGCCTTGGTCCGGTAGCGATTAAGGACGCGGGGCTGCTGTGGGGCCGGCTTCCGCGGCGGGGAAGCCGGCCCCACGGGCAGTTGAGCTGTAAGAGTGTCTTTCTGTCTCCTTTCGCGGCTGATCTCGGACAGGTGCGCCGCGCTGACAGGTCCCGGCTGCCGCCAGTGAACTCAGCGACGCGCTGGCTGCCGGCCGAGGCGGTCAGGCCGGAGGTGAGCGCTCGCGGCGGTGTCCCGGCGCGGTGACCGGGGCGATGGTGGCCGGCAGACAGGGCCGCAGCCAGGGCCAGCGTGGCAGGACTGGGCGGCGGCGGTTTGGCGGGACCCGTGGCGGGGCGGTCGGCGGCGCGGCGGGGGGCTGGCTGAAGGAGGCCGCGATTAGCGCGTCGAACTCCTCACGCAGCCACTGCGCGTCGGCGCAGATCAGTTCCGCGAACGCCGTGTCCTTGTCACGGGTGGCCAGGTCCATGCCGATCACTCTCCGGAACCTGCGGTAGCGTCACCAGGTCAATGACCGATACACTTTTCATATAGCGCGTACTGCAGGAAGCTGTCAAGGACTGTTCCAGGTTCGCGCCTGGAGATGTGGAGGCGCCCGCGATGACCGGCCGGCTCGATGATCTGGACGACCCGGATTACCCGGCCCATACCACTGGCGGGGCCGCCGAGGTGCTGGGCGTCCGGCAGGCGTTCCTGCGCGGCCTGGACACCGCGGGCGCGGTCACCCCGCAGCGGACGGCGGGCGGGCGCCGCCGCTATACCCGCCGGCAGCTCGTCTTCGCCGCGAGGATCAGGGAGCTGTTCGACCAGGACCACACGCTGGCTGCCGCGCTGCGGATCCTGGCGCTGGAAGATGACCTGGCCGCCGAGCGCGCCCTGACCGCCCGCCTGCACGAACGGCTCGCCGTCCAGGACCGGCAGGACGAGAGCTAATCCGGGCGGGGCCCCGGCTCCGTCCAGCTGCCGCCGGCCGGGCGGGCCCGCGGTGTCCCGGTCCGCGGCGGGGGAGCCGCGCGGTCGTCGGCCAGTGCCCGCAGGCGGCCCAGTTCAGCCTGCAGCTGGCGGGCCTCCTCTTGCAGCTGCAGGACCCGGCGGATGCCGGCCATGTTCAGTCCGTCGGCGGTCAGCGCGCAGATCTCCTGCAGCCGGCCGATGTCCCGGCGGGAGTAGCGGCGGGTGCCACCCGCGCTGCGGTCCGGGTCGAGCAGTCCTTCCCGTTCGTAGATCCGCAGCGTCTGCGGGTGCAGCCCGGCCAGCTCGGCGGCCACCGAGATGCTGAACAGGCCCCGGTCCAGGTCCGCCCACCCGGGATTCACCACAGCCAGTCCCAGCCCCGGGCGAGATAACGCAAGGCCAGTCCGGCCAGCACGGCGAGCCTGATCTCCTCCTCGTCCCGCCGGCCCGGCCCCGGCGCCCGGGGCGGGCTTTCCACCCGGATTGGTCCCGCCCACAGCGGCGGCGGCCCGGGCATCCGCGCCGCCGGCGCCACGACGGCCGGCTCCGGCGGCCAGGACGCGGAGGGCGCGGTTTGCCCGCGGGCGAGCGCCTGGTCATAGGCAGCGCGGCGGGCCGGGTCGCCGAGCACATGCCAGGCCCCGGCCAGGGCGCGGAACCGGCCCGGCGCGGCGGCATCGCCCGGCCTGGAATCGGGATGCTCGGCACGCGCCTGCCGCCGCCAGGCCTGCGCACGCTGCCACGAGGACCACGCCGCATGCTGCTGCGGATCCTGCACAGCCGCCCGGCCGTGGTCTTGTCCGCGCCGGCCACGGCGGTCCTCCTGGATATCGGCGGTCTTTACGCCCTGTACCTGACCGGCCTGTACAGCGCCGCTGAACGTAACGAACTCGTTCACGCCGCTGTGCACCTGCACATGTTCCTGGCCGGCCGGCTGCCTGCTGAGCTGGGCCATCATCGGCGTTGACCCCATCCGCCGCCGCCCCGCCGTCAAGGCAAGGCTCGCCGCGCTGATCATCGGCGCCGCAGGGCACGACACCCTGGCCAAGCTCTTGTACGCCCACAACCTGCCAGACGGCGGCGGAACCATCACTGGCCGCCACGCCGGTGCCGAGTTGATGTACTACGGCGGTACGGTCATCGGCCTCGCGCTCGCGATCATCGTGATGACTCAGTGGTACCAGTTGACCGGCCGCGCAAGGGCACGCACCGCTCGACGATCAAATGACCAGGCCGGGTACGGAGTCCCAGCCGAGGATCTGGAGCACGGTTTTGAGGTGCGAGGGTAGCCCGTGCAATATGACCCTCCTGCCATCATGCTGTGCCCTCCCCGCTACTCCCGGCCCGGCCGACAAGGCCCGGGAGGGAACTGTTGCGTTGGTCGATCGCGGATACCCGGAGGCTGGTCCGATGACTGCACATCGCACCGCTTCGGTCTTCGCAGGCTTCCGGTTCCCGCCGGCGGTGATCTCGCTCGCGGTCCGGTGGTACCTGCGGTATGGGCTGTCCTACCGGGACGTTGAGGAGCTGCTGGCCGAGCGCGGCATCGCTGTCGATCACGTCACTATCTACCGGTGGGTGCAGCGGTTCACCCCCGAGTTCACCGAGGCTGCACGGCCGCGCCGCCATGCTCCCGGCGACCGGTGGTTCGCCGACGAGACATGCGTGAAGGTCGCTGGCGCGTGGACCTGTCTCTACCGGGCCGTCGACCAGCATGGCCAGGTCATCGACGTCCTGCCGTCGGCTAGGCGTGACCTGGCCGCTGCCCGGCGTTTCTTCACCCGGGCGTTGCGCGTCGGCGCAATCCCGGCCGGGGTCACCACTGACCGTGCTCCCGCCTACCCGCGGGTGCCCGGCGAGCTGATCCCCTCGGCCCTGCTCGCAGTCGAGCAGTACGCGAACAAACCCGGTCGAGGCAATCACGGGCGGCTAAAGTCCCGGCTGCGGCCGATGCGCGGTCTGAAGAGTCATCGGTCAGTGCAGATCCTCGCCGCCGGTCACGCCGTCGTGCAGAATCTGCTTCGCGGTCATTACGTTACGACCTCGCTACCGAAGTCCCCAGCCACCACAGGCTTCGCGCGGCATTCGACGACCTCGCGCTCGCCAGCTGAACCCACCCGAGCGTCCGGATCATGCTCCGACGCTGTTCAGGGAAGGCGCAACGCAACAGTGCCAGGTGATCAGCTCAGCGATTCCTCGGTGGCAGGCGTGCCGGCCGGGGGAGCCGGGGCGCTGAGGGCCCGCAGATAGCTGGAGAAGCCGCGCGGTGCGCGCCCGGCCCAGCGGGCGCTGGTTACGACGGGGATCGAGGCAATGCGCGATGTTCAGGTGACTGTTCTGCGCCGCGCGCCGGGCGATATCCACGTCCTCGCCGGTCGCCAGCGGCTGCCAGCCCCCGACCGCGTTATAGGCATCCCCTCGTATCCCGAAATTGGCGCCGTGAATGTGCGGATGACCGTCGCGGAGGTGGTGGCGGCTCAGCCATTCTGCCCGGATCTCCGGGCAGAGGTCCGGGGCAGGCAGTACCGTTCCCAGGACGACGTGGGCGCCGCGGCGTGCCTCGGCCAGCATGCCGGTCAGCCATCCGGTGGGCACCTCAGAATCGGCGTCGGTACTGGCGAGCCACAGTTCGCCGGCCTGAGTGCCGGCCAAGGCTGCCCTCGCGCCGGCGCGCCGGGCTGCCCCCACATTGGCCATCCAGACCGGCACCACCTGAACCCCATGCGCTCTGGCGATCTGGGCGGTCAGGTCCGTGCAGCTGTCAGGGACGACGGTTATCCGCACCTGGACAGACGGGTTGCCGGCCCGCAGGGTGCTGCGCGCGGCAGCGATGCTCGACAGGCATCTGGCGATGTGCTGTTCCTCGTTGGCTGCGGGCACGACGACCACGATCCGCCGGATCAACGGGCACTCTGCTGCTGCGGCCTGACGCTGCTGGCGGCGCCGAGCCGGGCCAGGTCGCGTTCCCCGTGATGCTGGCGGACATACAGCTCAAGGTCAGCCACCCGGCGGGCGTAGTCCTCATCGAACGCCAGCGGCGCCGGCCCGAGCGCGTGCCCCGCCTGCCGGATTGTCCGCTCGACTGCATCGGCGACCACCGCCCGCGCCTGCAGGCCGAGAACATCACCTGCCGTTCCTTCGGCTTTTCCCGCATCGATGAGTTCCGCCGCGTGCCCGAGAGCTGCCGCCGAGCCAAACAGTGCAGCGTCGACGATCCCGGCGTGCAGTGCGGGCAGTTCCCCGGTGCGGGCCGCCGATGCCCGCCGCAGCGTCTCCTGCAGGCCGCGGGCCCCGCCGTGCCAGCAGGCGGCCACGCCCATGCCGCCCCACGCGAAGCCGGGCCTGCTCAGATACCAGCCAGGAGCGCCTACCGGCTCGGCCGGGGTCGCGTCGAAACTGACCGCCACGCTCGTGACCGTCCGCAGCCCCCGGGCGACCCAGCCATCCGGCGGGTCTGCCCGGACCGACGGATCATGCAGGTTGACCCGGAATAGCTGCCTGCTTTCCCCAGCGTGCGCCGTGACCAGGGCGGCATCAAGATGACCGGCAAGCGAGCACCATGGCTTAACACCCGTCAGGACCGTAGCGCCGCCACGATCGGATGCTTCCAGCCGGTGCGGGGGGGCTTCGGCGGCGAAAACCCCCCAGGTCCCATCCGGCACCGGGGCACCGGATTCCGCGAGGATGGCCAGCGCATCGCTGTGCGCTTCCAGAACCCTGGCGACTGTGAGGTTCCGCTCACTGACCGCCGCAAGCACCGCCCAGCGTGATGCGGTGCCGCCGCGGCCAGGCAGCGGGAGCCGCTTGCCGTAATCCTCCGCGAGCCTCAGGACCGCGCCGATGTCCTCCCCCGCCGCCTGGCTGGCGTCGATGAGACGCTGGGCCCATCCGGGCAGCTCTGCTTTCACGCGGGCACCGCATTGTGCCGGGCCGTGCGTGACTGCCGGGTGTCAGCGCTTGCTGGCACGTTTGGCCGCCGACCGCTCGGTGCGGGCGTTTCCTGTGGTCAGGGAGCCGTCCGCCTTTTCCAGGTGAGCCCGGACGAACCAGTGGAACTGCTCCAGCTGACCCGAGTGCGCAATCAGCATGTCCTGGGTGACCGGGTCGATTTCCTCCGTGGCCTCGATGGCCTTGCGGTGAGCCTCGATCACTCCGGTATAGACCACGTCCAGGGCGCCGAGATGCTCGATTGTGCCCGCCCGGCCGATCGAGTAGTCATCCCAGCTGCGCTGGGACACCAGGGCGCCTGGGGTGCCAGACGGCGAGCCACCCAGCGTCGCGATCCGCTCAGCCGTCGCATCCACCATGCCGCGCACCGCATCCACCTGCGGGTCGAGCATCAGGTGAACCGCGATGAAATCCGGCCCGACGACGTTCCAGTGCACATGCTTGAGCGTCAGAGCAAGGTCGCTGAGTGCGTTCAGCCGGTCCTGCAGCAGCGTTGAAAGCGTTTCAGCGGTGTCCTTTTTCATCCCCGGAATCGTGTAATTCACCATCGTGACCACTTCCTGATCTGTTGGCATTGCCGTCTTCTATTCCCCGCCGCAGAACCTGGCCCGGGCAGCTGCGGCAACCCGGGTCTCTTTGCGGTGGTATAACCGTGAGCTGGCCGGCGCGTGGGGGCGTGTCCTCTGCGCTAAGGCGGCCCTCGGATAAAGAAATCCGCACCCTGCCGTAGAGCCGACGAAGTTTCGCGGCATGGCTGCCTGCGCGGTGCCACAACTCTGCGCGGCGCGACGTCGATTCCCGCCTCCTTCAGAAGCTCTCATGCCGTCGGCGCCCCCCCGCTCACTACTCACGCGGGCAAGCTCGCCGGCGGATGGCTGGCTGGCCGGTCTTGGCTCCGCATGGGCTGCGCTGCGCAGCGGCGGCGGACGATGTCGCGGTGCCAGCGCAGGATCGTCTCTGGGGTGACCACAAGCCACAGCCCATAGCGCGGGCTTTGGATTCTCGGCACGCACAGTCCCTGATGACGGCTGCGGGGTGTGCTGCTGACGTTCCAGTTCGGCTGCGATGGTGGCGCCCAGCTCGGTCCAGCTCTTCTCGAATTTGGCCAGACCGTCGTGTTCCAGATACTCGTACAGCTCATCGAGACGCTCACCAACGCCACTTGCAGTCCTTCCGGGCTCATCTGAGCTGCGCTGACTGATCCCGCCCACGATCAGCCTCTGGGCCGGAAGGCTGCGGATCGGAGGTCGCCGCAGGAGTACTTCCCCAGTCGACGGTGTCCTCCATGATGCCGATCATCTTCCCGGCCGGAACGGCCAGTACCACAATGGCGATGCACGCCCACAGCAGCACCCAGACGTGCGTGATGATCGATATCCCGCCGGTGACGGCAGCGGCCGTGACCACGGCCACGAGTATCCAGGATGCGGGCTTGCCATGGGGGTAGCCCCCCTCCGGGACGTGCCGGCCCTCAAGCTGTTCCCACGGCCGGTCACCTTGACCGTCAGAGATCTCCCCGGCCTGGCCGCCGACGCTGGGATCTCGGCGTCGTATCTTTGAGCGCACGGCAGGGGGGAGGCCGTCGGCCAGGAAGACCATGCCGAGCAGCACGGCGAGACCCAGGATCGCGACGACCGCCGTCAGTATCATCCCGGTCGTCGTGCCCAGGAGCTCTGCTTGCGATGTTCTGAGTTCTGGTGGTGGGTACACCTTGCTGTATCTCCTGTTCAGCTCTCTCTATTGGCGGTTTGCGCGCCCGCGGCCAGCACCCATCCCGAGCCGTCTATGACTTGCCGGGGCGGTGCGCTGCTAAAGCTCAGCGCATGGCCATCAGGCGCTGGCTGAAAGCGGCGGTACGGGGGCCGCCCCGCTTGGCGAGCCGGCCCCCGTCCGGCCGGGCTAGCTCAGGACGTCCTTGATCTTCCCGGCGATGCCGGTCTCGGTGCCCATCCCCGGGCCGCTCGGCTCCCCCATCGCACCGTCGTAGGTCGCGTAGAGCGCAGGGTCGGGCGCCGGGACGGAGCCGGCGCCGCCTAGGGGCTGCGGGTCGGTCAGGTAGCCGAACTCGTGGGTTCCGTCGGGCTGCGGGCCCTTGGCCCAGCTACCGTCCTGGCCGGCGGTCCCGTCGGACAGGTGCCACACCGAGGTGGCGTGCTCGGCGTATTCCTCGTCGAACAGCGCGTTGGGGGCGACCGTGGTTTCCAGGCCGTCGGCCTGGAGTTCCTCGATGGCCCTGAGCCACAGGTTCTGGTGCAGGGTGTCGCGGGCCAGGTTGAACTTGAGCATGTTCTTGACGCCGGGGTCGTCGGTCATGTTGTACAGCCGGGCGGTCTGCACCCGGCCCTGGGCCTCGGCGGCGGCATTGGCGCGGAAGTCCGCCAGCAGGTTCCCGCTGGCCACGATGTAGCGGCCGTTCCACGGGTACCCGTTGCTGTCGGCCAGCAGGGCTCCCCCGCCGGCGACGATGGCCTGCTGCGGGTCCATCCCGCCCAGCACGGCGCCGACCACCGGGTCCGCCGCGGCGGCTTTGGTGGTGGCGGTGGCCGGGGCTCCCTCCAGCAGCCGGGCGACCATGGTGGCGATCATCTCGACGTGGCCCATTTCCTCGGTTGCGACGTCCATGATCAGGTCCTTGTACTTGCCGGGCATCCGGCAGTTCCAGCCCTGGAACAGGTACTGCATGGTGACGGTCATCTCGCCGTAGGCGCCGCCGATGAGCTCCTGGAGCTTGTGCGCATACACCGGATCGGGCTTCTCGGGCTGCGCATCGAATTGCAGGTAAGCGGTGTGACGGAACATGAAACAGCTCCTCGCGTGGGTCCAGAACGCGCCTGCCCACGCTCGCGCCATCTCTGCCCACCGCGGGTAGCACGCACGAGCTCGCTGCTTAACCCGCAGGGCCGCCTCTCCCCGCCATCAGGACTTGCACACCTGCATCATTTGCTTTCTTCCGCAGATGATTCTGGCGGGCCGTCTGGGATCGCCGCGCGGGTGGGCTGACTGGCTTGCCCGGTCTGCCGCCACGCAGGTCCGATCAGCTGCGATGCCTGCCTGTTCTTGCTGGCTGGCTGCGGCCCGGACCATGGCAGGGTGGTGTGGTGATGTCTATCGGTTTCATCGGCGTGGGCCGGATGGGCTTGCCTATGTGCGCGAATCTGGTGGCCGCCGGGTACCCCGTAGTTGCTGGGGACGCACGCGCGGAGGCCGAAGGAGCGGCGCTGGAGAGCGGGGCTGCGTGGGCCGGAACTGTCCGGGGAGTGGCCGCCAGTGCCGACATCCTCATCACGATGCTTCCTGGGCCGGCCGCGGTGACCGACGTGATGACGGGTGCCGGCGGCGTGCTGGCGGCGCTGCCGCCGGCGGCTACGTGGATCGACATGACCAGTAACTCGCCGGACGCGGCGCGGCCGCTGACCGCCGCTGCGCGTGCTCGCGGGATCGGTGTGCTCGACGCGCCTGCTGGCGGCGGCGTGCCAGCCGCCCGGGCCGGGATGCTGCAGCTGTTCGTGGGCGGCGACAGTGCGCTCCTGGAGCGGTGCCGTCCCGTGCTGGAGGTGATTGCTGACCCCCAGCGCATCACGCACGCCGGCGGCAATGGTTCCGGCTACCTGACCAAGCTGCTGGTCAACCTGCTGTGGTTCGGCCAGGCCGTGGCGACGGGCGAGGCTCTGCTGCTGGCCCGGGCATCCGGGATTGACCTGGACGTCCTGCGCCAGGCGCTGGCGGGCAGCGCCGCGTCCAGTGCCTTCATCGTGAAGGATCTTGGCGCCCTGCTCGATGGGGACTATCTTGCGTCCTTCGAGTTGGACCGCGTCTGCGAGGAACTGGCGACAGTCGCCGCGCTTGCCCGTGACCTGGACCTGCCCAGCGGGCTGACGCAGCTAGTCGAGCGGACCTACCAGCGGGCCCTTCGCCGCTACGGGCCGGCCGGCGGGGAGCTCCTGGCCGTGGCCCTGCTGGAAGAAGAAGCCGGGATCCGGCTGCGCCACGGGCCTGCCTGAGGCGTCTCGGCAGCCTGGCTACGCCAGATGAGCGTCCGGTCAGCCGAGCCGCTCCCTGGTGCCGCTCAGCGTCCCTGCGCAGGGCCAGCCGGCCTAGCGGTCCGGATAGTGACGCCGCCCTGCGCCGGTCTGCATGCAGGACAGCGGGCGGAGAGCAAGCGCGGCCATAATTCAGCCGGACCGTCCTGGGCAGCCAGCCCCTGGGGCAGGGCAGATCGCCCAGCCGGCCGCCGGCCGGCACCCTGCGTCCCACGCTGCGGCGGGTCAGCAGCAGGCCGGGCCGTCGTCCAGGCGGCGGCCGTATCCCGAGCCGGCGACCACCAGCACGTCCTCGGCACAGCCGGTCGGCCTAAGCGGGTTCATGCCTGCAAGGCACAAGCCGCTCACTGACAGGGCCAGACCGCTCTGGCTCATGGCCGCTCGCCGGGCCGTCAGCTGGGCACGACAGCGCCCCGGGCACCGCCATGGCGCGCGTTTGGCTCCCTTCCCCATGGGAATAGGTCGTTCCGAATTTAGCCCGAGACTCTCTCTGACTGCCGCCTGGCCTGCAGGGACAGCGGTCCCGGCTGCCGTGTCGGCAGCACGAACGTCACCGAGAGGAGCAGAAGCAGTGCCCACCAGCGACCAGGAACACCTGACTGAAATCAGCGACCTCAACATAAGGTCCCTCGACATCCTGGCCCGCGCGCTGCACGTAAAGAGCGCGGAGCTGGAGCCCACCCTCCAGGCCATTGTGTCCACCGCGGTGAGGATGCTGAGCCCCGCCCGGTATGCCGGCCTGATCATTTTCTCGCGTGGCGAGCTCATCCCGCAGGCCTCCACTGACCGCGTGCCCCTGCTCCTGGACCATCTCCAGCAAAAACTCGGGGACGGCCCGTGCGTCAATGCCGCCCAGCACCAGTCCATCGTCCAGATTGACGACACCCGCCAAGACGGACGCTGGCCAGAATTCGCAGCCGACGCGGCGAGTCTCGGAGTGCGCAGCATGCTCTGCGTGCCGCTATCGGTCGATGAGCGATGCCTGGGAGCGCTCAGCCTCTACGCCGACCAGGCCGCGGCCTTCACCGACCTTCACGGGCGCGTCACGAGCCTGCTCGCCACGTTCGCGGCGCTCGCGCTCGCGGAGGCGCAGCGCGCTGACCAGCTCACCGCCGCACTTATCAACCGCGACGTCATCGGTCAGGCCAAGGGCATCCTGATGGAGCGGCACGGCATCACTGCCGACGCCGCCTTCGGCTACCTGACGCGCGTATCGCAGGCTGAGAACACGAAACTCGCTGCAATTGCCGCCCAGCTCGTTGCGACCGGCGAGCTGCCCATTGCGACCAGTCCAGACCCATGAATCCGCCGGGAGGCCAAAGGGCGCGTGGAGGGCGATGGCCAGGATGACGGCGGTGACGGGCAGGTGAGCCAGGCCGATGGTGAATCCGATGGCTAGCTCGTCCAGGCTGATACTGAGCCCGACCGCGATGAGCGCTACACCACGGCTGGTGGTGATGTGGCTGACCTTGTCCTCCTCGTCCTTATCGCCTGCTAGCACCATCCAGCCTCCGATGGCGATCACGGCGGCACCGGCCAGGTAACCGGCGGCCTGGCCGATCCCGCGGGCTAGCGCGGTGCCCAGGCCCAGGCCGATGAGCGGCATTCCGCCTTCGAAGAGCACGGAGACCAGCGAGATGCGAAGCCGCTGCCGCGCGCTGATCGCCTGGCTCGCTCCGAGAGCGGCGGCCACAGCGAAGGAGTCCAGGCCTAGCGGAAGCACGAAAGCCAGCAGCTTCAGCACCGGTTCAGGCTTTCACGGCCTCCGGGCCTATGGCGGTAGTGGCCTGCCAGACTGGGCTGGTGACCTCTGCCGTCAGCCCGCCGCGAGGCGCTCTGCTGCGCCGGGGGTTTGCGCTGGAGTATGTGACGCTGGCCTGGAACGTCGCCGGGATCGTCGTGCTGGCGATCGCGGCTGTCGCGGCCCGGTCGGTGGCGCTCGCGGGATTCGGCCTGGACTCCCTGATCGAGATCAGCGCGTCCACGGTAGTGATCTGGGAGCTGTCGGGTACCGGCGCGGACCGCCAGCGCCGGGGCCTGCGGCTGATCGGGTACGCGTTCGCGGTCCTGGCGGTCTACCTGCTGGTGCAGTCCACGGTGGTGCTGGCCGCCGGGTATCACCCGCGGCACTCCGCGCTCGGCATCGCCTGGACCGCGGTGACCGCCGCGGTGATGTTCGCGCTGGCGTCGGGGAAGGCCCGGACCGGCCGGGCTTTGGGCAACCCCGTGTTGCGCACCGAGGGCCGGGTCACGATGATCGACGGAATTCTCGCCGCCGCCGTGCTGGCGGGCCTGGTGCTGAATGCCGGGCTCGGCTGGTGGTGGGCCGATCCTGCCGCCGGGTACGTCCTCGTCTACTACGCCGCCCGGGAAGTACGGGAGATCTTCACCGCACATCACTTAAGGCAACAATCGTCGCTGACCGGCCTCGAGTACATCGAGCTCGCGACACCCGAGTAGGCGCTGGCTGGGCTTCCTTTCCTCCGCAGAGCGGACAGGCGCCATTGCGGCCTGGTCGACTATCGCCGATTAACGATGAATGCAGTGATGCCGCTTGACCGCGAGGCAGCTGAGGAGCGCACGTCCAGGCCGGCCGGGAGCGCCGGGTACCCGCCGGGCGACCGGCTCCCTACCCGGGCTCAGCCAGTGGCTCCGGTCTTCCTGTCAGGGGGCGGCGTACTCAGCGCGGCGGACCGGAGCGTACGCGACTGCGGCGGCGGTGAACAGGTCCCGGGTGCGTGGCTGTCCGGTCAGCAGGTAGCTGGTGACGGCTCGCGGCTGGCAGCCGCGCAGTGCCTTGGCCTGGTGGGCGCCGATGCCGTATTCGATGACGCGGGCGCGGCGGTCGTAGGCGGCGGCGAGGGTGCCGTAGATGACGACCGCGAAGAGCGCGCCGCTGCGGGTGCCGAGGGTGGGGTAGTCGAATCCGGCGTGCTTGGCGTAGATGCGGCCGGCTTTCTCGACGGATACGCAGCAGGCGACGAGCTGGCCGTGGCGGAATCCGCCGACGCACCGAAGCGGGACCTCGCGGTCCAGGAGCCTGGCCAGCACGGTGGGTATCTCGGTGTCGGCGATGTCCTGGCCGTGGCGGTGGCGGGTGGCGGCGGCGAGCGCGCCGATGCGCGGCAGGCTGCTGCGCAGCTCGGCCGTGGTGAGGGTGCGGACCGACAGCCCGAGGGCCTGGGCGGCGAGCATGTCCTGGCGGTAGCGGTAGCGGTCACGGCTGCGGGCGGCGGCGAGGTGTTCCTGCATGGAGCCGTGCCGCAGGGGCATGTAGTCCTCGGCTGCCCAGTAGGAGGCGACCGCGCCGCGGCGGGCCAGTTCGCGGGCGACCGCTTTCCCGCTGCCCCGGTCGGCTACCCACGGCGCGATGATGGTCGCGACGTGCTGCTCACGGGCATAGGCGAGGGCCGCGTCGATCAGGTCGGCGGCCAGCTGCGGTGTCCAGTACGAGTGCAGGATCTCGGTCTTGTACCCGGGCAGGGAGCCGAGCAGGAGCGCCGGGAACGCCTCGCTATCTGTCAGCCCGGCCAGGATCTGCCCAGCCGGGGATGCCTGCTGCGAGCCGCAGCAGACCTGCTCGGCCGGGTTGGCGGAGCTGCCGCCGAAGTAGCTGCGCGGGTCGGCGTCGGGCGTGGTGGGCGCCTCGATGAGATGCATGGGCAGCGCCGCGAGCTCGCCGGGGCCGCCGCGGGCCACAAGATAGCGGCACGGCGGGATCCGCGGGTCGATGTCGTCGGTGGCGTGCAGCCAGGCCGGGCCGGCCGTCGGGGACGCGTCCGGGGCGGCGGTGGCCTCCCAGCTGTAGGGCAGCCCGGCCAGGGCGGCAGTGTCCTCGACCGTGATCGCCTGGAGCGCTGCTGTCACGGTGCTGCCTCCTCTGCGCGCCTGCTGGCTGGCCGGGCCGTGGCGTGGTGTCAGCAGCGGACGCAGCAGCGGGTGGCGCCCGCGTCGACGGCCTGCCGGCGGCGCTCGGCCCATAGTTCGTCCACCGCCGGGTCGGGGTGCTTCCAGTCGTAGTGAAAGCCCCGGTCGGTCAGCTCGATGCCATCCAGCCACGGGGACCCGAGCAGCGGTGAGCCCTTGAACAGCAGCAGCCGGGTCTGGCGGGCGGTGTGATCGACCCACCCGGCGATGCCGGTTTCCTCCAGGAAGTCTTCCGGCGCCTGGATCTCGGCCATGCTCACCCAGGGGGTGAAGGTGATGAACGTGGGCCGCAGCTCAAGGCCGGCGGCCTTGGCCGCGCGGATGGCTTTCTTGATCCCGGGCACGTCGATGCCCTTGTCGAAGACCTGGAGCACCTTCTCGGAGGGAATTCCAGCGCTGAGGTGATCACGCGGAGGCCGTCACCGTGTACCGCTGGGTCCAGCGGTTTACCCCGGAGTTCATCGAGGCTGCCCGGCTGTGCCGTCATGCTCCCGGCGACCGGTGGTTCACCGACAAGACGTACGTGAAGGTCGCCGGCCGGTGGAACTACCTGTACCGGGCGATCGACCAGCACGGCCAAGTCATCGACGTGCTGCTATCCGCACAGCGCGACCTGGCCGCGGCCCGGCGGCTTTTCATCCGGGCTCTGCGCGCGGGCACGATCCCGGCCGAGGTCACCACCGACCGGGCCCCCGCCTATCCGCGAGTCCTCGACGAGCTGATCCCCTCAGCCCTGCACACCGTCGACCGGTACGCGAATAACCCGATCGAGACCGATCATGGACGGCTGAAGGCCCGGCTGCGGCCGATGCGCGGCCTGAAACGCCGCCGGTCCGCACGGATCATCGCCGCCGGGCACGCGTTCGTCCAGAATCTGCACCGCGGCCACTATGAACTCGCCACCAACGTCCCCGACCGCCACCGGATCCGCCAGGGATTCGACGAACTTGTGGTCACCATCTGACCACCCGATGATTCTCGTCAGCGCGCTCTGTCATGCGCACGATCGGCCAACGCAACACTGCCATTCGCGCCGCAGCGTCCGCGAGGATGCGGTCTGTTTAGTCAAGGAACTCGGCGAGGATGGGGTGACCTGATCGGCGGCCAGCAGGGACGACCAGGGACGCAGAAATGCCTGGGGGGCTGAGGCCAGTCACGACTGTGCAGCCTGCCGGCACTGGCGAGCAATAGCTGAGGTGGCGCGGTTACTGGCTTGAGCGGCCCGGCCGCGGCGCGCTTCAGCCGTAACCTTCATGCAGCTGGCCGCGTTACCGCCGCTGACAAGGCAACGGGCCATCGAGAGGTTCCTGTCAGACGGCGCACCAGTGCAAACTTGTGGGCATACATATGTCCGGCCTGAGGGGTGGCGATGGGCCCACCAGTGGAGGGGGCGGACATTGAGCTGCGTGGCACCGGATCGGAGCGGGCACCGGGGCATCTCCGGCTCGGGGTGCCAAGCAACCTGCCGGGCGAGTTGAGCACGTTCATAGGGCGGGCAGACGACCTCGAACGCGGGGCGCGGCTGCTCGGCGAATCGCGGCTGGTGACGTTCACGGGCGCCGGTGGCTGCGGCAAGACCAGGCTAGCCCGCCAGGTCGCGGCACGCGTGGCAGAGCGCTTTCCGGGCGGTGTCTGGTGGGTCGAGCTGGCATCGCTCGCCGACGGTGCGCTCGTGACCGAGCGGGTGGCGCGCACGCTCGGTCTGCAGACGGGTGAGACGGAAGCCGTCGCCGACTATTTCTCCGGAAGCACAGCGCTTCTGCTGCTGGACAACTGCGAGCACATCGCCGACAGTGTCGCCGAGTTCACCACCGCGATCCTGCGCGGCGCGCGGCTGATCCACGTGCTCGCCACCAGCCGGCATCCGCTGGGCGTCGAAGGAGAGACGACCTGGCGGGTACCGTCACTGGCGGTCCCACCGCAGGCCGCCGACCCCGCCACCCTGGACCGGTTCGACGCGGTGCGGCTGTTCCTGGAACGCGCCAGGCAAGCACGCCAGGACGTGACGCTGACGCCGGCGGTGGCCCAGATCTGCCGCCAGCTCGACGGCATTCCGCTGGCGCTGGAACTGGCCGCGGCCCGGGTCGGCGGCGTCACGGTCGACCGCCTCGTGGGTGAGCTGAACGACACGTTCCTATTGCTCACCCGCGGATCTCGGGCCGGCCTCGCGCGGCACCGCACGCTGCTCGCCTCGGTGGAATGGTCCTATCAGCTCCTGGACCCGGACGAATGTGTGCTGCTGCGCCGGCTGGGCGTGTTCGCTGGTGGCTGGACGGTCGAGGCGGCCCGGCAGGTGGCCGGGTTCGCGCCGCTGAATCCGGCGGAGGTGCTCGACCTGCTTGGCCGTCTGGTGGACAAGTCACTGGCCCAGCTGGACGATTCGGGACGCTACCGGCTACTGGAGGCCATCCGCGCCTACGCGAGGACCCGCGCGGCCGAGGCCGGCGAGACCTCGACGGTGGCCGCTCACCATCTGGCCTGGGCCGCGGATTTCACGCACCAGCTGGAAAAGGACGTCGAGCGGGCCGCCCCGGAGTGCCTGGACGTGGTCGAGCGCGAACTACCCAATATCCGTGCCGCGCTCGATCATGCGGCTAGCGCGCCTGATCCGGACCACAACGGCCTTCGCCTGATGACCGCTCTGGCGTTCTTCTGGACCCAGCGCGGCTACGCGGCCGAGGGCGCGGACTACAGCGTGCGTGTGCTGGCCGGGGATCCGGCCGCGCCGCCGGCGCTGCGGGCCCGCGCGCGGTGGGCCGGTGCCTATGACCGCTTCTACACCTTCGATCTCGACCGCGCGATGGACGCGGCGAACACCGCGCTCGAGGAGGCGAGGGAGGCGGGTGATGAGGCCACCCAGGGGCGATGCCTGCATGTACTCGCCGCGGCCACGTTCATGGTCGACCCCGGTGCGAGCCGTCCGTTGTTCGAGTCGAGCCTGGGACTCGCCAGGGCCAGCGGCGACCGCTGGGCCGAGGCGGACAGCCTGCAGTTCCTGGGGTTCAGCCACCTGCTGCAACATCGGCCGGCCCCGGCCGGGGAATTGCTGGCGCAGTCCGGGGCGATGGCCGATGAGATGGGCAACGCGTTTCAGCAGGCGTGGCAGCACATCGCGTACGGCACCGCGAAAGCCGATGCCGGCGAGCTCGCGGACGCGGCCCGGGAACTGCGAACAGGCATCGGTATCGCGCGCCGTGTCGGCGATCCCGCGGTCGAGATCTGGGGCTGCTCATGCTTGGCCGTGGTGGAGCTGTCGCGCGGCTGCGTAGCCGAGCTGCGTGCGATCGCCGATGAGATGGATCGCCCTGGCCGGCCGCTGGGGGAGGCGGGTGCGATGGTGTTCGGCGCGCTCCGGGTGATCGCCGCAGACATCAATCACGCGGCGCCTGCTTTGTGCTCCCTCGGCGAGCTTCTGCTCACCAGCAACGACCCCCCCGATGGCGCACGGATGATCCTGCTGGGCGCCACCTTCGCCCTGCGCGCCGGTGACCACGCCGGGGCCCGGGCCGCTGCTGAGCAGTCGCTGGCCGGATGCGAGCAACTCGGCTCGGCGCTGACGGGAGCGTGCCGGGTCTTCCTGGCCCGGCTGGACCGGCACGACGGCGTCGCCGCGGAACGGCAGGCGCACGCGGGTCTCGCCGAGATCAGCGACGCCGGGCTGTGGGCCGAGGTGCCCGACGCGCTGGAGTTGCTCGGTGGTTTCGCTATCGACTCCGGCAGTTTCGCGGAGGGCGCCCGGCTACTGGCCGCCGCTGCGGCCCTGCATCAGCGCATGGGCCAGCACTGCTGGCTCGCCAGCGAGATCGAACGGGACCACGCGCGTGCCGTGGCCGAACTCGGCGACGATTTCACCCGTATCACAACAGAAGGGCAGCGGCTGGACCTTCCTGCTGCGGTCGCGTATGCGCGCCGGGCCCGCGGTGAACGGCGGCGCCCGTCCTTTGGCTGGGACAGCCTAACCCCGACCGAGCTGGAGGTAGTCCGTCTCGCCGCGGCCGGGCTGACCAATCCCGCGATCGGCGAGCGGCTGTTCATCTCACGCGGGACCGTGAAGACTCATCTGCTGCACGTATTCGCGAAACTGGGCGTGCATACCCGGACCGAACTGGCTGCGGCTGCCATCAGGCACGGGCTGGGCTGACGCTTTCTCTGCCATCTGGCAGATGTTGTATCCCGCCGCACGGGTGATCGTGGTTCTGCCAAGTCCACGACCAGGGGAGCACATCATGATCCAGGAAACCTCCGCACAGGACCTCGCACGCAAGCAGATCGAGGCCGCGTTCGCCGCCGACTGGCCCGCCCTGGAACGGCTCTACGCTGACGACGTCCAGTACCGCGACCCCGACACCCGGCTGAGCAGCCGCGCGGCCGTGCTCGACCACCTGCGCGGCCAGGCCGGCGCGTTCGCCGGCTTCGACCACACCATCAGGCATACCTACAGCGACAGCGCCGACGGGGCCGTCGTGGAATGGAACATGTCCGGCGACTACGCAGGCAAACCCGTGACCCTCGACATCATCACGGCCTACGACTTCCTCGGCGACCACATCGTCTCAGAACGCAACTACTGGGACAACGCCGCACTCCAGGCCCAGCTCAGCTGATCCCGGTCTGGGCTCGCGAGACTCGCCAGCGAGCTCGCATGGTCGCCTGACGGTCCTCAGGTCGCGTTCCGCCCGCTGCTCGCCGGTACCGGCGAGCAGCACCTCTACACCACAGTCGGCCGGCTCCCGCCTCCGGCAGGTGGCAAACACCCAAGGCAGCGAGAAATCCGGACTGGGGGCCGCATCGTCTGGTTTCCGGAGCCACGCGTGGGTGCCCATCTGGATGGTGTCCCAGGGGGCTGCCGACGGGTGGGGTGCGGGACAGGTCGAGGTTGCATTGCCCGTTCACGGCCATGCTGTGGAAGATGGCGTCAGCCGTGATGCCGGTGCGTTCGGCAATCTTGGTGTGCTGGTGGCCGGGCAGTGCAGGGTCAGCCGAGGCCAGACCACAGGTACCGGGCACCGATCGCGATCACCAGGATGCCGACCAGGCGGCGGATCAGGACATCAG
>Ga0208589_1000509_pt1 | contig 18294 bp, 21 predicted proteins | sample NGESurshal092012_2_FD_184486 | JGI IMG/M metagenome (GOLD analysis project Ga0208589, IMG submission 184486) | Arctic peat soil microbial communities from Barrow, Alaska - NGEE Surface sample F53-2 shallow-092012 (SPAdes) | ecosystem: Environmental > Terrestrial > Soil > Wetlands > Peat ... | reverse complement strand
AACCATTTAAGGCGAGTGAGGGATGAGCACCAACCAATACGCGGACCTCGTACTTGTGCAGGAAGCCAAAAACTGGATAGAGCACGAAACCGACAAGACGGCGGTGGGGGACTACACACATAGCTACGCGATGGGCATTATTGATAGGCTTTGTATCGCAATCGAACGCCTCTCCGCGCCGCTGGAAGTCAACGATGCGATGGTCAAGCTGGCGTGTCGCGTTTTTTACGACGCACGCGGCGAACGGTTCCATGACAGTCGGGTTCAAATGCGAGCCGCCCTAGAAGCAGCCCTCACGGAAAGGAAAGCATGACACCAAAACAAATAGCATTTGAACTACGGGAAGTCGCGGATTGGATTGAAGGCGGCAAAGTGATGACCTCGTATTCCGTTAGCCGTGCGTGGAAGATTTCACATTCGGTGCAGGCGCTGACGGCGGCTCTCGTTGAGGTGCAGACGTGAGCATGACTAACCCGCAAGATAGGCCGGTAGCGGAGATAATCGCTACTGCAAAAGATTGGATGACGAAGGTTCCCGATGGCGCGATATTCACAATGCCGGGGGCGGGCGGCCTGCGCGATGGCGCAATCGCCGTAACGAAAACCGACATACAGCTTTACGTGACCTGCCTTGAGCGCCTATCGAAGCGCGTCGAGGAGCTTGAGGGGCTGGAGGCGCGGGCGAAAACCTTGTATCGGGCGATTGCGGTCCAGCCAGGCGTTAAATTCGACCGCGAGCTTTGCTACAAAATAGTTGGCGAAATTCTCGGCACCAAGGAGTCTCAGCCATGAGCGACGCACGCGAGCGAGCCGAGAAGGCGTACCCGGTATTCATGCCTGACGGCCAGAAGGCGCCAATTCGCGAACTCGACCGCGAATCAAAGGCGCTGCGTCGTGGCTACGAGCGCGGCTGGAACGAGTGTGCCGAGAAGTATGAGTCGGAGGTTTTGGAGGCAACGATCAACGGCGATGGCTCAACTACCCTAAAGCGGCTGTCGTGCAAAAAATGTGAGTGCCTGCAAGAGCCGAGAGAGGTGACGGATGCGATCGTTGAACGCGCGTGCTCCAACTTCTTGTCCGTGATTTCCATGAAGTATATAAATCGACATCACGACCAAGTTCACGCCGCCATGCGTACCGCGCTTGAAGCAGCAGAGAAGGCGCGGGGCTAGGCCGCGCGCTAGCGCCTCGATCGCCTAGTTGCCCGCCTCTTGCCGCGTTTCTTCGCCCGCTTACCCTTGCGCCACAACCGCGCTTCGTGCGCAAGTTTCCGGCACTTCAAACGTTTCGCGTCGTCGTTTCCGGCCGCGCCGAAGCATCCGCGAACAGCATTGAGGCTTTTGTTGGCGCTACGCCAAGGCATCAGCGGTGGCTAACGCGCTTCTTCGAGCGTTTGCCGACCTTCTTCTTGCTGCGCTTGCTCTTGCGGGCTACGATGCGGTCGTCGTGCTTCGGGTCGGTCAGCTTGCCGCCGACCATCTTGTCGTCGCCGCTCGGGTCGGAGATGGTCTTGCCACGTTTCAAGGCGTGCTTCTTGCTGCGTTTCTTCGCCATGATGCTACGGCCCCGGGTTCGTCGGAACCGGCTGCGGCGTGGTCGTCTCGGCTGCGGTGTCGAGAACGATGTTGGTCGGCGTGAGGTCCTCCACGATATCGCAAACCTGCGTTGCGGCGGCTTGGCCGGTCGAGTCGCTGACCGTGACGGTGATATTCGGGCTGGCCACTACGAGCGGCGTGAGCACGAGGGTCGGGTTGCCCGAAGCGTCGGCCGCGATGGCGGCACCGAGCGACGGAGACGAGGAAGCCGCGGTGAATACGGCTCCGGCCGGGGGCGGAACGACCTGGCCGCCGGCATCCTGGGTTTGAATCGGGATGGTGACGACGGTGTCGTTGAGTATCTCTAGATTCGGCATAATGGCTCCTTGACGAGTGACTGTTGGTAGAGCGAGTACGATGCGCGTCGGGCGTTGCCGCCACTTACGAAGTTCAACCCAGGCCAGCCCGAGGATGAGGCCCAGTAACAGCCCCGACGCAAAGCTAACCATCGGTCTATTGTAACACTGAGCGGCGGGACGCCCTCCGTTTATGACGCCGTTACGCCGGCGTCAGTGCGATCTTCAGGCTTCCGTTGACCACCTCGGCCGTGAAGGTCCAGGTCTTGCCGAAGGCGCTGAATGTGGTCGAGAACTTCTCAGCCGGCAGCTTGTAGCTGATTTTCCCGCCGATGCCGGCGAGGAAGTTGAGCGCGAGCGCGACGAGTTGCTGGAGGATGCCCGGCAGGCCGGTTTGCGCCGGAAGTAACCCGATGTTTTGCGTGATGTGCGCGATGGCGGCGGTGTTGTATTCTTGCGGGGTATGCTGTGCGTCTTGGGTGCTCATAATGGGGTCCCTTTCGCCTGGTCAGGCAGAAGATTCGAGGTGGTTGAAAGGACGGTTGGGTGGTCGACGGAGGTCGGCGGCGTTACGGCGGTGCCTTTGGGCAGCACGGGCGCGTCGGCGATGATTGAGGGTGCGGGAGCGCCGGTTTTGTTCTGCACGATGCGAAGGATGAGCCCGGCACCGAGCGATACGCTCGAGAGAACGGCGACGGTCTTGGTTCCCCAGCCGGGAGCCCACGCGTCGATCGACGCGCCGAAAGCCGAGAGCATCCCGGTGCCGACGAGTCCCGCGACGATGGTGAGAATTGAAACCCAGTCTACACTTTTCATGGGATGGTCCCTCCGACTAGCGCCTTGTATTTTACCAGGCACCGCTGGTCGTAATGGTTGGTGGTGAACTTCCCGACGTCGCCCTCGGCGTGCCCGGCCTCGGCGTTGCCCAGGCCAGCGTTGTACGTCGCGGCGATGGCGCGTACCAGGTCATCGCCCTGCAGCGTGCCCTTCCAAGCGTTGAACGCCGGGATGAGAAAGTGTTCCACGGCGTAGGAAATGTTGGCTTGCGGGTCCTTCCAATCGCTGGGCCAGCTACTCGTAAGCTGCATGAGTCCGTGTCCGCCATCGCCGCTCACGTCTTGCTCGCTCGTTGGGCCTTGCCCCAGGCCGGTTTCGTTCATCTTCACCGCGCCGATGAGACAGGGCGAAAAGTTGCTCGACATTCCGATGAGGTCGATGATGGTCTTATACGGGAACCCCACCGGCAATGGAGCCCCCGAAACGCCGTTTCGCATCACACGCGTATAGCCGTGACGTAGTGCCAGACGCCCAGCACCTGCAACAGCCAGACCACGACGAAGATGACGACGACGACGTTAATTATCGTCTTTATGACCTGCTGCATCGGGATGTAGGTGTTGACGAGCCAGAGTAAGACTCCGACGACGATGAGGGCGATGACGATTTCGATAAGCGGCATGGTGGTACTCCTATCTCCCCGGACCAAAGTGGCCGAGAAGGAACGTTCCGAGGACGGTGATGATGGCGAGGATAACTCCGAGCATGGTGCGGTTCGAGGATTCGCGCAGGGTTGAGACGGCGACGTTTTGTGCGTCCTTAACCAATTCTAGCCCGCTTTGAACGGCGTGAACCAGGCTCTCGATTCGGTCGATCGACTTGAGCTTTTCGGTCATGCCGACGTACTCGCGTTCGAGCAGACTAAGCCGTGCCTCGCGCGCCTCACCGGCTTGCTCAAGGGTGAGGATGCGCCATTCCACGATACGCTGCGCTTCAAGACGGTCATTGTTACGTCTTTCGTTGAAGCCGTCGTTCACGTCGCTCGAACTCTGCGTGATGGTGCGTCACGGGGTGATTGCTCCGCGCTGGATAACGTCGAAGTCGGCCGAGAGCGTGAGCCCATGAGACCACGCGAAAACGCCGGTGCTGTTCCAGGTGTCGGTGCCGCTGGTGTTGAGCCCCATGCGGAACTGCGACGACGATGCCGTGTCGGCCACGACGGCGCCGTAGGTCTTGAGCTGGTTGCAGAAGGCCGTCTCGGCCGCGGTTGTCGTCGGGCACGTGACCCCGGCCTTGAGGCGTAGAATGTCGCCCTGCTCTAGGCAGGTCGTGGCGCTCGAACAAGAGCCCGCCGCGTCGCCACCCCCGCCGTAGTAGTTCACCCCGCGAGCGCCGCTCAGGACGACGCTGGTCGGGATAACGATGCTGATGGGGTGGTTGATGCTGGTGAGCAAGGAGTCCTCGCCGTAGTCGGTCCAGCCTAGGCCAGGGATTCCGGCGACGCTGAAGTTGTCTTTCTTGTTGACGAACTGCGAATCGTAGGTCGCGTGCAGATCGTCGATAAAGCCGTTGTAGGCGACGAGCGGGCCGCCGCTGGCGGTCCAATCGAACCCGCCGCCCTGATAGACGACGCATGTATCGGTATTGAGGTTCACGACGTGGCAGTCGCCAGCGCATCCGCTGGTGTGCGTGCCTTCCATGAAATAGCCGTTGACCCAGGGGAACTGCGCGCCGGAGCCTCCGCCTGCTGGTCCGCTGGTGATAGGCGGATTGTGCCCGCCGTTGGTGCCGACGGTAAAGAGCGACGTGGCGTTCGTGGCGAGGTTGACTCGTTCGAGGCTTGCGTCGCTTGAGTTCGCGAACGTGATGCTGCCGCTGACTGCCGCGATGACCGTTGCGCTGTTGGTGTCTACTGCCGTTGCCGAAATGTCGGCGTTAGCGATGGCGTCTGCCGTTCCGGCGGTGCCGTTGTAGACCTGGCATCCGTGATAGGTGTACGTTCCGGCGGCGGGCGTCGGCGTTGGAGTGGGCGTCGGTGTTGGCGTAGGCGTGGGTGTAGGCGTTGGGGTGGGTGTCGGAACAGGTGTTGGCGTTGGGGTCGGAGTGGGCGTTGGCGTGGGCGTTGGAACCGGCGTCGGGGTTGGCGTAGGTGTGGGCGTGGGCGACGGGCTCGGCGTGACGCACTTCGCAGAGGTGGCGTAGTGACAACAGCAATGCGGCTGTCTCGTTGCGGCGGCGGCAGCAGGCGTTCCTAGCGGGCCGTGGCCTGCGGCGAAAGCGCCCGCGATGAACGTAAGCGAAAAGACGAAGGCGACGACCTGCTGGCGCGTCATGGACACCAATAGTTCGCGGCGAGGTTCCCGGAACCGAGAGTAAACGCGGTCATCGTGACCGTGAGCGTCGTCGTTGCCGTGTGTACGCTTGGGGCGTAGTACGGTCCCGCGAGCGTCGAGTCCGTCGTCTCCATCGAGGCCGTACATTTCGCGCCGCTTCTGACCGTAGCCGTTTGCGTGCATGAGGTTCCCGACGCGACGGTACAGATCACCTCACCGACGTTCTTTGTGCTGCTGCTGAGGTCAAAGGGGCAATTCGCACCAAGATACCCGGCCGCCGTATGCCCAAAGTCGAAAATGCAATAATCAACCGCAGCAGAACCCGACGTTCCAAGAGCGATCGCCCCCTGGTCCGTATTGCTCGTGTAGGCGCAACTATAGAGGAGGCCGCCGCCTAAACCAGGGCACAGACTCGGGAAATCCGATGCGTAAAGCCGAGAAGCAGTTACGGCTTGGCCTGTTCCGAGGTTGCCGGATTGGTCGATTGCTAGAGAGGGGGATCCGCCGTTGCAACTGAGGCTGAACCCCTCACCGCGCACCCCTTGGATGGTTCCGCTTTGCGTTCCCCATGAAACGATGCCGCTACAGCCTCCACTGTTGGTCGCTACCTGGAAAGCGCGAGAAACGTAAGCGTTTCGTGGGTCTGGTGCCGGGCCAACTACAACGCCACCCGTCAACTGAATGTAGCCAGCGTTCGGCGTTGGGTTTGAGGTTGGCGCAGCGGCCGGTGTCGCGAGTCCGCCACCGCCACCGCCAGAACCACACGCGCTCCCGGTATCGGTCACTAGGCCGCCCGTGGATGCTTGCAGGCAGTTGCCCGAGGTTAATCCTGTACCCGTCAACGTAGACGCTGACAGAGGGCCTGTAAACGTCGGCGCGTTCGTTATGGTGACGTTGGGTGTTGCGCCAGCGGACACGGCGATATTGCCGGAACCCGTGACGGCCGTGACTCCGCCGCCACCGCCCGAACAGGTCGTCGTGTCAAGGTTGTACGGCCATGAGCCATTCCATACGCCGCAACCCGTCGCGCTCGGCGAAGGCGTGGCTTGCGGACCAGGCGTGTCGCAGATATAATCCACCGCCGCCGTACCAACGCCGGGATTCGGACTCGTGCAAACGCCAGCAACGATGGATGTTACGCCGCCGCCACCCGCGCCGCTCGCCGGAAGCGAGTCTCCGCATATCAACTGCCCGCTCAACTGCGACCCGCCAAAAGACGAAACGCTCAACCGAAGCGACGTGTACCCCGCGCCAGAAGGGTTCGTCCCGATATACACCCCGGGCTGCGCGATACTGCCGCCGCCGATACCCGTCGCCGCGTGCCACGTCACGCCGTCCGCGCTGTACTGCGGCGTCGCGGCGATCGACGAGTTTGGGCCGTTGATTTGGACCTCGCACTGAAGTTGCCCCGAGAAGGCGAGAACCGGCGTGGCCCCTGGCGAGGTGAGCAGGAAGTTTTGCGTGACGGTTGATGCCGCGCTGCCTGGCGCGACGACCGCGCCGATGATGAGCGCCACAAGCGCGGCAAAGACGGAGAGGCGCTTAATCATTTAGTTCGGTACTCCTAGGACGATAAATCCCCAAGTGTCGGAATTAGAGGTTGCAGCGGTAATGGTTACGGTGTTGCCGGATAGCGAGCACGCAGCGGCAATCGGCGTCGAGCCTTGAACGGTTGCGAGGCACATGCCATCCGTATATCCGTAGAGGTTATAGATGATGGCGCACGTCGTCGCGCTACTCATCACGCAAGTACCCCAAGGAGATGTTCCTACATGCGTTGGCGACGAACCCCCTACCAACCGCCCACTGAGCATGATGCTGTCCCAAGGACCGCTTGTTCCAGCGAATCCGGAGTTGTCGCCGATGTTGACCGTGGCTCCGGGGACACCACCACAGCAGAGAACGTCAACAATGTTCGCGTGCTCGCCGACGCGGATAAGGCTCGCCGGGTCAGGCGTAGCTTCGGGAGCGGACGAAAGCGTCGTGTCTAAATCTATTTCGGTGGCGAACAGTTGACCTTCAGGCGGCGATCCGGGAGCGTCTAAAAAGAGTTGCGCCATAGTGACGCCCGAGGGGTCTAGTGCCTTGAGTCTTACCTTACCGCTGCTGCTTGAAGCGAATCCGTTTCCACCAGCACTGACGTCAAATTCCGGACTCGTGCCAAACTCAGAGAAACTCGCAAAATTACCCGTCTGCTCAAGGGTCATCCCTTCGGAGGAATCGAACAGCCGAAACCCCGCGAACCCTTCGGCGTCGCAAAACCCGTTCGGCTCGTCAGCGCAGAATGATAGCACGCCATTTTGACTGTTGAGAAATCCGCCAACGGTCCAAAGCGAGCCGCCTTGCAAGATGCCAGCGACCGCCGCGCTGTTGCCCCCCGCCGCAGTCGCTTCAGGCGAAGGCGAAGGCAACGTCTGAAACGTCACGCACGAATGGGGCGCATCGCAGACGAACGAACCACCGCCCCCGCCGCACGGCAAACCGCCGCCTTGAGCCAGCAGGTTCCCGCCAGCGTCGAACGTCGCGCACCCGGCATGGCCTATCGCCGTCAATTGCTGGTAGGCGTTGAGCACCCCGTTCTCGCCGTTGAGCATCGGTGCAATAAGCGAAGTCGCGTTATCGCCGCACGCCTCATAGCCCGTAATGCCAGGCGAAGCGTAGTTCGTAAAATACGGCCGAAAGTATTTGTAGGGGTTCGTCCCAACGTACAACCCGGGAAACCGAATCGACCCACCCCCAACAGTCGGCAGAGCGTGCCAGGTGTAGAAGTCATCCGAGCCCTGCGGGGTGATGCTGGTGTTGGTCGACGGAGCGTTGAGGACGATCGCGCACTGAGTCGCCCCGACCGGCGTCTGCATAATCGGTCCGCTGGTCGGCTGGGCCAATACGAGGTTGAAGGCGTTGTAGGCCGTTGGATTGGTCGGCGTCGTCGGCGGGGGCGGGGTTTGGGCCTGGGCCGAGATGGCAACGGCAAGCGCCACGACCAGGGTCAAAAACGCCAGCGCCGGTTTCTTCATGGGAGCCATCGTAGCAAGGTCCCGAGAGGCGTCTGCCCCGCCGCCGCTATCTTCTAAGGCGGGCTAAAAACACGGTGCCGTTTGCGGCCCTTCTGAGTCGCTCTGGCCTCTTGACTATCCGTGGACATAAGGCGTGCGGTTAGAACGCAGCCAGCGCCAAGGAATCGCCCGTTACGGCGCCTTAGCCCACGGGTCTGCCTGCGGTGGCGCTCCGATGGGAGCGGCTGTAGATGGTTCCGCATTCCCGGAAGCGGGGGCGGTAGCCCAAGGGTCTGCGGCGGTCCCGACATGCGCGGCCTGCGCCGCCCGTGCGGCTGCGGTTCGAGCGCGCGACCCAGGCGGGCGCTTCTGGGTGTAGATGCCGAGCAGTTCGCTCAAGGCCCGAGCCGCGGGAGGCAGGGGCGATTTGTAGAGGTCGGTCATCGCCGACAGTCCGACATTGCCGAAGGGGACGAGCCCAGCCGCGACTTCCTCGGCGGTTTGGCCGAGCGTTCCGTAGGGGTGAAGGAGCAGCGAAGCGGGGCCGAGCGACGACGGCCCGCCGAAATACTTGGGATATCGTGACGCGCCTTTGCCGGAAGCGAACCTTGCTACGTCGGCGGCGGCGGAAGCGCCTTCGTCGTTTGGTCCGCCGAGCGTGACGCGATAGCCCTCATTCGGCAAGAAGGTGTCATTGGCGTTCTGCTCCGTGCGCGCGAGGCGTTCAACCCGCCCCGGCTGGCGCAGCGCAGCGCGCGTGACCATCGTCGGCACGATGTAGTTGTGCCACTGCGGAAAGTTTCCGCCGATGCCTGAGAGCGCGTTGACGTAGTGCGGGCGCTGGTTGTAGGCGCCGAGGTCCTGGTTCACCCGGTCCATTTTTTCGAGTTCGGTTAGTTCGGGGTTCGTTTTATCCAATTGCTCGAGCCGCGCCGCGCGCATGGCTTGATCGAATCGGTCGAGCGCGCCGGTCGTGACCTTCCGAACGCCTCGCGGCAGAAGTCTGGCCGGCGAAAATTTCCCAGGCGTGCGGACGCCGAAATGCGCCGCGCCCCCTTCTTCGAGCCGACCTTTGAGCGCGTCGGGAACGCCCGTCGTGAAATACTGAAGTCCGCGCGCGACCCCCCGTTCGCCCATTGCGTCGTATGCCGCCACGCCGATATTCCGCATATGAGGAAGGCCGGTTGAGAGCAACGCATCAACCTGCGCGCGTGAGATGGCGCGAGCGGGAGCGAATCCGCCGACCTTACTCTCCGTCGCCAAACCCGATGCCATCTCCGGCCCGACACCTAGATGCTGTTGCAACGCCTCGACCGTCGAACGATGACGAACCGCGGCACGGCCGGAAGCCAAGCGTCGCTCCACACGCTGGGTCAGCGATTCGGTTGGCGCGGCGCCAACCTGCGGATTCTCGAACCCAGCGCCAGGAGCGCGGAGTTTTTCTTCTTCGCCGAGGAGCAGGTCATTGAACCCGGGCGGAGGCGCAACCATCCCGGTGTGTGGATCGTAGTTCTCGCGCAGATTGTAGACGAGCAGGCTTTGCGGCGGCTTTGCCGTCTCGGCCGCGGTGGGATGGTAGCCGAGCGCGACGGCCTGCTGCCGCATTTCCGGCGTGCCGTAGACGAATGGCTCTTGAAGGAGCCTCTGACGGATTGGCTCGGGAATCGTGCCCGACGCGAGAGCGTGGCGATTGTCGTGCAACAGGGCTTCGTCAGCCGTGTGGCGCGTGCGAGCTTGTGTGATGCCGCGCTGGCGCAAGGCATTGCTCGTCGCGATCTCCCGTGGCGTGAACCCGCCTTCGCGCTCCGCGACGTTGGTCAGCATCGTCTTGGCCGCGTTTCGGACGACCTCGTTGGGCGACTTGAGCGCCGCGGTCCCCGCCGCCCCGAGACGTTGCAATGCGCCTTCGCCAGCCGAAGCGGTCCCGGCGCCCGTGAAGGTTAGCGGGTCGGTGAGCGTTTCGAAGCCGGTGCGGACGGCCAGGTTTCTGAGTTTTCCACGAAAGCGCGGGTCAGTCGTCATAAGGCGGTTCACGCCAGTCGCGGACTCGGCATTCGCTTCGATGCTCGGGTCGTTCGGATGAAACACGGCGTAGGCGTCGTGTCCAAGTTGCTCGCGAGCCTTCGGGTCGGCGATAGCCAGCGGATTGAACGGAAACGTCGTCGCTCCGAGGACGCCGCGCGGATTGGTTCCCGCGTGCCCCAGACGTGACGCGACCACCCGTTGCGCGGCGCCAAGCGTTGCGTTGATTCCTTCGCTAGGCAACGCCGCGAACTCTGTGAGCACATGGCCCACGGGCGAGGTCAGTACGCGATCGCCAAACGCCGCGACGTGCTTGGCCGCGTTGGTAATCCGCTGAAGTGTCCCGGGAGGTTTCGGGGTCGGCGGCGCCTTAGCGGTGGCCCAGGGGTCGTTCGTGTCTGCCATGATGGCCTACGGGATGTTTGGCGGAGGCAGGTTCGTCGGCGGCCCGATACCTGGAACGGGGACGAACTTTGTTTGGGCGTTCTGCTGAGATTCGCGCGCGGCGTCTTGAAGCTGGCGGCGAGCGTAGATAATCAACTGCGGGCCAAACTCGGTCGCGTGCGCGTCGATAGCCTTGAGCAACGATTGGAGCTTTTTCGGGTCGGAGGTAACCTGAGAAATAGCCGACCCGAGCCCAGACTTAAACGTTTCAAGGTTCGGGTAGGGCGTCGGCTTGCCTGCCCGAGTCGCCATCGCGTTCTGTGCTTCCATCGAACGCAGGTCGTTGTTTGACTGAGCCGTGTAGCGTTGCGCCACGTTGGCCGCGTTGCGCGCGTTTGCTGCACCCACCGTCCGCTCGTTGTTCGCCGACGACGTATCGGTCGTGCGAACGTTTCGCAGGTCCGCACCTTGAACGGTGTTTTCGTTGTTCTCCCGCGAGGTGTCCGTCGTCAGCACGTTGCGTGAATTTGCCCCAGCGATAATCTGGGCCGTCCGCTGGTCCATGTGGCCCTGATTGTAAATGTCGCGCGCGTTCTGGGCCTCGATAGTGTTAGCCTGAATCATCTGCCGCTGAATGTCGCCAGCCTGATTCGCCGCGACGTTCGCCGCGTCGGTCTGACCCGTGCTGATATAGAACCGCGCCAATTGGTTGTAATGGTCGTATAGCTGTTGCGGCGTAGCGGGCTTGCCTCGGTTGTTCGGAACGACCTGCATGAGCGGCTGAGGGAGCGCGAACGGCTTGCCCGTCGTCGGGTCGATGCCGCGGTTGCGGGTTATCGCCTCGGTCGCCTGCTGCTGCTTCTGCTGGTCGATACCCGTGCGCGCGTTCTCCGCCGCAATCTCCGACTGCTCGTATTGGTGCGTATCGGACTGGCGCTGGCGCTGGAGTTCGTAATCGCGCCGCGTCTGTCGCCCTTGCTCGAACCCTCCGGCCGCGCCCAAGAGCGCCGTAAGGAAGGACACTTTTAGGTGCCTCCGCCGTGGCCGACGCCGCCTGCGTCATAGGGATTCGTGCCGCCAACCGGAGCCTGCGCGCCGGGGCCGGCGCTCGGAACGCCCATCGCGTCACCAGCGACCGATGCGCCCTCTTGCAGCGCCTGGTAGAAATTCTGAATCGCCTGCTGGTAGGACTGGTTCTGCGCGCTGGGCTCTTGGCTGATGATGCCGCTGTATTCGCTCAGGCCTTGCGAATAAAGCGGGGCAACGCCGCTGGCTTCCGCCGAAGATTGGGCCCCTGCCAAGTTCGAGAAGTCGGCCTTCGCGGCGCCGCTGTTCGTGATGCCCAACGCCGCCTCGCGAGCGGTAAGCCCTTGGTCCTGGGCCTTGAAGCCGGGCTGAAGCGACGCGATGTATTCCTGCGAAAACTTGTTTGCCGCGGGCGACTGATACTCGTTCGCGATTTGGTTGGCGGCGTTGGTGTAGTAAGACCCGGTGTTCGAGGCCGCTCCACCCGCTCCGGCGAGGCCGGAAATTATCCCTGAAATGGTCCGACCTCCTCCATGACAACGCGCGTCTCTACGCCGCGAAAACGTTTGAGCATCCGGCGCAGTCCCGCGTTCTCGAGATCGAACCCTCCGAGACAGCGCCGCCCAACGACGTGCGCTTCGGCACGAATCCATTGTACCAACTCGGCAACCGACCTCGGACTCCCAGCCAAATAGACGATTTCGCGCACGTCCGATGACGAATGATAGTCGTAGCGATCGACGAACGCCGCCAGCCCTGCTACCCTTCGGAAGCCCCGGTCGTCGGTTTTATTTCCCTGCCACGACGCGGCCCAAGTCTGTGCCTGCATTTCGACTAGTCCAGGGAGCCGGAACCCGAAGGCTCCTGGGTCTGGCTCGACCGGGACGGATGGTAGCTTCCCAGCATCCTGAAGCAAACACACCAGCAGGGCGGGGATAACCTCGACGCACCTGCCGCGACGTTTGAGGGTGCCATTGCCTGACAATATACAGGGTCCCACTTACTGCCCCCCAACGGACTCGGAGGCTTGCAAATGGACCATCCGCGTATCACCCGCATTGCTCGATTTGACGATGACTTCGTTCGATGCCACCGAGTCGATATTGAGGATTCCGGTTCCCGCGCCTTGAGGCGTAGCCGTGACACTCGGCGGGACGGTGAACTTCGTCTTGAAGCTCCACGTTAGCTGGCCGCCGACGAGCGCGAGAATCGTCGAGTCCTGGAGCTTCGGCTGGTTCTGCGTCTCGGTGTTGATAGCGATAACGCGATTGCCGACCTGCGACGGCGACGCTTTCGGAGGCAGCAGGTAGGACGACGGAGCGAACCACGGGCGCAACAGTTTGGCGAGATGCGCCAGGCTCGTTCCATCGAGGAAGTCTTGAATATTCGGCTTACGCTGCATCATGCCGGCGTTATCGCTTCCTCGATGCTGTCGAGGCTGTAAGCCAGCATCTCGAATTCCGAATCGCTCGTGCCGTCCTCGGTAAACGAGAACAAGAACGCCGGGCACACCACCGACCGCTGGATTTGAAATTTCAGGATGTTGTACGCCTCTGCACCCTCTGGAGCCACGGTCGCATCGAACGTCACGTCTATAGGCGGGGTGAGCTGCACGTTCGGAAGGTTCGTCTGCGCCGGGATAATGAACGCCTTCAGCGCCGCGCCGCTCGTCGCGTTGACTTGCACGAACATTCGTTTGAGCCGCTTGGGAAGTTCTGGCGACGAAGCGTTCGCCCAACCCGTTTGCGCCAGCCACGGAATCGCCGCGCCCGTATCGCGCACCGGGTCGGTGCCGTACTGTGAGATCGTGATTTTTGAACTTGGTGAATCAGGCGCGGTAATCCACAACAGTAGCGGTGAGTCGGTGCCGTTCCCGGCTGAGTTCTGCCCGAGCCCGAACGGTATCCACCCGCCGACGTTCCAGCCATTCCACTTGCTCCAGGCATACTTCCCAAGGCGTTGGGTAGCGTCGTCGTCGTACATCAGTACGTCGTCGTCATCGAACGCGAAAAGCGCAATAGAGGACTGCATGACTTGGGCGGGCGACGCCGATGGATTGGCGACGAACTGGTCGTTCAAAGACGAGAGCGTTTGGAAGTCGCCGGCCACGACGCGGATGCGGCTCTGGTTCGCCTGAGCAACGCGCCCCTCGGTTCGCGGTATCGTCGAGCCGATATGTTCGGGCTGGTACGCCCCAACCGCCAAGCGCATGAACTTCCGCCCGCTCCAGAAAACCAGCGCGTTTTCGAGCAGCGCAACGCACCCCGGAGATGGTACGCCGTAGCCTTGAACCTGCGGCTGGATTTGGAACTGATACTCGCCGCTTTGGAAGTCGTAGCCTGACATGACGTAGATGGTGTTGGTCTTAAAAATGTAGAGCGTGTTTCCGACCGGCTCGCAAGTCTGCACGTCAGGGTCGCTATCTCCCGCGCCGATTTGATAGCCTCCGTCAACGCCTCCCTCGATTTGCATGAACGTAAAGCCTTCGGGCTGGTCTATGTCCGTGGCGTAGAGCGTATCCGGGTTCGACTTGTCGCCCCAAAGCCAAACATGGTCGTGCCACGTCGTGCAGCGATGAAAGGGCTGGTTGACCTGATACGAGAGCCCGTCGACGGGACTCTCTCCGTCCCATTTCAACGGCGAGAACACCTCGACGAGTCCACCCGTCCACGGGTCCGACTGATACGAGTAGTCGCCAGTTCCCCCGCCCGGCGGCGTATGCGCCCCGCTTCCGTCCGTGAATACGATGGAGCCGTTGCCGCCCATGCCGCTCGCGCCCGCAAAGTAACTCAGCGTGTACGTTATGTCGTTGCCGTCGCCGCCCGCAAAGAGCGCCCCCATGTGGATGACCGCGCCGGTTGGCTGGTCGAACGCGTTTGAAGGCGACGTGACGTAGGATTGGCAGAGATACGGGTTGTGCGCCGTTGGGTCGGGGCCGACGTTGTTCGTTGCGACCGGGTAGGCTTGGTTGATGAGGTTGGAAAGCGCCTGCGCGATCGTCGAAGGGTTGTCGGTCGGCAGGATGGCGTAGTTGATTTCAAACAGGTTGCTACCGCCGGTCGATGGCCCGTCCGGCGTAAGCGACGACCCCGCGTTGCGCTGAAACTGCAACGTGATGGTAGCGGTTGGAGCGGGATTCTGCCCAACGCTTCCAGGCCCGTTCGGCCCGGCGGTCGTGATGAGGATGAAGTCTTTGGCGAACGAGAGCTTCGTCTTGCCGCCGCAGATGATGAGCACATCGCTGCCGGTTCCAAGTTTCGCGTTCGGGTCGCGTGCGGAGCAAAACTGAATCGGCTCGGTCGGAGGAGCATCGAAGTCAAGCAGTTTGGTTGGCGTCGAGCCAATGTCGTCCGCCGACCACAGCGACCCTCCCGCAACGAACACCAGCTTCGTAAGCGGCGTTGGATAGGCGCGATACCATCGCACGCCCGAAACGTAGGGGTTCGTCGGAAACGCTCCGCTGTTGGCGACCTTGTACGCAACGCTCGAACCGCTACGCTTACCCCACGTCCCGTCGCGTTCGTAAACCAGGTTGAGGCAGTCGGTCAGGCCGCCGCCGCCGACCGCAACCGGGGAGATCGACTCGTCTAGCGCACCGCCGACGCCAATCGGGACCCAAGAGTTTTTAGGAGGAGGCGCACTCACCAGAAGCCCCCGCCGAAGCCGCCGCCTCCGGCTCCGTCGTAGTCGTATCCTACAAGCGTCTGCTGCGATTCGCGGTTACTGTCGTACTGAAACGCCTTGGCGACCTTCACGATGGATTCGTATTTCTTGAGGTAGCGGTCGGACTGCGCGCCGTCATTGAGTCGGTCCCAATAATCGGCCAGCACGCGGTACACCAGCGCGATGTGATAGTTGTCGGGTATCCCCGGCGAGTCGCCCGCCAACGCTAGGACGGTTCCGTTCGTGCTGTAGTACCAGGTCATCGTATCGCCGATGGTCGTCACGGCGGTCGTGGTCGAAGGGTCTACGACAAGCGTCGAGCCTGCGCCGCGCGTCACCGCCGCGCTGTACGTCACCAGGTCGAGGTTTTGAACGAACAGCCGAACGGTGGTCGAACTTGTAGGCGAAACCGTTCCGGTCAGCCACGACGACACCACTTCGTTGCCCTGAAGCGCCGACGCCATTCTCATCGCCAGCGTTACCGACGTATCGCCAGGCTCGACAAAGACGGTGATGTTTACCGTGACGCCAAAGTTGGAGAGCGTCATCGTTACTTGGTCGCCAGCGAGCGGGATGCCGTTGACGTAGTAGAACCCGAGTCCCGCGCTCGCAGCCTGGCCCGGTCCTGGCGGTTGCCAGAAGCGCACGGTGCCGGCGAAAATCTCGCGGTAGAACGAAGGCCGTCCGGTGTTCGTCGGCCACACCGCTCCGCCCGTCCGGTTGTCGAAGTCCGACATGGAGAGCCCGCTAAGGGAATACGAGGTTCCAAATCCGACTGTCGTGTATTCGATCTTCTGCAACGAAATGAGCGATGGCGGAACGGGCATATCGAGCAGCGCGAATACCGGCAGCGTGTCCATCCGGTCGGAGAGTTTCGGCGATAGCCCCGTGTCGGCGATGAACTGCGCGAGCGCGGTGTTGAGGTCCATCTGCACGAGCGACGGCGGGAAGTCGCTGTTCGGGTCGGTCGGCGGAGGGAAGCCGTTCGCCGGGCCGTCGATGCGGAGCAGATGCCAGACTTTCGCTTGCAACTGCGAGAGGTTGTAGGCGCCGGGCGATTGCGCCGGGTTGCTCAAAAGCAACGCGCCGCCTTGCCCCGCCATGAGGTCGCCGCCTTGTCCCGCCGCGAGTCTATTCCATATGAAACTCAAGGCGGGCTACTCCCGCGTGTAGGTGTAGGCTTGACAGGTAATGGAGTCGCCGCTGCCGGTCGTCGCTTGCAGCGTGAGCGGGTTGTCCGTCGTCGTCGTATCGACCGAGAGGTTCCCACCGCCCGACGCCACCAGGATGCCGTGATAGAACAACTCGTAGGCGAAATGCTGGCCGTTGTTATTGTCGGCGCTGTTGAGCCACACTTCCAAGCGCCACGGCTGCGCCGTTCCGGTCGTTGTCTCGGGGAAGTTGACGATGTTCCCGAGCGTTGAGCCAAACGACAGAATGAACGTAACGCTCGTCGCGATGGTAGCCACGCCGTAGGCGGTAAGGCGAATGGCGCGGTTGTTTCCCATGACGCCCTTCTCGACGTTGACGCTCGCTAGGACCGACCCGGAAGGCGCGCCTACCGCCGTCGCCGTTACGGATGCCGCAACGGTCGTCGATGCGGCACCGAGATGCTGACGGTCGAGCCAGGCGCTGTTTCCCTCGACGATGTTGGTATCGTCGTCGAGAATGTTGTCGTTCGCGTTGATGCCGCGCTGCGGATTCCCGCCGACCGTTCCCGTGAACCCGTTGAACGAGTTGCCCAAGATGACCGCAAAGACGCACCCGCCCGAGCCAGGCCCAAGCACGCGCATACCGTTGAGTTGCGTCGGCGTCCCCTGGTTGTCGTAGCTGACGTTTCCAATGAACACCATGCCAGCGTTCGGAGCCGAACTGGCCTGAGGGTTGAACTGAAAGCCGCAGTCATTCCCCGTCTGGCAGCAGTTGTAGGCAGTGTTCCCGACGATGGTGCATTGCTGGCACGCCGCAAAAACGAGCCCGTCCGAATCGACGTTGTGAACGATGTTGCCTTGAACGGTGCAGTTAAAGACCCCTTCGAGGTAAATGCCCGTGCCGCCAAGCGACCCGACCGGGTTCTCATGCACCGTGTCGACTTCGTTGCCGATGACCCGGCAGTTATTTCCCGCGCCAGAGGACGAGACTTGCCCGACCCGAATCGCGGAAATGAAGCAGGCGTGGAAGTAGTTGAAAGATACCTCACAGCCCGTGCCCATAATCTGAACGCCGAAGTATTTGCACCCATCGAAATGGTTGTCCTGAACCCGGATGCCAACCGAAGCGGTGTCGGCAAAGACCGCCGCGTTCTGTAACGAGTTCGAGGTGCCCGCGCCGTTGTACCCCGTTCCGAGGAACCGCGACTGGCTCACGTCGCCATCGGTCACACCGAGGAACGAAACGCACGACCCGGTGTTTCCCGTGAAATAGCACGCCTCGACCTTGTTGCCCACGCCGCCGTTGAACGCGATGACGCTCGGCGCGTTGGGAGCCGGAGTCGGGTTGACGCTGTTGCCGAAGAAGCCCAGTCCCGAGATGCTGACGTAGCTCACGCCCGAAGCGGTCTGCACGACCGTCGGCGCAATCACGATCGACGCGCTCTGAATCTTCGATGCGCCCATCCCGACGCCCATGAGGGAAATGCTGTTGGCCGGGATGGTGATTGTGGCGGAAACGAGGTAGGTGCCTTGCGGGAAAAAGACGATGCCGCCGCCAGCCGCTTGCGCCGCGGCGATGGCCGCTTGAATCGCTGCCGTCGAATCGGTCGCTCCCGTCGCGTCCGCACCGTAGGTGAGGACGTTGAAGTAGCCGATACTGCCGATGATTTGCGTCGGGATGAGCGATACGGGGACGCCGTAGTTCGTGCCGTTGCGCTCGATGCAAAGCAGGTCGGTGGGATTCACCGCGCCGGTTCGAGGGAGTTGCTCGAAGGTGTAGTTACACTGCGGCTGAGAGGCGGCCAGCCTCACGGCCGCTTCTATCGCGAATCGGTCGAGAGCGAGCCAGTCAGTCACAGGTTACTCCTTAGTCGTACTCAGCGTCCTCGATAGACGCGTTCGTGAAATATCCGGTCTGCCTCGCGTTGCGCTTGGTCATCCCGCTGTAGATACTCTCGTCCGGGTCGATCGACGCATCTCCGCCTTCGCGATTGTGATGAATCGGAACGATGACACGCCCGCCGTCTCCGGCCGGGAAAGAACCTTTGTCGA
>Ga0208589_1000508_pt1 | contig 18311 bp, 13 predicted proteins | sample NGESurshal092012_2_FD_184486 | JGI IMG/M metagenome (GOLD analysis project Ga0208589, IMG submission 184486) | Arctic peat soil microbial communities from Barrow, Alaska - NGEE Surface sample F53-2 shallow-092012 (SPAdes) | ecosystem: Environmental > Terrestrial > Soil > Wetlands > Peat ... | reverse complement strand
ACCGGACACGAACCCCGCGGAACCCACCGAGCCTCCCAAGTCTAAGAAGAAGAGAAACTTCTTCCAGAAGCTCTTTGGCATCCACAAGAACGGTCAACAGCAGCAGCCTGACCAATCTCAGTAATAGACATGTCTCGTCAGTCTTGACTTCAGGCGTTGTTACCCGCTTCGTCCCGCACTTCGGCGAGAGGCTGTAACCCGCGCCTCACATTGAACCCCATTGCACCCGCGGCAAATCCCGCATCCAGCAAAGCGCCAGCCAGCCAATGCTCTGCGACTCGAACCCCATTCACCGTTGCAATCAGCATCCCTGTTCGCCCCTCCGCATCGCCCTCCCCACGTTCGCCCCGCACACGTGCTACAAGAAACTCCGACACATGCCGAGCGACCTGGGAACGCAGCGGTTCTTCCTCCGGCAGAAACACCTGTAGATTCGGATTGCCTCGCCGCAGATACGCGACCAGCGCTCCATCGCACAAAATCACGCGTGCCCCCACGCTCCGGGTCAAGAAGGGACCCGCGTCAGGAGCCGTCGGCCAACGCAACAGAGCCCCATAGGGATTTGCCGGATCGGTCGCAGCTATCAGCAAAATCTCTGCCTTCTCTCCCTCATAAGAACGACGCAGCGACCGCAGCAAATCCACCGCTGCAGGAAGCGCAAACTGCGTTGCCCCCAGGTCTGCTGCAAAGTAGCCCCGCCGAACCTTCCCGCTCTCTTCCAGCGCCTTCATCACATCGTAGATCGCCGAAAACCCTCCCTGCAGATTCTCCGCATGGGCCGTCTCACGAAAGACCACGCCATAGCGCGTCAACAACTGCTGCGCCATCGCGAAACTCCAGCTCGTAGCCCTCGTCGGGTCCCTCGATGCATCCCGCTCCGCAAACGCAGCCGCCTGCAAAGCCCATCGCCCCTGTGCCGTGGGAGGAGTCGTCCGCCGCGAACGAAACCCTCCCTGTTGATGCGCTCCCCGCGCCGGCTTCCGCGCACCACTCGCAGCCGGCCGCTCGCAATAAGCCCGCAACGCTGCTATCCCATCGTTCGTCAGCAGCCCCTTCCACACCAATCCCCACAACGCATCCAGCGTCTCGCCCGGGTACCCTCCACCTACCGCATCATGTAGCTCTGCAAAAAACGACGCCCCATGCCCTCGCAGATACGCCACAATTGCCTGCTCCCTCTCGCTCAACCCCTCTTCACTCTCAGGTCGCAACGGCCACAACTGCGGCAGCTTCTCCGCCAGATAAAGACCGATCCTCCCATCACGTTCACCCAGCGGCTCAAACCCGCACCAAACCACTTCGCCTGCGGCAATCAACGTGTCCAGATCAACACGCTTATACCCCGCAAGCCGCGCGGGCAAAATCTCCGTTTCCAGAATCGAAGCCGCCAACGGCGCTCCTTGCAGATTCTCAACCACATCCAATAACGCGTCCAGTCCTCGTCGAGGCTGCACCACCCCTTGCCACCGCGTAAACAGCCGCGCCAGCGTACTCTGTTCCACCGGCTCGACCTCCTTACGCAGCCGCGCCAGCGACTTCCGCCGAATCGTCCGCAGCACCTCGTTATCGCACCACTCTCGATGAATCCCACCCGGCCTGAACCCACCCTCCGCCACGCGTCCCGCCTGCACCAGCCGCTGCAGCACCGCTTCTGCATCTTCACCAGGAACGTTGAATCTTGCGGCCACATCAGGCGTGGAGAATGGCCCATGCGTCCTCGCATAACGCCGCAGCAAATCCGTCATCGCCTCAGGAGCAGCCGCTAGAAACGCCGCAGGCAAACCCTGCGGCAGCAACGTCCCCAGCGCGTCGCGATACCGCGCCGCATCCTCCACTGCAATCAGCCGCGTCTGGCCCGCAAACTCTACCTCTAAAACACGCCGTACCAAAATCAGCTTGCTCACGCTCTCTGCAACTTCTTCGGTGACACATCGCGCCCGCAGTTCATCTCGACTCAAATCGCCAAGACGCAACAACAAGTCATGTACGCCATCAGCATTCCGCGCCTTATACCCATCGGCAACGCACTGCAGTTGTTCCTGCGTCTCATCAATCGCATTTGCATCCAGCAACTCCCGCAGATCGGCGTCGCCCATCAACTCCCGCAACTGCTCCTGATCGATCGACAGTGCCTGCGCGCGTCTCTCCGCCAAAGGCGCATCGCCGTCATAGATATAGTTCGCCACATAGCTAAACAACAGCGCCGAAGCAAATGGGCTAGGTGTGGTCGAGTCCACCGTATGCACCCGCAACGACTGACTTTCGATCGCCCGCAGCGTCTCCATCAGCGCTGGCATGTCAAACACATCCCGCAGACACTCGCGATACGCCTCCAGCACAATCGGAAACGAAGCATACCGGCTTGCTACACTTAACAAGTCATACGCTCGTTTTCGCTGCTGCCACAAAGGCGTCCGGCCATCCGCCCGCCGTCTCGGCAGCAACAGCGCACGCGCAGCGCTCTCTCGAAACTTCGCCGCGAACAGTGCCGTGCTGCCAAGCTGCGCCATCACCAACTCTGCCGCCTCCCTCGTGCCAAGAAGCATCGGCTCAATCGAAGGTGCATCCTCCGTCTCAGGAAAGCGCAACACGAAGCCATCCTCCGACCACATCATCTCCACATCCGGGCCGCCGCTCGCGCGAACCTTTGCCGTCGCCGCCATTGCCCACGGAGCGTGGACCCTGCTCCCAAACGGCGTCAGAACACATACCCGCCAGAACCCAAGTTCATCCCGCACCCGTTCAATCACGACATTTCGGTCGTCCGGAACCACCCCCGCCGCCAGTTCCTGGTCAGCGAGATAGCGCATCACATTCTCCGCCGCTCCCATCTCCAGATCATGCTCCAACGTGAGCCGCGCTATTGCCACGCTTCGCGGGACCTCGCGCAACTCCCTCACCAGCGCTCCGATCCGCCGTCCAAACTCCAGCGGCCGCCCAGCCCTGTCCCCATGCCAGAACGGCATCTTCCCCGCCTCGCCCGGTGCCGGAACCACCAGCACACGGTCATGCGTGATCTCCTCGATCCGCCACGAAGAAGCGCCCAGAGTAAAAACCTCGCCGGGCTTGCTCTCGAAGACCATCTCCTCGTCCAGTTCCCCCACGCGCACCGGCTTCGCCCGCTCCCCTGCCAGAAAAACTCCGTACATACCGCGATCAGGAATCGTCCCGCCATTCAAAATCGCAACACGCTTCACGCCCGCGCGGGGCGTAATCCAATGCCGCGTCCGGTCCCATGTAACCCTTGGCCGCAGCTCTGCAAACTCATCCGACGGATACCGTCCAGCCAGCATATCCAGAACACCGTCAAACACTGCGCGGCTCAATTCCGCAAACGGAGCAGCGCACCTCACCAGCACAAACAGTGCATCATAGCCAATTCCGGGACTCGCCTCCTCATCGCTTCCAGCCTTACGCCGCCTCTCCGCATCCACAATGCCAAGCGGAGGATGAGCAACTACAGCAACTATCTGTTGCGCCAGCACGTCCAGAGGGTTCCGCAGAAAACGAGTCGACTCCACATGCCCCTCATGCATAGCCCGCGTCACTGCAGCACACGCAATCAGATCCGCTCTGTACTTCGGGAAAATAATCCCATGCGAAGGCGCACCTACCTGATGCCCCGCTCGGCCAATCCTCTGCATTCCACTCGCGACCGACGGCGGCGACTCAATCTGAATCACCAGATCGATCGCCCCCATATCAATTCCCAACTCCAGCGAAGACGTCGCCACCAGCGCCTTGATCTTCCCTTCTTTCAGCAGTTCCTCAATCTCCGCCCTCTGCACCGCAGCGAGCGATCCATGATGCGCCCGCGCAATCGACTCACCAGCAATCTCGTTCAACGCCCCTGCCAACCGCTCCGCGACCCGCCGCGCATTCACAAAAATCAGCGTGGATGTCCTTTGCTGAACGATCTCCCACAGCCTCGGATAGATTGACTGCCAGATTGAAGTTCGTTTCGGCCCCTGCGAAGCAGACCCACCCGCCTGCTCTTCAGCGGCACCAAGTCGTGCCATATCCTCCACTGGAACCTCCACCTTCAGCTCCAGCTGCTTGCGTGCGCCAGCATTCACCACCGTGACCGGCCGATATCGCCGAGCTGGCAGCGCCAGATCAGAAGCCGCATCGTCGCCCGCTACCTCCCTCAACACACTGGAGACTTCCGCTGCAGCCTCTGCAAGCTGCGGCAGTTCCGTGGCTTCCCCAGCAGTCCGCTTTTCAGCAAAAGTCTCCGCGCCACCAAGAAAACGCGCCACCTCCTCCAGCGGCCGCTGCGTAGCTGAAAGCCCAATCCGCTGCAAGCGCCGTCCCGTCAAAGCCTCTAGTCGCTCCAGCGATAAGGCCAGATGCGCCCCGCGCTTCGTCGGCACCAGGGCATGAATCTCATCCACAATCACCGTCTCGACGGACCGCAACGACTCACCCGCCTCAGAAGTCAGCAACAGATAAAGGCTTTCCGGAGTCGTTATCAAAATATCCCCGGGGTGCCGCTTGAATCTCGCCCGTTCGTTCGCAGACGTATCTCCCGTGCGCACGCTGATCTCCGGCACTCGCACCTCGACACCCTCGCGGCTCGCCATGGCCGCGATCCCCGCCAACGGACCCCGCAGGTTCCGCTCCACATCGACAGCCAGGGCCTTTAGTGGCGAGAGATAAACCACACGGCAACCGCGAGGATGCGCCTCCAACCCAGGCCGCATCATTAATCGATCGATACACCACAAAAACGCCGTGAGTGTCTTGCCCGTGCCAGTCGGCGCCAGGATCAACGTCGATTCGCCCCGCGCAATCGCAGGCCACCCTTCCACCTGCGGAGCGGTCGGCGCGGCAAACGCCTCGCGAAACCACTTCGCCGTAATCGGATGAAACAGCGACAGCGCAGCCTCAGCAGACGTCGAAGCAGGCGTCTGCTGCCCCGGCCTCTCGCCCTTCGTCTTCGAATTAGCCGGAACCCGCGACACCCTCTTCATATGCTCTTAGCAGCATAACTGCCGCTGATCCATACGATGCGCTCTGACCGTTACCGGTTCACATCGATTCCGCCAACGCCCGGCTATCCACCGTGTCCAACAGGTCGGTAGCAATAACAGTTCGCCGCGAACTCAACTTCAAACAGGTTCGTCGAATCCTCCGCCTGCTCCGCATTACCCAGCACCAGATATCCATCCCCCGCTGTCTTCCCATAAACCGTCTGGAACAACCGCGTTCTATCCTGCTGCGTAAAATACAGCAAAACATTGCGAAGCATCACCAGATCGAACTCCGGCAACTTCGGCAACGTCGCGCAAAGATTCAAACTCTGAAACTCGCACATCGAGCGGGCCCGTTCACTTACCATCCATTCTTCGCCGTCGCGCACCATATACTTCAGCAGCATCCGCGCGGGCAGTCCGCGATTCACCTCCAACCTCCGATACCTTCCTGCTTGTGCATACTCCACCATGTAGCGCGAGATGTCTGTTCCCAATATCTTAACATCCCAGCGCGCAAGTTCCGGAAAGTTCTCCGCAAGCAGCATGGCGATACTGTAGGCTTCCTGGCCCGTCGAACTCGCGGCGCTCCATATCCTTAGCCTGCGAACGCCTGATCGTTCCTCTATCAATTTTGGAAAAACTACCTGCCGCAGCATTTCAAATGGCTTCAGGTCACGAAAAAAACTCGTTTCATTGATCGTCATAGCCTCGGCCACTGCCCGATGAAGATGCGCCGGCTTCTTCAACTTCAACAGGCTGATGAAATCCTCAAGATTCGTCGCTCCCGCCATCTTCACAATGGGAGTCAGGCGCGTATCGAATAACGCATTGCGCGATGGGTCAATCAGGTTGGCAGACTGCACCATCACAAGCTCACGTAGATAGGCATAATCCGAATCAGTACAAGCCATGCATCACCTCGCGTCGCAGCGTCATCCCATTCAGCGCATGTTGCGAAGAGTCCACTTTCGCTCCCCTACCCGCGCCTACCTTTTGTTTCAATACATCCGCAATCACCGAAATCGGCAGTGTCGCATCGGCGATGCCAGCCTCCGTCACGCGTCCAGGCATGCCCCAAACCGCCGACGTCGCCTCATCCTGAGCCAGCACCACCCCGCCACAGCGATGCACAGCACGAGCTCCATCCAGCCCATCCGACCCCATGCCCGTCATCACCAGCGCAAGCGCTCCCGCACCATACATCCGTGCGGCAGAGAAAAAGAGGTAGTCCACCGCCGGGCGGCAATGGTTCAGCATCTCCTGATGGTGCAGGCGCACCCGCGCGCCGCTGCCGTCAGTTTCCCCCAGCATCATCCGTCGCGGAGCGACCTCCATATGCGCATCGCCTGGAGCGATCCACACCGTTCCCGGACGAAGCGCCGCGCCATCATAACCCTCCTCCACATGCAGAGCGCAGCACTTGTCCAGCCTCTCCGCCAGAACACTCGTAAACAGCTTCGGCATATGCTGCACAATCAGCATAGGCACAGGAAAATCAGCAGGCAGCTTAGGCAGCATCTGCTCCAGCGCTGACGGCCCCCCCGTCGACAACCCAATCACAACCACCTCTATCCCACGATGCGCCCGTGTCTCTCCAGGCTGCACCGCCGGCCGCGTGCTGCTTGGCCCTCGCTCTTTACCGCCCCGTTCAGCTTTTCTTTGAGCGTCTTTAGCCAGTGCAGCGATCCTCGGCAACAGTTGCTGCGACAGCGACTCCAACGCTGCTCCAAGATCTCGCTGCGCCCCTGGCTTCATCACATAATCGGCCGCGCCCCGAGCCAAAGCTTCCATCGTGGACCGTGCGCCATGTTCCGTGTGCGCACTGCACATAATCACCGGCAGACCCGGACTTTCAATCTGCAGCCGCTCCAGCACCTCCAGGCCATTCAATCGGGGCATCTCAAGGTCAAGCACCAGCACGTCAGGCTTCAACAGCCTCACCGCCTCCAGGCACTCCACCCCATCGCGCGCCAGTCCGCACAACTCCATCCGAGGCAGTTCGCTGAGCCGATCTTCCTCATGTTTCTGAAATATCCTATGCATGATGCCGCGCATCACGGACGAGTCATCCGTCGCAAGCACGCGCAGCGCCTGTTCATTTACAGTCCCCATGCCTGGCATCCTCTTTTTTGATTGGTCAAGCAGCTTCAAAGCCAAGCAAAAGCATCTTCTCGCGCAGAGTCTCCGGCGTGAACGGCTTCATCAGAAACTCGTCCGCGCCATTGTCCAGCGCTGTCGAGATGAATGAGTTGTCCACCTCGGTCGTCACCATCATGACCTTCATCTGCGGTCCCAGGTGCGCTTCGCGCAAAGCCTTCACGCACTCCAGCCCGTTCATCACAGGCATGTTCACATCCAGCAGCATCAGGTCGAACGCCTGCGCCGCCGCCAGCACGGTCAACGCTTCGCTCCCATCGACAGCCTCTTCACAGACAATCCCCATCCGGTCCAGAAGATGACGCAAATATTCGCGGATAAAACTGGAGTCATCAACAATCAGCGCTCTCATGCGTCTCTCCCATTCGTTCCCTGTCGAAACAATCCCGTCTCGGTCAACCGCGAGGGCCGCAGTTTTCTTGGATCGAGCTGAACCATCAAACCGGTCTGCATCTTGTACGCGCCATCGAACAACCACTTGCAGCGCGCTTCCAGGGTCGTAGGATTCGCCTCCAGCGCGCTCCGGTTCACCGTAACCACGCCGCCCACTTCGTCCACCGCCAGCCCAAACCGCTCACCGTCTTCATCGTCGTCAAGCACCAGGACGCAGCCCGCGCCACTGTACGACTCCATTCCCAGCAGCGCGCGAAAATTTACCGTGGTCAGCACCTCACCGCGATACGGAACCACGCCGCCAATCATCGATGGAGCAAGCGGAACGCGCTGTAGCTCTCGCTTGCCGAGCACCTCGCGAATCTTCCTCGTGTCGATACCGAAGCTCTCGCCACCGGCAAACATCGAGCAAAGCGAAACCACGTCATTCTCGTCCTGTACTCGCTCTGTCTCTTCCCTGCCTATAAGCTTCATGCAACCTCCTTCCAGGCAGCCGCAGCTTTTGTGCCAAAGTCCCGGTGAACCACGGTCAGCTTTTCCTTCACCAGCGCCAACTCCATCTCACCTGTTGCCTCATTCTGGTCGAGCACTGCTCCTGTAGAAACATCCAGCACGCGCCGCACCACCATGCCCATCCGCGTACGTCTGCCCGCCTCCCCGGCGTTGCCGCAAATCAACACCGTTGCCACGGCATCCTCACCACCGCTCGGTATGCCTTCCAAATCGGCAAGCACATTGCCATCGTCAGTCAAAGGCAGCAGTTCGCCTCTGTACTGCAGCAGCGCACGGCCACCCGCATATTCAATCTGTGCCAGGGGCACGGTCTCAATCCGTTCCACCACATTCAGAGGCAGGGCCGTCCGCTCTCGTGCGCGATCTTCAAAGATCAGGAACGAAACATCCGTCGCGGCCTGGGCCGTTGCATCAGCAATTACTACCTCGTGCGTCTCTTCAATCGGCTTCACTCCAGCCCGCGCAGCCGTTGCCGCAATATCCAGAATCAGCGCCAGCGTTCCATTACCCAGCACCGTCGCGCCGGAGAACAACCCAATCTCCCGAAGCACCGTCGACAGCGGCTTCACCACAATCTCTTCGGGCGGCATCAGGTCATCCACCACTAGTCCGAACCTGCAGCCGTCCGCTTCAAGCACAGCCAGGTAATACCCCTTCGGTGTCTCCCGCGAAGCGCCTTCCATTCCCAGCAGCCGGTCGAGCCACACCATCGGCAGCAGATGCTCCCGCAACCGATACACCTCCGACGAGCCCATCTTCTGCGATACCTCCGCCAGCTCACGCAGAGGTATATCTACCAACTCGACCAGCGCGCTCTGGGGCACTGCAAAGTTCTGTCCTCCGCTCTGCACCACCAGCGAAGGGACAATCGCAAGCGTCAGCGGGACCCGCAGCCGCAGTGTCGTTCCCAACCCTACCTTCGATTCCAGTTCGACGCTTCCGCCCACCTTCTCCACATTCGCGCGGACGACATCCATTCCAACGCCGCGCCCGGAGACTGTCGTCACCGCCGCCGCCGTCGAAAACCCGGGAAGAAAAATAAGCTGCAGGACCTCACGTTCCGACATCGCAGCGGCCTGTTCGACCGTTACCAGATTGCGTTCCACCGCCTTCGCCAGCACGCGTTCCATGCTGATCCCCGCGCCGTCATCCGCAACCTCGATCACCACGGACCCGCTCTGATGAAACGCCCGCAGCTTCAGGCAACCCTCCGCTGGCTTGCCCGCCAGCACGCGTTCGCTCGGCGCTTCAATGCCATGGTCGACAGCGTTCCGCACCGCATGGGTCAGCGGGTCTTTGATGGCCTCCAGCAAGCTTTTGTCCAGCCCCGTCTCCTGCCCGCTGAACTCAATGCGAACATCTCGCCCGCACGTCCGCGCCAGGTCGCGCACCATTCGTGGAAATCGGTCAAAAAGATTTCCCACCGGCTGCATGCGAGCCTGCATCACCGTCTCGCGCAGGTCAGCCGTGACGCTATCCAGCCGCCGCGCCAACTCAGGAAAGTTCGCCGCCTCCATGCCACTCTGCAGCATCTGGTTGCGCGTCAAAACCAGCTCGCCCACCAGATTCATCATGCGGTTCAGTACATCCACATCAATGCGCAGCGTCTTGTCGTTCGCCGACGCAGCAGATGAGGCGCCAGCATGGGTCGCCGCAGACGTATTCCCGGAGGCCTCCACCACTGGAGTTGCCGCAGCAATCTCCACCACAGCCGACACAGGATGCAACGCATCTGCCGGCGCAGGCGCAGCCGAGCCATTCAGCATCGCCAGTTCTGCAATCAACTCGCCATCTTCATCACCGGCCCGCGTTCCTTCGCCGCCCGTCTCCTCAATCAAAACCAGAATCGACCGCAACCCATCCATCAAGCGCAGCAGCCCACTGATCAGCTCCGAGGTCACCGCCAGCTTGCCATCCCGCAGCGATCCCAGCAGATGCTCTCCCGCATGAGCCAGCTTCTCAAGACGGTCGAATCCCAGAAACCCCGTCGTCCCTTTGATCGTGTGCACCGCGCGGAAGATCTCTCCCACCAGCGCTGCACCATCGTCAGGCCGTGTCTCAAGCTCAGTCAGGCACCGTTCCATCCGGTCCAGCCCTTCCTGGCTCTCCGCGATAAATTCTTTAGTCAGATCATCCACATCTCTCTTATCGGGCACAGCCTGTCAACCATTAGCCGTCCATCACTTGCCACCACCCGCCCGCACCCGATAGCCTCAGTCACATCATGCCGCCGACCGCCACCACACCGCTCACACCGCATCAAATAGCTGAATTACAACGACGGGCCACCACCGCTGCCCAAAATGCCTACGCACCCTACAGTAACTTCCGCGTCGGTGCTGCTGTCCTGCTTTCGGACGGTACTATCGTCACCGGCTGCAACGTCGAGAACGCCTCCTACCGCCTCACCACCTGCGCTGAGCAGTCCGCCATCGTCGCCGCCGTCAGCCAGCACGGCCCCGCCATTCGCATCCGCGCCATCGCCGTCGCCAACCTCAACAACACCGCCAGCCAACCCTGCGGAGCCTGCCGCCAAACCATCCACGAGTTCAGCACGCCCGAAACCGTCATCTCCTTCCCCATCGAAGACGGTACTTTCGCCCAGGCCACCATCGCGGAACTCCTGCCCGCAGCATTCCTCCTCGACAAATGACCCAGCCCATTCATCCCCTCGACGTCATCCTCCACAAGCGCGACGGCCTCGCCCTCACCGACGAAGAAATCAAAGCCTTCATCCGCGCCATCCCAGGCTGTTCGGGACCAGATCGCACTCCCGACAACCAGCTCGTCGCGGAGAAAGTTTCAGACGCACAGATCGCCGCGTTCCTCATGGCCATCTTCCAGCGCGGTCTCGACCCGCAAGAGCTCGCCGCGCTCACCCAGGCCATGCGCTACTCCGGCGACACCTTCGACGCCACCCCGCTCCACACCTTCACAATAGACAAGCACTCCACCGGAGGCGTAGGCGACAAAACCTCGCTCCTCATCGCACCCATCCTGGCCGCTGCGGGCCTCGCCTCGCCCATGCCCGCAGGCATCCCCGGCATCTGCGTTCCGATGATCAGCGGCCGCTCGCTCGGTCACACCGGCGGCACGCTCGACAAACTCGAAACCATCCCCGGCTTCAACACCCAGCTTAACCTCGCGCAACTCGCCAACACATTAAGAAAATGCGGAGCCGCCCTCATCGGCCAGACACCGCGCATCGTCCCCGCCGACCGCATCCTCTACGCTCTCCGCGACCACACCGGCACCGTCGAATCTCCCTTCCTCATCGCCGCCAGCATCATGAGCAAGAAGCTCGCCGAGAGCCTCAACGCACTCGTCCTCGACGTCAAAGTCGGCAGCGGCGCCTTCATGCCCACCTACGAAAAATCAAAATACCTCGCCGAACTCATGGTTCAGACCGGCGAGTCCGCAGGCACCCGCACCACCGCCCTCCTCACCACCATGGACGAGCCCCTCGGCCGCTTCTCCGGCAACTGGATCGAGGTCTGGGAGTGCATCGACATCATGCAGAACAAGCGTCACCCCATGTCCGCAGACCTCATCAGACTCTCCAACGTACTCTCCGGCTGGATGCTCTACCTCGCCGGTCGTGCGGCCACGCCCGAAGAAGGCGCACAACTCTCCAACAAAATTCTCGAATCCGGAGCAGCCTGGAAAGCATGGTTAAAGATCGTCGAAGCGCAAGGCGGAGATACAAGCGTCTTCGAAGACCCCGCAGCCCACCACCAACCCAAAGCCACCCGCACCATCGTCGCAAAACTATCCGGCTACCTGGCCGCAATGGACTGCAAACAAGTAGGCTGGGCCGTCCAGCGCCTCGGAGCAGGCCGCGCCAAACCGGAAGACCCCGTCAGTGCTCACGCCGGCATAGAAATGCACGCAAAACTAGGTGACGCGCTCGAAGCAAACCAACCCCTCGCAACCCTCTTCACCGAAGACCCCGCGCTGCTCGACGAGCCGGAACAAATGCTCCTCGAAACGTTAAAAATCTCCGCCACCCCACCCTGGCTCCCACCCCTCATCCACGAAGTCGTTACCGTGAATAGGCGGGTGGCTCACATCTGACGGTACCGCGCTGTCGAGCGCCGCACACAACTATGGTAAGTTCAGATGTGGGTCGCCCGCGCGTCAATTAAAATAATTTAAGGAAGGTGGTTTTGCGGTGTCAGGTGAATCGAAATTGGTCCGTGGGGTTATATACAAAAATTCTTTTTTTCAGCGCGCCATTGTTGAGATAAAAAAGAAGGTTTTTCGCGCTATTACGAAGGACGCACTTCCCATGTTTTTCAGGGTGAAGGACATTATCAGCATCAGCCCTGTGTTGCGAGGAACATACGAGCCGCAGATGGACGTTCTTTTCGGAACCCTATGCGGCATAGGATTCAACGAATTTTTGTTGGATATCGGCGCAAATATCGGACTGACGGTAAACCAGAATAGTTCACGATTCGAAGTCATCTTCGCATACGAACCCAACCCTACTGCGTTTGCAGTCCTAACCGCGAACTGTCAGCACATTGATAAATCGCGCCTTCGACTCTGCCCGTTTGGGATTGGCGCCCGTGATGAAACGATGGAATTGCGTGTCCCCAAGGACAATCTTGGGGGTGGCTATGTCCCGGGAGAGGAAAATAACAACGAGGCGATCGGTTATTCCACTATAGCCGGTGTTTCAAATTTTGGTGACTATTCGGTTCCGGTGCAGATAAAATGCGGCTCCATCTTGTTCAGCGAGGTATTCAAAACACTACTTGAAACAGGTAAAAAGTCAGGGGTAATCAAGATCGATGCCGAAGGCTACGAGATGACCATCCTGAGAAATCTCGCGGCCTCTCAAAGGAATGGAATTGAATTTGTCACTGTGTTTGAAAACTGGAACCAGGCGTTGACGAAGCGAGACGTGCTCGATATCTTTGCCGGGCTTGGGTTTCTTTACAAACTCGAGTGGAATATGGAAGGGCGAAGCACGCTAAACCGGTTCTGGCGCATGGCAACGCAAGGGGAAAGATTTGCATTCACCGACGATTGCCGCGATCTCACCGGTACAGTCATTTATTCCACCCGACCGTTGATCTGAAAGCCATGACGGGGCCACATTGGCTCTAGCCTAAAAGTTGGGCGCCCACGTCTCGCTTCCGAGAGGTGGGTTCGCAAGAGCTTCACGTCGGGTGCCCCATATCTCGATTTTGAGATGTGGGCATCGTGCGCAGCACGACCGCTCTTCTTTCCGGTCAACAACTCCGCCATCACCCGCCAGCCACGGCAGCAATCACCAGCAAAGGCTCTTTCCCCAACGCCACCGCCTCAGGCAGCAACGCATCCATCGGTTCATGCGACAGATCTTCTTCGCACGCAAAGAACCGCAAAAACGCCCTCCGTTTCAGCGTCCCGTATTCGCGGATCGTCCCTTGCAACATAGGATACGCAGCCTCCAGCGCATCCAGCACAGTACGCAGAGTCGCCGCTCCCTTCACCTCCAGCGTCACTTCGCCCTTGATCCCGGCCAGCGTCCGCAGATGCCCCGGCAACATAACGCGAATCATGGCAGCGTCTGCGCCTCAACCGACAACACCGCCGGCAAGTCCCGCGCAATTGCAGTCCAGTTGTCTCCCGCATCCGACGATCCATAGATCTGCCCGCCCGTCGTACCAAAGTACACGCCACACTTATCCAACGAGTCCACCGACATCGCATCGCGCAGCACATTCACATAGCAGTTCTCCTGCGGCAGCCCCTTCGTCAACGCCTCCCACTCATTGCCGCCGCTCTTGCTCCGAAATACCTGCAGCTTTCCATCCAACGGATAGTGTTCCTTATCGCTCTTGATCGGCACCACAAAGATCGTCTCCGGCTCATGCGCATGGACATCGATCACGAACCCAAAGTCCGTCGGCAGGTTCCCGCTTACCTCGGTCCACAGGTCCCCGGCATTATCGCTGCGCATCACATCCCAGTGCTTCTGCATAAAAAGCGTATTCGGCCGCGAAGGATGCATCGCAACATGATGTACGCAATGCCCTACCTCAGCATCCGGGTCAGGAATAAACTCCGACCGCAGTCCCTGATTGATCGGCCGCCACGACTTCCCTCCATCATCCGTGCGAAACGCCCCCGCTGCCGAGATGGCGATATAAATCCTTTGCGGATCGCTCGGATCGAGAATGATCGTATGCAGACACATCCCTCCTGCCCCCGGCTGCCAGTGTGGCCCCGACCCATGTTTCCGCAGTCCGGAAAGCTCCTCCCAGTTCTGTCCCCCATCGGCCGACCGGAACAACCCCGCATCCTCCACCCCGGCATACACCACCTCGGCATCGATCAGCGAAGGCTCAATGTGCCACACTCGCTTGAACTCCCACGGATGCGGCGTGCCGTCGTACCACTGGTGCGTTCCCGGCACGCCGTCATACTCAAACTTGTTCCCCACCGGCTCCCATGTCTCTCCGCCGTCATTCGACCGCTGCATCACCTGCCCGAACCATCCACTCGTCTGCGAAGCATACAGCCGGTTCGGGTCCACCGGCGATCCCTTCACGTGATAGATCTCCCACCCCGCAAAGTGCGGCCCGCTAATCTCCCACTTCTGCCGCTTTCCATCCGAGGTCATCACAAACGCACCCTTGTGCGTCCCAACCAGTAATCTCACTTTGCTCATAGCTCTCCTTCTAATGATCCCGCTTCATGGCGGTCAATACGATCTGCGTGGCCCCTGGGTTCCGTGACAATGTATCAATTTTGCATCCCCAAGACCAGAGCCAATGTGGTGTCCGTCAGAGATACGATCGCCAACCCCCGGGGCTCTCGCCTGAAAATCCTTAGGTAACCATCCCTCCCAACCGTTACACTCAAAATTCACTTGGTTTCCAGAGCACCCCGCGTAGGAGAGCACCATTGGCTAGGTTCACCGGTATTCTCGGCCTCATCGTCTTCATCGGTATCGCCTACGCCTTCTCCACCAATCGCCGAGCCATCCGCTGGCGCACCGTAATCTGGGGCCTCGGCCTGCAATTTCTCTTCGCCTTCATTGTCATCAAATCCTCGCTCGGCCAGCGCTTCCTCGCCGCTGCGGGCAACGGCGTCAACAAGCTCCTCGAAAACTCCGTCGCCGGCTCCGAGATGGTCTTCGGCCCGCTCGGAGGCAACAACAGCGCCGTCGCCATCTTCGCCTTCCGCGTCCTGCCCACCGTCATCTTTATCTCGGCCTTCTTCGCTGTCCTCTACTACATCGGCTTCATGCAACTCGTCATCCGTCTCTTCGCCTGGGTCATGCAAAAAACCATGGGCATCTCCGGAGCCGAGTCCACCAACGTCGCCGCCAGCATCTTCATGGGACAGACCGAAGCCCCGCTCACCATCCGTCCCTTTCTCGCCGGAGCCACCTACTCCGAGCTCATGACCATCATGACCTCCGGCATGGCCCACGTCTCCGGGGGCATCATGGCTGCCTACATCGCTTACGGCATCCACGCCTCCGACCTCCTCGCCGCCGTCATCATGACCGCCCCCGGCACCATCCTCATCGCCAAGATGCTCGTCCCCGAGACCGAAGTTCCCGCCACCGCGGGCATCGTCAAAATGCCGCCCACCGAAGAGCACGCCAACGAGAACCTCCTCGGCGCCATCACCCGCGGCACCATCGACGGCGGCAACCTCGCCTTCAACGTCGCCATCATGCTCATCAGCTTCCTCGCCCTGGTCTCGCTCGCCAACGGCATCTTCGGCGGCGTCCACAATCTCCTCGCCCCGCACCACATTCCCTTCCCCACCAGCCTCAACGCCATCCTCGGCTTCTTCTTCGCTCCCGTCTCCTGGCTCATCGGCATTCCCTGGCACGAGTGCAAACTCGTCGGCAACCTCCTCGGCACCCGCACCATCATCAACGAGCTCGTCGCCTACACCGACCTCGGCGCGCAAAGAGCTCTTCTCTCCTCACGCAGCTTCACCATCACCACCTTCGCCCTCTGCGGCTTCGCCAACCTCAGCTCCATCGGCATCCAGATCGGCGGCATCGGCGCCCTTGTCCCCGAGCGTCGCCGCGACCTCGCCCGTCTTGGCTTCCGCGCCATGATCGCCGGAACCATGGCCAACTTCATGTCCGCCGCCATCGTCTCCATGCTCATCCGATAAAATGGCCGGAACATTCAACAGCGCCCCATCCGCTTCCGTCAGACCTTCAGGAGTTTCGAATTGAAGAACCTCGTCTCCGCCCTGCTCCTCGCCACTTTATTCAGCCCATTCTGCCTTCGCGCCCACGCACAGGATCTCCCTCATCTTCAGAAGAAGGATGGCCGGTTCGCCATGGTCGTCGACGGCAAGCCCTTCTTCATCCTCGGCGCGCAAATCGGCAACTCCAGCTCCTGGCCCGTCTCCCTCCCCAACGCCTGGCGTTCGCTCGAAGCGCTTCACGTCAATACCGTCGAAGCTCCCGTCTACTGGCAGCAAATGGAGCCCGCACCGGACAAGTTCGACTTCACCAACGTCGATCTCCTCGTCAATCAGGCGCGCGAACATAATGTCCATCTCGTCCTCCTCTGGTTCGGCACCTGGAAGAACGGTCAGAACCACTACGTTCCCGACTGGATCAAAACCGATCCTCAAAAATACCCGCGCGAGGAGAACGCCTACGGGAAACTCCTCGACGTCATGTCACCCAACTCTCCCGTCAATATGGAAGCCGACATACACGCCTTCTCCGCCCTCATGCATCACCTCCGCGAGACAGACTCCACCCAGCACACCGTCATCATGATCCAGGTTGAGAATGAATCCGGCTCCGTCGGTTCCGTTCGCGACTTCACTCCCGCAGCACAAAAAATCTTCGACGGCCAGGTCCCCTCCGAACTCGCCACCGCGCTCCACCTCCCGCAGGGCACATGGTCCAAAACCTTCGGCCCCGACGCCGACGAGTACTTCGCCGCCTACTCCACCGCGCACTACATCAACGAGGTCGGCAAGGCCGGCAAAGCCGAGTACCCGCTGCCCATGTACTGCAACGTCTGGATCACCTATCCCGTCGCCGCCCTCGAAAATCGCAACCGCCCCAGCCCGGGTCAGGAGTATCCCAGCGGCGGCCCTCAACAGGGCAACATCAATATCTGGAAGTCAGTGGCACCGGCAATTGACATCCTCGCTCCCGACTTTTACTCACACGATCATGCTTTTTACCATCAGGTGATCGCCGCTTATGGTCGTGACGATAACCCCCTCTTCATACCCGAGACATTGCTCTCCAAAGACTTTGGGAGCAACTTTTTTTACGCACTGGGCCATGGAGCGATTGGGTTCTCGCCCTTCGGCATTGACTACACCGACTGGACCATCACCGACGACAAAATTCCGACCTACCTCTCAGAAAATTACGCACTACTTTTACCCATGGCCAACGAGGTTGCCCAGCTAAACCTTGAAGGTAAACTTCAAACCGCTGTTGAGCAAAAGGGCATGCCGAGACAAAAGCTGCATTTTCCTGGAGTCGACGCTATTGTCTCCTTTGGCTATCCCCAGCGGGACGGAGAGATGCCGCCAGGCACTCCGGATGTCAGCGGCCGCGCCATGGTCGCTCAGCTTGGCCCATTCGAATTCCTCGTCACTGGTTTCGATGCGAGCGTGAGCTTTGAACTTGCCTCAGCAACGGGTGACAAACCTGGCAATGAACAAATCGAAATTCTGCGCGCGGAAGAAGGGCAGTACGTCAAAGGTACATGGCAGACCTCGCGCATCTGGAACGGCGATCAGACCGACCGCGGCCTCAACTTCCACAGCGGCAATTCGAGCGTCGTCCGCATTCGTCTCCACACTCTGCCGCTCTATGACGAGAGCGTACGTTCTCCCACGCAATAGCAAACGAAACCCATGGAAATCACTCCTATGAATCGCTCCATTTGCATCTCCTCTGTGATCGTCGGTGCGCTCGCTCTGATGGCGCTACCTGGTGTTGCTCAGCAGGTTCCAGTTACGCCACCAACAGCGCCCGGCACGATGTCGAACGTACTTTATGGTGCGGCCTATTACAGCGAGTACAACCCGTACGAGCGTCTGGACAAGGACGTCGCTCTTATGAAGGCCGCAGACATCACGGTCGTTCGCATGGGCGAATCGACCTGGAGCCTCTGGGAGCCAGAAGACGGTGAATTCAAGTACGCGTGGATGGACCGCGTGGTTGATGCCATGGGCAAGGCAGGCATCAAGGTCATCATGGGCACTCCGACTTACTCAATTCCAACCTGGATGTATCACGCACATCCGGAGATCCTTGCACGTCCA